>ERZ779870.1292-NODE-1292-length-17753-cov-4.48881_pt1 | contig 17753 bp, 10 predicted proteins | sample MGYA00511247_ERZ779870 | MGnify/ENA primary metagenome ERZ779870 (study PRJEB29588, sample SAMEA2149068) | human gut metagenome | biome: human gut; feature: human-associated habitat; material: faeces | place: Denmark | collected 2008/2010 ...
TTAACCGCTGTCATTTTTGAGGTAAATCTACTTCAATCTTCCCGTTTCGGTGAAGCACTGAGATCCGTGCAGGAGCAGCTGGATGCCAAAAATTTCTATGCCTTTAACCCGAGCTTTGATGCTCCGTGCAAAGCTTCCTGTGAAGAGTGATGGATCAGAGAAAAAATCTGTCTGACAGGAATCATATCTGAAATAAAAAGAGCTGCACAGCCGGCAGGGATCCTGCGGCTGTGCAGCTTTGAATTTGTTTTTTGGGAAAAAGATGTTTGTAACCTGCATTTCTTGTTATGCGTCTTTTTTATCGTCTTTATGCAGATTCTTCTGTGCTGTGGAAAGCATAAGCTTGATCCTGTTCAGCTGATTTACTTCGCTGGCACCTGGATCGTAGTCGATGGCAACAATGTTGGCTTCCGGATGCTCACGGCGAACTTCCTTGATGACACCTTTTCCTACGATGTGGTTCGGCAGGCATCCAAAAGGCTGGATGCAGACGATGTTCGGGATACCGCCGTGGATGAGTTCCATCATCTCTCCGGTCAGGAACCATCCTTCACCGGTCTGATTTCCGGCAGAAACGATGGGCGCAGCCATTTTTGCAAGATCACGGATATCTGCGGCCGGTGTAAAGTGGCGGCTCTGCTCCAGGGCCTCATTTGCTGTTTTTCTCAGCCAGTCGATGGCTCTGAGGCCAAGATTTGCGATGGTTGCCTTGGATTTCTTGAATCCAAGCTTTTCAACCTTGAAATTCTGGTTGTAGAAGCAGTAGCAGATAAAGTCGATAAGATCCGGAACAACCGGTTCTGCCCCTTCTGCCTCCAGAAGATCTGCCAGGTGGTTGTTGGCAGCAGGCAGGAACTTGACAAGGATCTCACCTACGATACCAACGCGAGGCTTTTTCTCATCGGAGATCGGGATCGTATCAAAATCATGGACCATCTCACGGCACATTTTTTTGAAGGTACCATGGCTGACGCTGCTGCCTGTTACGAAGGCAATGACGCGCTGCTCCCAGATCTTGTGCTTGCGGTTTACGATACCCTTTTCCAGCTCGTAAGGACGCATGCGATATACGCATTTCATCAGGATATCACCGAATACGGCACTGTAAACGATGCGCCTGATCAGCGGCAGTGTCAGCTTAAAGCCAGGGTTGCTCTCCAGTCCGCTTAAGTTGAGGGAGATAACCGGAATCTGCTCCATACCGGCTTTTTTCAGGGCGCGGCGGATGAATGCGATATAGTTGGAGGCACGGCAGCCGCCGCCTGTCTGAGACATGATGACTGCAGTTTTGTTCAGGTCATATTTGCCGGAAAGAAGAGCATCCATGATCTGTCCCACAACCATCAGGGACGGATAGCAGGCATCGTTGTTTACATATTTAAGACCCACATCAACAGCATGCTTGTTGTCGTTGGGGAGGACTTCCAGGTTATAGCCGGATGCTTTAAAAGCAGCCTCAAAGATTCCGAAGTGGAATGGAGACATCTGCGGGCAGAGAATGGTGTACTCCTTACGCATCTGCTTGGTAAAGGATATCTTCTCGATGGAAGCCGGATTGATGTTCCTTTTTTTATTCTGTGCCTGTTTTGCACGGATAGCAGCGATCAGGGAACGGATACGGATCCTTGCCGCACCCAGGTTGTTGACCTCATCGATCTTCAGGCAGGTGTAGATCTTGTCACTTCCATCCAGGATCTCATAAACCTCATCGGTGGTAACGGCATCAAGTCCGCATCCAAAGGAATTCAGCTGGATCAGATCCAGATCCTCTCTTGTTTTTACAAAATTTGCGGCAGAGTAGAGACGGGAGTGATACATCCACTGGTCGTTGACACGGATGGGACGTTCCAGATGTCCAAGGTGTGCAACGGAGTCTTCGGTAAATACGGCGATTCCGTAGCTGTTGATCATATCCGGGATACCGTGGTGGATTTCCGGATCAATATGGTATGGACGGCCTGCAAGAACGATTCCGCGGCGGCCGGTTTCTTTCAGGTACTGCAGGGTTTCCTCCCCCTTTTTCTGGATATCCGTATGTACGGCTGCAAGTTCTTCCCAGGCCTTATGGGCAGCAGCTTTGACCTCGGCAGCAGGAATATCCTGGAATTCTTCCACAAGGCGGTTTGTCAGGATATCCTCGGAAGTAAATGCCAGGAACGGGTTGCGGAAGGTGATGGATGGATCACTGAGCTCGTCCACATTGTTCTTGATATTTTCCGCATAGGAAGTAACGATCGGACAGTTATAATGGTTGACCGCATCCGGGAACTCGTTGCGTTCGTAAGGGATGCATGGGTAGAAGATAAATTTCACACCGTTACGGATCAGCCATGTGACATGTCCGTGAGCAAGCTTGGCCGGGTAGCATTCGGATTCACTTGGGATGGATTCGATACCCAGCTCGTAGATCTTACGTGTGGAAGTAGGAGAAAGCACCACCTGGTATTTCAGCTCTGTAAAGAAGGTATACCAGAAGGGGTAATTTTCAAACATGTTCAGAACACGTGGGATACCAACCTGTCCACGGGTAGCCTTATCTGCGGAAAGAGGTTCATAGGAAAAAATCCTTTTATATTTGTAATCGAAAAGGTTCGGGATATGATCCTTGTTCTTTTCCTTTCCAAGTCCGCGCTCACAGCGGTTTCCACTGATGTATTTACGGCCGCCGGAGAATTTGTTGATGGTCAGACGACAGTTGTTGGTACATCCGCGGCAGTTTGCCATGGAGGTGGTGTACTGGAGGCTGTTGATCTGATCGATGGAAAGCATGGAGGTTTTTTCACCCTCCTGATAGCGCTCCCTTGCGATCAGAGCAGCACCGAAGGCACCCATGATCCCGGCGATATCCGGGCGGATGGCCTGGCAGTTGGCAATCTTCTCAAAGCTGCGGAGAACTGCGTCATTATAGAAGGTACCACCCTGTACAACGATATGCTTGCCAAGCTCGGAAGCATCGGAAACCTTGATAACCTTGTAGAGGGCGTTTTTGATAACGGAGTAGGCAAGACCAGCGGAGATATCGGAAACCTCAGCGCCTTCCTTCTGGGCCTGCTTAACTTTGGAATTCATAAATACAGTACAGCGTGTTCCAAGATCAATGGGATGTTTTGCAAAAAGAGCTGCTTTTGCAAAGTCCTGTACTGTGTAGTTCAGAGATTTTGCAAAGGTTTCGATAAAGGAACCGCAGCCTGAGGAACATGCCTCGTTGAGCTGTACACTGTCAACAGTCTGGTTACGGATCTTGATACATTTCATATCCTGACCGCCGATATCCAGGATGCAGTCTACTTCAGGATCAAAGAAAGCAGCTGCGTAATAATGGGAAACGGTTTCGACTTCACCTTCGTCAAGAAGAAGTGCCGCTTTGATCAGGGCTTCGCCGTAACCGGTGGAGCAGGAAAAAGCAATTTCTGCATCTTCCGGAAGAAGGCTGTAAATCTCCTTGATGGAGTTGATGGTGGTTTTCAGCGGGTTTCCGTTGTTACTGCTGTAGAAAGAATAAAGAAGAGTTCCGTCTTCGCTTACCAGCGCGGTTTTTGTTGTGGTAGAGCCGGCGTCGATCCCCAGGAAGCATTTTCCCTTATAGGTGGAAAGATCTCCGGTTTTTACCCTGTAGGCACTCTGACGGTCATGGAAAGCCTGGTAGTCGTCCTCTGTGGCAAAAAGCGGCTCCATACGTTCTACCTCAAAATCCAGCTTGATGGTGGTCCGCATGCGTTCCTTCAGTTCGGTCAGGGAAACGGTAACATCCTGCTTTGCATTCAGGGCGGAGCCGATGGCTGCGAACAGATGAGAGTTGTCTGGTGCGATAATATGTTCATCATCCAGCTTCAGGGTTCGGATAAAAGCAGTCTTCAGCTCAGAAAGGAAGTGAAGAGGCCCGCCAAGGAAGGCAACGTGTCCGCGGATCGGTTTACCGCAGGCAAGACCGGAAATGGTCTGGTTGACAACTGCCTGGAAAATGGAGGCAGAAAGGTCTTCCTTAGTTGCTCCGTCGTTGATCAGTGGCTGGATATCTGTTTTTGCGAAAACACCGCAGCGTGCCGCAATGGGATAAAGTGCCTTGTAATGTTTGGCGTATTCATTAAGACCTGGTGCATCGGTCTGGAGCAGAGATGCCATCTGGTCAATGAAGGAACCGGTACCGCCGGCACAGATGCCATTCATACGCTGCTCTACATTTCCGTTTTCGAAATAGATGATTTTGGCATCCTCGCCTCCAAGCTCGATAGCAACATCTGTCTTTGGTGCCAGCTTCTGCAGGGAAGTGGATACGGCGATAACCTCCTGTACAAAAGGTACTTCCAGATGATTGGCAAGTGTCAGTCCGCCGGAACCTGTAATGACCGGACAGAGTGTCAGTTCACCAAGCTGATCCTCAGCTTTCTGAAGAAGATCTGCAAGGGTTTCCTGGATATTTGCAAAATGTCTCTCATAGTCGGAGAAGACAAGCGTATCGTTTTCGTCTAAGATCGCAATCTTAACAGTGGTGGAACCAATGTCAATTCCAAGTGTGTGTTTCTTCATAAAAAATTGATTTCCTCCTCGTTGTATCTATATAGGGGTTGCCCGACTCTGACATTTCTGTCAGATGGGAGTTGTTTCTTCTTATTATAAAGGATTTTTAAGCGAATATTCTATATTATACGATATCGTTTAAAAAATGGCAATGTAAAAGTTTAACAATCAGTAGCCGTAAAGAAAAAAATGTGTTATGATATTGACTAAAAGTTTTGAAAGATATTTGCATCGACAGCTGGTTATGGCGTACCTGTAACGCAGATGCCGGGCAGAGACAACTTTAAAATGTTTTTAGAAGGGAAATGAAATGGCAGAATATAAACTGATCACAACAGAAGGAAGAGCGAAAAGGGGCGAGTTTAAGACGGTCCACGGAACGATCCAGACTCCTGTTTTTATGAATGTAGGAACAATTGCAGCAATTAAAGGTGCAGTTTCCACTGTGGATCTTCATGAGATCGGTACACAGGTAGAGCTGTCCAATACCTATCATCTTCATGTGCGCCCTGGCGACAAGGTGGTAAAGCAGCTGGGAGGTCTTCATGAATTTATGAACTGGGACAGACCGATCCTTACCGATTCCGGCGGATTCCAGGTGTTTTCGCTGGCGAAGCTTCGTAAGATCAAGGAAGAGGGCGTGTATTTTAACTCTCATATCGATGGTCATAAGATTTTTATGGGACCGGAGCAGAGCATGCAGATCCAGTCAAATCTGGCCTCTACCATTGCAATGGCCTTTGATGAGTGCCCAAGCAGTGTGGCAGACAGGGATTATGTACAGAAATCGGTAGCGCGTACAACACGTTGGCTTAAAAGATGCAAGGATGAGATGGCTCGTTTGAACAGTCTGCCGGATACCATTAACAAGAACCAGCTTCTTTTTGGCATTAACCAGGGGGCTGTTTATGAAGATATCCGTATTGAGCATGCCCAGGCTATCGCGGAGATGGATCTGGACGGCTATGCAGTGGGCGGCCTTGCAGTTGGTGAAAGTCATGAGGAGATGTACCGGATCCTGGATGAGGTGGTTCCGCATTTGCCGCAGAACAAGCCGACGTATCTTATGGGGGTTGGTACCCCGGCCAATATTCTGGAGGGGGTTGAGCGTGGTATTGACTTTTTTGACTGTGTATATCCCAGCCGTAACGGCCGTCATGGTCACGTGTATACCAACCATGGCAAGATGAATCTTTTTAATGCAAAGTATGAGCTGGATTCCAAACCGATCGATGAGGAGTGCCAGTGCCCGACCTGCCGTCATTACAGCAGAGCGTATATCCGTCATCTTCTGAAGGCGAAGGAGATGCTTGGCATGAGGCTTTGTGTTCTGCATAATCTGTATTTCTATAATCATATGATGGAAGAGATCCGGGATGCGCTGGATGCAGGGAATTTTGCGGCTTATAAGAAGATGCGTCTGGAAGGCTTTGAGGAAGGCAGGATCAACGGGAACCGGTAAGTTTTATTTATAAAATTTGTGTAAATTACTTTGATTTTATAAGAAAACTCTTGAAGGTTTTTTGGTTTTTGTGTATGATAGTACGAAGTGACACTTTTAGAGGTCAGTAACGGCGGGGGTACCGCAGATTATTTGTTTTTAGCAGGAGGAATTTGAAATGATCGCATCATCTACAGCGGCAGCTGGCGGACTTAGCGCGGGTCTTGGTATTGTCTGGATCGTAGTTCTGTTTGGAATTATGTATTTTATGATGATCCGTCCGCAGAAGAAGGAGCAGAAGAGAACTCAGACTATGTTGAACAGCATGGAGGTTGGTGACAGTGTTGTTACTACCAGTGGTTTTTATGGTGTTGTTATTGATATGACTGAGGAAGATGTTATTGTTGAGTTTGGTAATAATAAGAATTGCCGTATTCCTATGAGGAAGCAGGCGATTGCTGAGGTTGAGAAGGCTGATCAGGCTTCTGCTTGATGCTTTTTTCGCAATAACTTGAATATGAGAGAGGCACTGCGTTTTTTTGTGACGTGGTGTCTTTTTTTGTATTTGTATGTGGATGAAGGGACGAACGAACGGATGAAGGGACGCCGGGGAAGGGGATGCTGGCTGGTCTGCGGCTTCGTCGGGGGCTGGCTTCTAGGACGCCGGAAATCTGCTAAAAGCGTTTTTAAAAAGTCCGAACTCGCGGCCTGCTGCCGCTCAGACAGCGGACTTTTGAAAAACAACGCAGATTCCCGCCGTCCAAGAATCAGCTCCCCTCCTGCAGAAGCAGAGCCATCCAGCATCCCCTTCCCCGGCTGGTGCTTCCGGTGAGAAATAGTGTCGTTTGACGGTTGGTTGTGGGTCGTCAGCGCTGCGCTGGACGACTGCAATGGCTGAGTTTGTGTTTGATTGGGGGGACGGCTGAGGCGCTGCGCTGTCAGCCTGGATTGCGGATGTGCCTAGAATTGCGGATGTGATGGGAGAATAGCCTTTGATGCCAGCGCAGATGGACTGTGTGGATGTGCCTAGAATAGCCTTTGATGCCAGCGCGGATGGACTGTGTGGATATGCCTACAATTGTGGATGTGATGGGAATATGACAATTGTAATATTGTATAGAAATAAGTGGATTTTTGGTAAAATTCGTGTAATAATGATGTTACTATCAGAAATGAGAGTGACGATAGCTTTGAAATATCGTAAAATTGTAAATAAGAATGAATTTTCAGAAAGGGGTTGGATTTATGGGTCTTATCAGAGCGGCTGTGGGTGCAGCGGGTGGTACGTTGGCGGATCAGTGGAAGGAGTTTTTTTACTGTGAGGCTATGGATAAAGAAGTGATGGTTGTGAAGGGGACGAAGAGGTCTTCTTCCAGGTCTTCCAATAAGCATGGGAGTGATAATATCATTTCCAGCGGCAGCGGGATTGCTGTGGCGGATGGTCAGTGTATGATGATCGTGGAGCAGGGGAAGGTTGTTGAGGTTTGTGCGGATCCGGGAGAGTATACGTATGATGCTTCTACGGAGCCGAGTATTTTTTCAGGTAGTCTGGGTGACGGAATCAGGAAGACCTTTGATACGATCGGGAAGAGGTTTGCTTTTGGCGGTGATACGGGTAAGGATCAGAGGGTGTATTATTTTAATACCAAGGAGCTTGTGGATAACAAGTTTGGTACTGCTAATCCGATCCCGTTCCGGGTTGTGGATTCCAGGATCGGGCTGGATGTGGATGTGGCTGTGAGGTGTCATGGTGTTTATTCCTACAGGATCGCGGATCCCCTTCTTTTTTATACGAATGTGTGTGGAAATGTGGAGCGGGAGTATACCAGAGAGGAGCTGGACGGACAGCTGAAGGCGGAGTTTATCAGTGCGCTGCAGCCTGCTTTCGGAAGGCTTTCGGAGCTGGAGTTGCGTCCGAATCAGATCGTGACTCATAATACGGAGCTGGAGAATGCCATGAATGAGGTGCTTTCTGCCAAGTGGGAGGAGCTTCGTGGGCTTAAGGTGGTCAGTGTGGCACTTGGTTCTGTGACATTGCCGGATGAGGATGCCGAGATGATCAAGCAGGCTCAGCGTACGGCTATGATGCGTGATCCTGCTATGGCTGCGGCTACTCTGACCGGGGCCCAGGCGGATGCTATGAAGGCTGCGGCTTCTAATTCAGCAGGGGCTATGACTGGTTTTATGGGCATGGGTATGGCTGCTAATGCAGGTGGTCTGAATGCGCAGCAGTTGTTTGAGATGGGCCAGAAGCAGCAGGCGCAGCAGCAGAGTGTACAGCAGCAGGCAGCGCGGCCGGTTTCGCCGGCAGGGAACGGAGCAGGGGCTGCGGCTGGTTCCTGGACCTGCAGTTGTGGTGCGGTTTCTTCGGGGAAATTCTGCCCGGAGTGTGGTGCATCGCGTCCGGTGGAGGACAGCTGGACCTGTTCCTGCGGTACGGTGAATAAAGGCAAGTTCTGTATGAACTGCGGAGCGAAGAAGCCGGAGAAGAAGATGCAGTATCGCTGCAGCAGGTGCGGATGGGAACCGGCAGATCCGGAGAATCCACCGAAATTCTGCCCGGAGTGCGGTGATCCGTTCGGACCGGAGGATGCAGTATAGATCAGAAAGAGAGATGGTCAGGAGCAAAATGCAGGGTAACTCCTGCCGGTTGTTGGATACAGAATGATGAAGTGAGGTGAATATATGGCGAAGATGCAGGAGTTTAAGTGTCCGTGCTGTGGTGGCTCCATAGAGTTTGACAGTTCTGTGCAGAAGATGAAGTGTCCGTTTTGTGATACGGAGTTTGATGTCGGGACGTTATCGGAATATGCCCAGACTGTGGAGGAAGAACAGCCTGAGGATATGAGTTGGTCGGATGAGGCCGGCAGTGAGTGGCAGGACGGGGAGAGTGAGGGGCTGCGTACCTATGTGTGCAAGTCCTGTGGCGGTGAGATCGTGGGAGATGCCAATACGGCAGCAACGGCCTGCCCGTTTTGCGGAAGTCCGGTGGTAATGACCGGGCAGCTGTCCGGTGCACTGAAGCCGGATTATGTGATCCCGTTTAAGCTGGATAAGAAAGCGGCAAAGGAGAGGCTGAAAAAGCATCTTACCGGTAAGAGGCTTCTGCCGAAAGCATTTAAGTCAGAGAATCATATCAGCGAGGTTAAGGGCATCTACGTTCCGTTTTGGCTGTATGACACAGACGCAGATGCAGATATCCGTTACCGTGCAACAAAGACCCGGTTCTGGAGCGATAGTGATTATGATTATACGGAGACCAGCTATTATGCAGTACACAGAAGTGGTTCTCTTGGTTTTGATCATGTACCGGTGGATGGCTCTGCCAGCATGGAAAATGATCTGATGGAGTCTATAGAGCCTTTTGATTTCAAAGAAGCAGTGGATTTTCAGACTGCGTATCTGGCTGGATATTTTGCAGATAAATATGATGTGACAGCCAGTGAGTGTGAGGAACGTGCCAATGAGCGTATCCGCCGCAGCACAGAGGCTGCATTCCGGGATACGGTGAGAGGATACGCCAGTGTGGTACCGGAGAATACCAGTATCCGGCTTCATAATGGGACAACGAAATATGCGCTATATCCCGTATGGATTCTGCAGACGAAGTGGAAGGGGGATAATTACATATTTGCCATGAATGGTCAGACAGGGAAATTTGTGGGAAATCTGCCTACAGACAAGAACGCTTTTGCACGATGGTTCCTGGGAACAACGGGGGTCGTGGGTGTGATCACTTATATTATCCTGTATCTGATCTGGGCTTTGTAGGGAGGTGGATGCCATGAAAAAAAGAATATCTGTATTTTTGATATCGATCCTTTTGTGTCTGGCATGTGCTTTTCCGGTATGGGCAGGCACCGTAAGCCGTCTGGATGATCAGGCGGGACTTCTGGATGCAGAGCAGCAGGAGAGCCTGAGCAGTACTCTGGATGAGATCAGTGAGCGGGATCAGGTAGATGTTGTGGTCGTTACCGTTAACAGTCTTGAGGGAAAAACAGCCCAGGCGTATGCGGAGGATTATTTTATTGACCATGGATATGGGCAGGGGGAAAATGGTGACGGTATTTTATTCCTGTTGGATATGGGAGACCGTAACTGGGCCATTGCAACACACGGATATGCGATAGAAGTGTTTACGGATGCCGGACAGTCCTACATCATGGATCAGGTGAAGCCTTATTTAAGTGACGGTGATTATAACGAAGCGTTTCATAAGTTTGCCACGGAATGCGATGATTTTATCACGCAGGCAAATGAGGCAGAGCCATACGATGTGGAAAACCTTCCGGATGAGCCTTTTGCGGTTGGGATAAACCTGCTGATCGCTCTTGCTGTGGGGCTTGTGGCAGGATTACTGGTGACCGGAAATATGAGAAGAAAGCTGAAAACTGTGCGAAAACAGGATCGGGCGGCTTCTTATGTGCGGCAGGGCAGTATGAATGTGACCAGAAGTAATGATTTTTACCTCTACAGTACGGTATCAAAATCTGCAAAACCGAAAAATGAGGATAATAACGGTGGTTCCAGCACCCATACCTCATCTTCCGGTGATACCTTCGGTGGTTCCAGCGGGAAATTCTGAGAAGATCATCAGGAAAAACAGAATATGATAAAAAAAGAAAGACTGCTGTACCGGAATGGTAGGCAGTTTTTCTTTTTTCTGTGTGCGAAAGTATGTCTCTGTGGCGGCAGAAACAGGGAATTGCCGTTTATTTTTTGCATTCCGGAAATAACTTTATCTATTTAATAGGTTGAAATCCGTCGAAAAGTGCGTTATGATAATAACAATTATCCACACCAGTGCGTTAAAATTTTACAGCACAGGGGAAATCGGAGGAGTGAATAAAATGGAGTACAAGATTGCCCTGATTCCGGGAGACGGAATCGGTCCGGAGATTGTTGCCGAGGCCAAAAAAGTTTTAGACAGAGTATGTGAGAAATACAGTCATAAATTTTCATACACAGAGGTTCTTTTAGGAGGGGCATCCATTGATGCTCACGGAGTACCTCTTACAGAGGAAGCCATTGCCCAGGCAAAAGCTTCTGATGCAGTACTGATGGGTTCCATTGGCGGCGATGCCAAGACATCCCCGTGGTACAAGCTGGAGCCGTCCAAACGCCCGGAGGCAGGTCTTCTTGCGATCCGTAAGGCGCTGAACCTGTTTGCAAACCTTCGTCCGGCTTATCTTTACAATGAGCTTCGTGATGCATGCCCGCTCCGTGATGAGATCATCGGAGATGGTTTTGACATGATCATCGTAAGAGAGCTTACAGGAGGTCTTTATTTCGGAGCAAGAAAGACTACTGAGGAGAACGGAGTCCGCACAGCGGTAGATACTCTTTCTTATAATGAGAATGAGATCCGCCGTATTGCCATTAAGGCATTTGAGATCGCACGTAAGAGAAGAAATAAGGTTACAAGTGTAGATAAAGCCAATGTTCTTGATTCTTCCAGACTCTGGAGAAGTGTAGTGGAGGATGTGGCAAAGGATTATCCGGATGTAACACTGGAGCATATGCTGGTTGATAACTGTGCAATGCAGCTGGTACGTGATCCGAAGCAGTTTGATGTTATCCTTACAGAAAACATGTTCGGAGATATCCTCTCTGATGAGGCAAGTATGGTGACCGGTTCTATCGGAATGCTTTCCTCCGCAAGCTTAAATGAGACAAAGCTTGGTCTCTATGAGCCGAGCCATGGTTCTGCACCGGATATCGCAGGCCAGAACAAGGCAAACCCCATCGCAACCATTCTTTCCGCTGCTATGATGCTGAGATATTCTCTGGATCTTGATAAAGAAGCAGATGCTGTGGAAACAGCAGTACAGAAGGTTCTTACAGAGGGTTACAGAACAGGAGATATCATGTCTGACGGATGCAAGCTTGTCGGAACCAAAGAGATGGGCGATCTGATCGCAGATGCCATTGCATAAATAAAGCGGGACAGAGAGAAGAAAACGAAACAGAACAGAAAAAACCGGTACCTGGAAGAGGAAGTCTATAAACAGATACCGGATCCTATCGTAAAGAATAAAAAGGAGAGACCTTAAAAATGAAAAGTGATACCGTAAGAAAAGGCACACAGCAGGCACCACATCGTTCCCTGTTCAATGCCCTTGGAATGACAAAGGAAGAAATGGACAAACCACTGGTAGGAATCGTAAGCTCTTATAACGAGATCGTACCGGGACATATGAACCTTGACAAAATTGTAAATGCTGTAAAGCTCGGCGTTGCAATGGCTGGCGGCACACCGGTTGTATTTCCGGCGATCGCAGTATGTGACGGAATCGCAATGGGACACGTTGGAATGAAATATTCCCTTGTAACACGTGACCTGATCGCAGATTCCACAGAGGCCATGGCACTGGCTCATCAGTTCGATGCTCTGGTCATGGTTCCCAACTGTGACAAAAACGTACCTGGCCTTCTGATGGCAGCGGCAAGGATCAACGTTCCTACTGTATTCGTAAGCGGCGGTCCGATGCTTGCCGGCCATGTAAAAGGACACAAAACCAGTCTTTCCAGCATGTTTGAGGCAGTAGGATCCTATGCAGCAGGAACCATCACAGCAGATGATCTGGAAGAATTCGAGAACAAAACCTGCCCGACCTGTGGATCATGTTCCGGTATGTACACTGCGAACAGCATGAACTGCCTGACAGAGGTTCTCGGTATGGGACTGAAAGGAAACGGTACCATCCCGGCAGTATACTCTGAACGTATCCGTCTTGCAAAGCATGCAGGAATGCAGGTAATGGAAATGTACAGAAGGAACATCCGCCCAAGAGACATTATGACAAAAGAGGCAGTTTTAAATGCACTTACAGTAGATATGGCACTTGGATGCTCCACAAACAGTATGCTTCATCTTCCGGCTATCGCACATGAGATCGGAATGGATTTTGATATCAGCTTTGCAAATGAGATCAGTGAGAAGACCCCGAACCTTTGCCACCTTGCACCGGCAGGCCCGACCTACATGGAAGATCTTAATGAGGCCGGTGGTGTCTATGCGGTCATGAATGAGCTGAACAAGCTGGGACTTCTCCATACAGAGTGTATGACAGTAACCGGAAAAACAGTAGGTGAGAATATCAAAAACTGTGTAAACCTGAATCCGGATGTTATCCGCCCTATCGACAATCCGTATACAAAGACAGGCGGACTTGCTGTACTGAAAGGAAACCTTGCACCGGATGGTGGTGTTGTAAAACGTTCTGCAGTTGTACCGGAGATGCTGGTACATGAGGGGCCTGCACGTGTATTTGACAGCGAGGATGACGCAATTGTTGCCATCAAGGGCGGTAAGATCGTAGAGGGAGATGTTGTGGTCATCCGCTATGAGGGACCAAAGGGTGGCCCTGGAATGAGAGAGATGCTGAACCCTACATCTGCCATCGTGGGAATGGGACTTGGTTCTTCCGTAGCCCTGATCACCGACGGACGTTTCAGCGGTGCATCCAGAGGAGCCGCTATCGGACACGTATCACCGGAGGCAGCAGTAGGCGGCCCGATCGCACTGGTTGAGGAAGGCGATATCATCAGCATCAATATTCCGGAGCTGAAACTGGAGATCAAGGTTTCAGATGAAGAGATGCAGGCTAGAAGAGAAAAATGGCAGCCAAGAGAGCCGAAGGTGACAACCGGATATCTGGCAAGATACGCTTCCATGGTAACATCCGGAAACCGTGGTGCGATCCTGGAAGTACCGAAAGCAAAATAAGGAGGAACGAAAGATATGCAGCTTACAGGTGCAGAGATCATCGTAGAATGTCTGAAGGAACAGGGCGTTGATACCGTATTTGGATATCCGGGCGGCGCGATCCTGAATGTTTACGATGCCTTATATGAATATAAAGATGAGATCACACATGTACTGACCTCCCACGAGCAGGGTGCATCCCATGCTGCTGACGGTTATGCAAGAGCGACCGGAAAGGTAGGTGTCTGCCTGGCAACCTCCGGTCCAGGAGCAACTAACCTGGTAACAGGGATCGCGACTGCATACATGGATTCCGTACCGATGGTAGCCATTACTGCAAACGTAGGAAGACCACTCCTGGGAAGAGATTCTTTCCAGGAGGTTGATATCGCAGGTATCGTAATGCCTGTAACAAAATACAGTTTCATCGTAAAGAATATCGAAGATCTTGCAGATACGTTAAGAAGAGCATTTTATATTGCAAAAAGCGGAAGACCCGGCCCGGTGCTTGTGGATGTCCCGAAGGATATCACAGGAATGAAATATGAATATGAGCCATGCCATCCGGCTACGGTTAACCGTGAGATCAAAAGTATCCGTAAAGAAGATATTGATCAGGCACTGGAAATGATCAGAGAGGCAGAGAAACCGTTTATTTTTGTTGGCGGCGGATGTGTGATCTCCGGTGCTGACCAGGAAGTACGTGAGCTGGCTCGCAGGATCCAGGCTCCTGTCTGCGATACTCTGATGGGCAAGGGTACCTTCCCGGGAGAAGATCCTCTCTATACAGGTATGGTAGGTATGCACGGAACCAAGACTTCCGATCTTGGCGTAACAGAGTGCGATCTTCTTATTGTTCTCGGTGCACGCTTCAGTGACCGTGTAACAGGAAATACCAAAACTTTTGCACATAATGCAAAAATCCTTCAGATCGATGTGGATGCTGCGGAGATCAATAAAAATATCAAAGTGGATGCCAGTGTGATCGGTGATGTGAAGGAAGTGCTGAAACGCCTTCTGGAGGAAATTCCGAAGAAAGAACATCCGGAGTGGATCGCACATATCCAAGAATTGAAATCAAAATATCCGCTGAATTATGATCACACACAGCTTACAGGTCCGTATATTATAGAGAAGCTTTATGAGTTGACCAACGGTGATGCGATCATCTCCACAGATGTTGGACAGCATCAGATGTGGGCGGCGCAGTATTATAAATACAAAGAGCCGAGAACTCTTCTTACTTCCGGCGGCCTTGGAACCATGGGCTACGGCCTTGGCGCTGCAATTGGCGCGAAGATGGGCAGACCGGAAAAAACAGTTGTAAATATAGCAGGTGACGGATGCTTCCGTATGAATATGAATGAGCTGGCAACAGCTGCACGCTGTGGCAGACAGCTGATCCAGATTGTTATGAACAATCATGTACTGGGAATGGTGCGTCAGTGGCAGACGCTTTTCTATGGAAAGAGGTACTCTTCCACAGTACTGGATGACGCCGTTGATTTTGTGAAATTATCAGAGGCGCTGGGTGCAAAAGCCATTCGTGTGACAAAAATGGAGGATGTGGAGCCTGCACTTAAGATGGCACTGGCAGCAGACGGACCTGTCGTTCTGGATTGCTGGATCGATCAGGATTTGAGTGTGTTCCCGATGGTACCGGCTGGTGCGAACCTTGATGATGTATTTGACGAGGAGGATATGAAGAAACATGAGTAGAGTGTATAATTTTTCTGCCGGACCGGCAGTGCTTCCAGAGGAAGTACTCAAAGAAGTAGCGGATGAGATGATGGATTATAACGGCACAGGAATGTCTGTTATGGAAATGAGCCACAGAAGTGCAGCTTTTCAGGAGATCATTGATACTGCAGAGAAAGATCTCCGCGAGCTTATGAACATTCCGGATAACTACAAGGTACTTTTCCTTCAGGGAGGAGCATCCCAGCAGTTTGCCATGATCCCGATGAACCTCATGAAAAACAAGGTCGCAGATTATATCGTAACAGGACAGTGGGCAAAAAAAGCTTATCAGGAAGCTCAGAAATACGGAAAAGCAAACAAGATCGCATCTTCTGAAGATAAAACCTTCAGCTATATCCCGGACTGCAGTGATCTGCCGATCAGCCCGGATGCAGACTACGTATACATCTGTGAGAACAACACCATTTACGGCACAAAATTCAAAAAACTTCCAAACACAAAAGGTAAGACTCTGGTAGCAGATGTATCCTCCTGTTTCCTGTCTGAGCCGGTGGATGTAAGCAAATATGGTATTATCTATGGCGGTGTTCAGAAGAACATCGGACCGGCAGGCATGGTTATCGTGATCATCCGTGAGGACCTGATCACAGAGGATGTTCTTCCGGGAACTCCAACCATGCTTACTTATAAGACACATGCAGACGCAGGCTCTCTTTACAATACGCCGAATGCTTACTGCATCTATGTATGCGGAAAAGTATTTAAATGGCTGAAGAAAATGGGCGGTCTGGAAGTGATGAAACAGCACAATGAGGAAAAAGCAAAAATCCTTTATGATTACCTGGATTCCAGCAAGCTGTTCAAAGGAACTGTAGTTCCGGAAGACAGATCTCTTATGAATGTACCGTTCGTAACCGGTGACAAGGAAATGGATGCCAAGTTTGTCAAAGAGGCAACTGAAGCAGGACTTGTAAACCTGAAAGGACACCGTACTGTTGGCGGAATGCGTGCCAGCATCTACAATGCCATGCCAAAGGCCGGCGTAGAGGCACTGGTTGCATTCATGAAAAAATTCGAGGAGGAGAATGCATAATGTTCCAGTATCATTGCCTGAATCCGATCGCTGAAAAAGGTCTGAAACTTTTTGGCGATAATTATAAAAAAACAGAGACCGCTGACCAGTGTGATGCAATCCTTGTAAGAAGTGCAAAAATGCACGACATGGAGCTGCCGAAGAGCGTTTGTGCAGTTGCACGTGCAGGTGCAGGCGTCAATAATATTCCGGTTAAGGAGTATGCAGAGAAGGGTGTTGTTGTATTCAACACGCCTGGAGCTAACGCAAACGGCGTAAAAGAGCTGGTACTTGCAGGTATGCTCCTTGCATCCAGAGATATCGTAGGAGGTATCGAGTGGGTTGCACAGGAGAAAGATAAAGAGCACATCGGCAAGCTTGCCGAGAAGCAGAAAAAACAGTTCGCAGGATGCGAGATCAGCGGCAAAAAGCTTGGTATCATCGGTCTTGGAGCCATTGGAGCCATGGTGGCAAACGCAGCATGCGGTCTTGGCATGGAGGTATATGGCTATGACCCATATCTTTCTATTGATGCAGCATGGAACCTGTCCAGAACCATCAAGCACAGCAAGAGCCTGGATGAGATCTACAGCCAGTGCGATTATATCACCATTCATGTGCCGCTTCTTGACAGCACTAAGAAGATGATCAACAAAGAAGCTTTCGATAAGATGAAGGACGGCGTAGTTCTTCTGAATTTTGCAAGAGATCTTCTTGTTGATGAGGATGCGCTGATCGAGGCTGTTGAGAGTGGCAAGGTTAAGAAGTATGTAACTGACTTTGCAAATGAGACAGTTGCAGGACGTGAGGGTATTCTGGTAACTCCGCATCTTGGTGCGTCTACAGAGGAATCTGAAGAAAACTGTGCAGAGATGGCTGTAAAGGAGATCCGCGATTACCTTGAGAATGGTAATATCAAAAATTCAGTTAATTATCCGAACTGTGATATGGGTACCTGTGTGGCTGTTGGAAGAATCTCTCTTGCGCACAGCAACACACCGAATATGATCAGTCAGGTTACCAAGATCCTTGGATCTGAGGGATTGAATATTGCGGATATGACGAATAAGAGTAAAGGGGAGTTTGCTTATACTCTTATAGATCTTGAGAGTGCGGCGTCTGCTAAGGCGTTAGATGAACTCAAGGAGATTGAGGGAATGTACAGGGTGCGTGTTGTTAAGTAAAGGAACAAGAGGTTAGAAATACTTTTTTTTAAATACTGTGTGGCGTTTGCTTTTTTGGCGAATGGCGCACAGTATTTTTTTGAGGAAAAAGGAAAACCGCAAAGGGGCCGCAAAGCCGCGGCCCCTCTG
>ERZ779870.1297-NODE-1297-length-17641-cov-3.61947_pt1 | contig 17641 bp, 18 predicted proteins | sample MGYA00511247_ERZ779870 | MGnify/ENA primary metagenome ERZ779870 (study PRJEB29588, sample SAMEA2149068) | human gut metagenome | biome: human gut; feature: human-associated habitat; material: faeces | place: Denmark | collected 2008/2010 ...
CGAGCCGTTCCGCAACCTTGTTGAGGGTGAGCCCGCCGACACCGGCATCCACTTCGTCAAAAATGAGCGTGGCTTCTTCATCGTGCTCCTGCACGGAAACGACCGCGAGCATGAATCGGGACAGTTCGCCGCCTGAGGCGATCTTATCCAGAGGCTGCGGCTGTTGGCCGGGGTTAGGGGACCACAAAAGTCTGACGCGGTCCTCCACGCATCCAGGGAATAATGCCACTTCCGACCAATCCGCGCTTACGCGGACATACTGGGAAAAGCCCAATCCCTGCAACTCGCTTTCCAGCTTTCGGGTGAAAGACTCCCCAGCCTTCCGGCGTTCGGGATTCAGAAGGGCCAATACGCCCGCGAGTTGTTCTTGAAGCTGTTTTTCCCGTTTCTCCACTTGCCGGATGTCGAGCGTGCAGGCGTCAAGAAACGAAAGGTTGTCCTGAATTTCTTCCCTGAGGGCAAGGATTTCCGGAAGCGTCCGATGAAGCTTGCGCTTGAGCTGCGCCAATTCGAAAAGCCGGGCTTCTATTTGTTCCGGATCGATATCAGCCTGAGGCAGGGGAGGGCGGCGCAGTTTCCGTTCCAGCTCGGCAATCGTCTGGCGAAAAGAGACCGCCGACTCAAGATACGCGGCCATATCCTCATCGTCTCCGGCCAGCAGCTCCAACGCCCGTTCCAGATGGCCAATCTGTTCAAGAAGTCCCGTTTCCTCGCCACGCAGAATCATCTGCGCCCGTTCGTAATGCCGCCGCAACTGCTCGGTCCCGCGCCACTCCGCACGCATGGCTTCAAGCTGTTCTTCTTCGCCTTCAGCAGGAGAAACTTTTTCGATCTCCGTGAGGTGCATTTCAAGGAGTTCCCGGCGATCCGCAAGCTCTCTGAAACGAGTCCGGAGCGCTTCCTTACGCTCGGCCGCTTCCTTGAGTTCTTTCAACAGAGTATTGCGTGCTGCCAAAAGATCGGGCTGGTTCATCCAGTCGTCAATCAACTTGGCCTGAAAATTCGGCTGGAGCAGTTTCTGCTGCCCATGCTGGCTCGTATGGACGAGAAGGGTGGTTCGCAGTTCCTTGATGGTTTCTTGAGAGGCCAGGGTGTCATTGATGAACAGGCGGCTACGCCCGGTTTCCGCAATCAGCTCCCTGCGGACGATGAGTTCTTCCCCGGAACGCATGAAAAGGGCCTCAACCTGAGCCCGCTCTTTTCCCGGGCGGACCATGTCCGCGCCGAGCCTCTCTCCCATCAGAAAGTTGAGCGCTTTCAGAATGAAGCTTTTCCCAGCCCCCGTTTCGCCGGTAAGAACATTCATGCCCGAGGCAAATTCCAGTTCCATGTCGGATATCAGGGCGAGATCACGAATATGCAAATATTCAAGCATAATAAGGAATACTCGTAACGAAGAAAGGTCATGACTTGCGAAGCCGTACGCAGGCTTCATTGCGAACGAGGGCTACCATAGGGGGATTACTCGAATGATGCAAGCCGCGAGGGAAGGGCTGGTTTGCCGTTTAACGCTTGAGCCGAGGATCAAGCGTATCCCGCAGGCTTTCTCCCAACAGATTGTATCCTAAGACGGTAATCAGGATCGCAAGCCCCGGATACAATGACAACCACGGCGCGATTTCGAGGACGTCCTTACCTTCCATCAGCATGTTTCCCCAACTGGGATCCGGCGGCTGGACGCCTAGCCCGAGAAAGCTGAGCGAAGACTCCACTAAAATGGCCCCGGCGATGCCGAGTGTGGCGGAGACAAGAACAGGGGTGAGTGCATTGGGAAGGATATGCATGACCATGATGCGGAAAGGGCGGGTACCGGCCAACCGGGCGGCCGCGACAAAATCCCGTTCGCGCAGGGAGAGGGTTTCCGCGCGGACCAACCGGGCCACCCCCATCCATGAGGTCAGCCCGATGACCACCATAATCGTATTGAGGCTTGGTTCTAAAAACGCAATAACGGCAAGGATAAGGAAAAAAGAAGGGAAGCAGAGCATGACATCGACGCCGCGCATGATGATTTCATCGACGATGCCCCTGAAGTATCCGGCGAGCAGCCCCAAGGCAATGCCTATGGCTATGGAGATGCTCACGGAAACGAAGCCTACCCAGAGCGAGACACGTGCGCCGTAAAGCAGGCGTGAGAGCACATCCCGGCCCAAGGCATCCGTCCCCAAAGGAAACTGCGCGCTCGGCGGCACCAAGATGGATTTGAGGTGTAATGCCGTGGGATCATAGGGGGAGAGCCACGGAGCGAGCAGGGCGGCCGCAGACATGATGATGACGATGCCGAGGCCGACAAAGAGCATTCCACGCCGGGAAAGGGTGGTGCCGAGGCGCTTGCAGAGCGGGGTCAAAAGCGTCTTGTCTGCGTTCATTGGCGTTTCCCCTGAGCGCGGATTCGGGGATCGGCGAGCCCGTATCCGATATCGGCAAGCATATTGCCCGCGAGTGTAAGCACGGCGCCGAGAACCAGATTCCCCATGATCAAAGGATAGTCCCTCGCCATGACCGCGGCGTAGAAAAGCTGTCCCAAGCCGGGCAGGGCAAAGATGGTTTCAATGATGACACTGCCCCCGATAAGGCCGGGCACGGAGAGGCCGAGCAGGGTAATGACCGGGAGGAGCGCATTGCGCAGGGCATGTCGGAAAATAACCACGCGTGCGGGCAGTCCTTTGGCCTTGGCCGTAAGAATGAAGTCCTGCCGCAAGACTTCCAGCATGGATGACCGCATGAAGCGGGACATGCCTGCGACGCTTCCCACTGTGATGACGGTAATGGGCAAAACAAGGTGCCTGCCCAGATCCATCAGCTTTCCCCAGAAGGACAGCGACTCATAATCAAGGGACATCAAACCGGAAATAGGCAGCCATTGGTGTTCCAAGCCCGTATACAGCATGAGGAGCAGCGCAAGCCAGAACCCCGGCATGGCGAATCCGAGAAAGACGAGGACCGTCATTCCTTTATCGAACAGCGAGCCCTGTTTCCATGCGGAAAGGACTCCGATGGGAACGGCGATGAGCAGCGTCAACAGGAGGGAAATTACGTTGATGCCGATGGTCAGCGGAAGGCGCTCCGCTATTTTTTCTATAACGGGGCGGGCATCGCTGGACATGGAGTTTCCGAAATCGAGCTGTACGATCCGCGACAACCAATCGAAATATTGGATGTACAGAGGACGATCGATCCCATAAAGCGCCTCAAGACGAGCCCGCGCCGCTTCCCCCGCAAGGGGGTTCAGCGTCGTCTGCATGTCCGTCGGCGTCCCCGGAGCCAGATGGATAACAAAGAAGCTGACGAGGGTGATCCCCCACAGCACCAGAAGCATCCAGATTGTTTTGCGAACGCAGCGGAGAATAAAGGAAGTTGTCTCGTTCGTGAACATGGTCGCCTCCAGCGCTTGTTGGGCTATGCCTGCTGACTCATCCATGCGGACATGTCTTGAACTTCCTTATCCCAAAGGCTGGAAAGGCGGATATCCAAAAACTGCTTGTAACAAGCGTCAAAGAGCCCCAGGCAGAGTTCCATCAAATACATTTTTTCAAGGAAAGCGGCATCGGGATCATCGTCCTCTTCTCTTTCCACCTTTGGCGTCTTGAAACTGCCAAGAGAAAAATCTTCCGCCTTTATAGTGGTTTGCCAAGCCAATTCTTCCCGTTCGAAACGGACAAGGGCCCTCGTCACCTTTTTGCCCGTCCGCAGGCCAAGGCGGACCTCACGCAGTTGGGAAAGGGAACCGGACACGGAGGCCGTTTCCAGACTGTCGCCTTCGCCACCTTGGACAACGATCCTCTGTTCAAGGTTCATGGAAAAGGGCACGCCTTCTTTATCTTTAAAGCCCATAGGTTGCGTTTCACTGCGAAACCAGAGCCACGTCAGAAATTCCTGGCCGAGCACCATGTCCGTCGTCTGGCCGAGATAAGGTTCGTTCATTGTCGGCCTCTTATACAAAGCTGGTGGGTTCAAGATCATCCAAACGGGCCAAAGTTTTCTCGTCCAGCATGGAAGCTGCCAAGGCGTACGGCGTCATCGGCTCCAAGTGGAGATCAAAAGTCAATGTAAAATGGTTCATGAAAAGTTCAATGAGTTTTGTTTGTGTGGATGCCAGGTAGACGATGTTGGTATCGGTTGCCCACGCCACGTCAAATACGGCCGGAATGGGGAGAAAACGCCCCATGAGGCGCAGTTTGACCTGATCCCGAAGTTCGTTTTTCCGATCCCGGGCGATGAACTTTTTTCCTTGTTCCTTGATGCGGCCTTCTTCTTCACGGAGTGCGATCGTAACATATTTTTTCAAGACCGCAGGAGGAATCCTGCGCGTGTCCAGACGGAGCGCAAAAGCGAGGTACGCGCCTTTTTCCGGTGGAGCAGAGCGCCATTGCATATCGAGCATATCCTCAAAACTGGTCCATCCCCATCCGCGTTCCTCGGCGATGTCGTCGATATCCTGAAAGGCGAATTGCCGGAGTTTTGCGGGAATTTCCATCCAGAGTTCTTTGGGAACCGGTTCCATGATTTTGAACCGTGTAAAACTACAGCTAGCACTGAGAATGCCCATGAGCGTGTCCTTGAATGAGGGTAACTAAAGAATGTATTTTTACGCTAAGGACGTATATTGTGGCAAGTGTATAAATAGCGCATAATGGAAAATATGTGTCAATGCCCTAGCGTTTATAAAAAGGATAATACCTCAAAGACCAAATATTATTAACCCTTCTTAATGTATCAATGAAAGAACGTTTAGAATCTTTCTTCCTATATTCTCCTGTAAGCAAAGCGTAGTACTCACCCGGTAATCTATGAGGGTCATTTATAGGAAAAAAATTTGCAAGCCAAGGCACAAGATTATTACGAAAACTCCACTGCAAGCCAGCACCCAAAGCAGCATCCATAGCGTCTCCTGCGTCCTCAGTAGGAAGAGGAGCACGGCCACCAGATAATGTCCTGTAAAAACGCACATCAGGAGGACTGCCAGCTTGAACAGACGGGGTGCCTTTTTCTGAGGTGACGACTGAGGATATTTCAGGGGTAGTTTGTCCGGTTGCATAACTGTTCCCTTGACCAGCAATTACACCACCTAAACCACCGGGCATAGCCGGGGGCAAACCTGTTTTTCTTAACGCATTGGTTGAGAGAGCAAAGTTACGAAAAATTTCAGAGTTTGCCAAGCGAATCTGAGCATCATTCAATCGACGCTTTTGATTCAAATCTTCAAGCGCAGCCATATCTTGAATCGCATCACGAACATCTTGTTTATCGCGTTCTTCTTTCGTCATTTTCGCTTGTTGAGCACGCTCATAACCTTGACCGAAGCGAGCAGCGGCATCCGAGATGCCGTAATCGCCAGTGTAACCGCCAGAGGGAGAATAACCTTGGGTAGAAGCTCCGAGAGCATAAAGCGGATGAATACCAGCACGTTTCGCATCTTCAACTTTCCAGCGAATGCCGTTTTGGGCAAACTCTTTCTGTGCCTCATAATTCATACCAGCAACATTCTGAGCACTGTTCGCTCCGAGAATGCCACCAGCAATGGAACCAACGGCACTAACTATACTACCAAGTCCCATAACTACCCCTTTTTACAAATTATTCTTGACCTGTCAGACCATACAGCTTTCCGATTATTGCGTGCTCCCGCTTTACCTGTTCGGCGCAATGCGAACATAACAGCTCGGCGAGCTCGGCGTCTGACACAGACGAGAGCGTTTTTGGGATTACGAAATGCAATCCGCACTTGCGGCTGCATGTTTTTTCCTTGCATATCAGACTTACGGATATGCTGCCATTCCGTCTCGGCGACCGAGCCGCTTGTATCTCGATAGACTGGCCCAACTTGGTTGTCATTGACAAAGTTACTGGCGTCATGTCTTAAATCCTCAATTTGTCGGTTAATGATTGACCTGAGAGATTCAGGTTTCACAAAACGCCGCGGCAAGAGCCGCGAGCGACCCGGAAAAGGGTCGCGCATTTGTGCGAGAGTTCTTCTACTCGTAGGATTGGAGGATACTCTGGAGTTTGACCTGTCTTTTTTTCTCTTTGACTTTTTAGCCATGTGGTTCTCTCCGAGAGCCACCGGACATCTGTGGAGGGTGTCCGGTGTCACTCAGCACAGTACATAACAAGGGAATACTGTGCTGAGCCCTTGGGAAGCATGGACAGGATAGCCCATGCTTCCCGGCGGGCGTTATTTTTCAACCTCAACTTAAGGATTTTCTTGAACCTTTGATTCAGTTTTTTGTTCAGCTTTTGCTTTAGCTTTTTCCCTTATTTCTTTCGCAGAAACATAATCAGGAACATCATCTGCAACAGTATATTGAGTCTCATCTGTAAACAAAGAAGACTCATCTTCATAAGAAAAATCGTTCAAATCTTCTGCCAAGTCAGCTTCATCATGAATAACATCTTCGGCATCTTTTTGTTGCTGCATAATGATAGCTTGCATACGCTCAAAAATAGAAGGCGTACGCTTCATATTTGCAAGGGAAATTTCGATAGGAGTTGTATCCAAAACTTCATGGCCACGAATATTTAAAGTACCCATTTTAAAGCCTCACTTTTAAAGTTTTACATCGGATTACCGTTCTTAGAAACAAGACGCTTTGCAATAATATTGTTCTTTACCATTGCATAGCATTGGTCAGAATTTTGTTCATTAACTTGGAAAATACGGTCAGTAGGCATACAAGACACAAAATCACCGTTAAGAGTTGGACGAGATGCAAAAATACGTGCCATGGTCCAGTAATCTTGATTGGTTCTGAATTCACCAGTAATCACATTCACGCCACGACGATATTCATCGTATCTATTTTGATAACCGAAAGTTTCACCGTCTTTCGCAGTATCACCGTCCGCATAAACTTCAGAATTACGAATTTCTTGTTGACCGATATGTTCGTATTCTTTTTGCCAAAAATCAAAACGACTTTCTTTAGACCAAATACGTTCAAGACCTTGAGCATAAACGGGAATAGGTCGGACAGTAAGAAGCGACATAACATAGCCATGCTCAGGAATAAAACGCCGAATACGACGTCCTTTTGTTGCACCAATACCGTGACCATACATGTCACCGACACCCGAGCGGTCAGCGTCAGAAGAGGTCTGGAGAACTTCGGAGAACTGAACTGGCGCCGAAAAGCCGCCAAGATACTCAGGAAGCTGCAAACGAGCGTCTTGCGGTCTTACACCGAGGTAGCGCAATAAGTCTTCATAACGTGAACCAAACATCGAACGATGTTCTTCAAATCGTTGAAGAGCAAAGGCTTCACGCAAATCATTGATATTAACAGAACCAAGTTCCGGATTACCAGAAGAATAGTTAATAGTTGTTTGGGCCGCCAAAGCAGGGTCAAGCCAAGTAATAGAATCCTGAAGAGTAGATTCATTAATAATGGTACCGCCATCAGCAATACTATAACGCAAAGAACCGGGAACTGCATTACTATAATTTCTTTGAAAAGTAGGAACACCAGAAGGAGAAATAGTTGTTGTAGCAGAAATGGTAGGCTCACCAGCAGCAGTCAAGTTAACAGGAACCGAAACATCCGGGCCTTTTTGTGGCCAAGGCCGAGCAGTTGTAAAGTAATCTTTAGCCCACGAAGGACGAAGAAGAGAAAGGGAAGAGGGCGCCCCAGTAATAGTTGAAAGATCAATGGCCTCATTCAAATCTTGATCTCTAAAGTATTCGTTCCAAATCATATAATACGCAATGAAAGGAAGCGAATTCACAGAGAAAGTTTTTGCATCTTTCAACATCTGCACCGGAATGCCAAAAGCATCTGCAAGAGAACCAACGGGACTATTAGTAACATTAAGTGTTACTTTAGGAAGTACAGAAGTATCGGTTCCATCAGGGCCACCAGTAATGAAATCTTCAAAACCATCCCACAAAATACGAGACGGCACAAAGAAGTTAGAAAGATGCATGTAAACAGGATGCATTACCGGGACAACCATCGGAGCCAGACGAAGAAAAACCGAAGTAGAAAGCTGAACACTATCACCGGGCAAAACTTCGGTCAGATTTACCGGATAAAGATAACCCATCTTGAAAGTACAATTATGAAAGTTAGAAAGATTAAATTTAGCGCGCTTTCTCATATCTTATCTCTCTGATTAAAAATTCTTTGTTTAGCTTCCAAAACTGAGTACTTGTCATCATCTAAAGAAACCAAATAATCAACAAAAGACTTATCAGAATCGCTAGATTCAACAAGTAACGAATAAACAGAATCTATATACTTTGAACTATCGAACAACTCACCTCGCAATTTTTCAATTCTCAAAGAAAGATAGCGACCAATAGGCCACTTTTTGCCATCAATTCTTAGTTCTTTACCGACATTTACATCACTAATGTTAGCTTTCTTTAAAGTAGCAACAATAGCGTCAGCAGCATCGGAACCAATACCGGGCTTACGAGACATCAACGCGAAAGAATCATCATTAGATGTCATTTTTTTTGTAATATAGCCAGCTACATATTGAATAGATTTACGAGAAACTTCACCAACATGCACGATACCCCGACACCAAGTACGATATAATACAGTATCAAGACGAGCAGGACGAACATTAGTAGCAGGTCCACTTTGTCCATTCCAAAGAAACCATTCATTATCTAGTTCTTCTGGGGAGACACCGAAGAGAATGGCGTGGTAATGTGGCCTTCTGCTTCTTGTTCCGTACTCTCCGCAGGCGTAGAAGCGAATTTTCCGTCCTTCTCGTAAATCAAATAGTTTCCGTATTCGTTTGAGCCAAAGTTGAAAGTCTCTTTTTGAGAGGCTTTGCACGCCGTCAACAACAGGGACATGCTCAGAATCATAAGTAAGAGTGACAAAAGACGCTTTTTCATGTTGTCTTAACTCCATCATTAAACGCAAAGTCCAAACACGACGCTTATTTATGCGACAATGCAAACACTGACCACACGGAACAGGCAAGCCCATCTGCCTTTCCGAAAAGTCTCCATTCGGACCCAAGCGAAGCAGTTTCCCACTTGGGTCACGAATGAAAGGATTACGGCACATCACATGCGCCAGCTTTTATGCTCAGAAGCGAGTGCCAACGCGACGAGCGAAAACGTTGAGACGGCGACGGCGACGGGAACGACGACGAGAACGAGCACGACGACGATATGCCATGAGAATCTCCTTTAAAAGTTATGGTTTAAGTAAATGACCTAAAAAAGGGCTTGCCGTTTCCGACAAGCCCAATGTCTCATAATGAAAATTATGTAAACTTTTGTTTACTTCCATATCATACAATCCACACAGCGCCAATCCCCCCACCCCAAAAAACATCCCTCCTCAAAGGAACAACCCCTAACTGACGGATAACGCCTTCAATACCGCCATGACGCATAAAGCGGTCGTACAAACCATAATGTGCTCCCATCCGTTCGCAGCAATGCCCGAGCCAATATGCAGGGAAATCCAAGTTCCTTTCCGGCAGCTTGTAGTCCACAAGGAGGACGTTCCGGAAACGTTGCCGTGCAGCCCTTACCAGCTTCAAGGCCTCCCCAAAAGGCATTTGGTGCAGCAGGCACACAAAAACAGCCTGCTCCCCTGCCCCTTCGTCATTCCAAAAGTCCGTGGGGGTATGGTAAGCATGGGATACGTTCAACCCGTACCGTAAACAAAAACGCTTGATGTCCCGCTGGAGCGATGGGTGGAGGAAGTCAGCCACAGAGATTCCTCACAGTCGAGAACTCATTGAGCAGATACGCTGTTACAGGCTGCAGCTCCGGTGTGGAAGGCAAACCTTTAAGGACTTCTTGAAGAAATCCAGACGCCACACATGTTTTCTTTGAAGACGTAAAGTGAAGATCATGGATCCAAGATCCCAATAATATCCTAAAATCATTTACATAACGAAGATCGTGATAACTGGGGATACCACCGGAAAGAACAGTATCCACAATGGATTGAGACCACAGTTTTGGGGCATCCTGAACACGGAGAACGACGTCCCGCGTCGGAATGGGCCGTGAAAGATGCTGGGCCATGATGCGCATGATGTCCAGCTTATCCGCATCTCGAACAGCATGTGTAATGGTGAGGTACGGTTCCGGCAAGGCAGGGAGTGCATATCTGTTGTGCAAGGCAATGGCCGTGAGCACCCATTTATGGATATTTGGGGGTTCGCCCGTCAAAAAATGCTCTTTTTTCACGACATGGACGCCAAGATAGCCATGATTTTCAGATTCGGCATCGCTGAACGTGCGCCAACGGACATACTGGGGGAATCGTCCTGTATCATGGTAGAGTGCCGCAAGCAGGGCCGCCCTTCCCTCTTGGGAAGCAAGCCCTTCCTGAGCGACGATGGCACGGGCATGAGCTAAAACTTTATAGGTGTGTTCCCGTTTGAGCCGGAGCATGTCGCCAGGGTGTTCACGCAGGTACATGGAGGCAAACGATTCGAAGAGTGCCTCGTGATTCCTGATGTCGTCCCAAGCCTGAGGTGTATTGTTTTCATAGGTATGCATCATGGATTTGTTCATACCCCGAAGCAAGGCGATCGACAAGCGTCTATTATAGGTTGCCCTATTATAACCTTCCAGAAAGGTTCATTGTGCCTCCCCGCGTCTTTTGATAGGCTTATCCCCATATCTCTTCACTCTTTCTTCCACGGGATTGTTCCATGTCCGAATTTGTGCATCTGCATTGTCACACGGAGTACAGTCTTCTCGACGGCGCGATTCGTCTGAACGATTTATGCGCACGCGCCAAAGATTTCGGGATGCCTGCCGCCGCGATTACCGATCACGGCAACCTGTACGGCGCGGCTTATTTCTATACGACATGCAAGAGTTACGGCATCAAACCCGTCATCGGGTGCGAAGTCTACGTTACCAAGGATCACCGGGATAAGGATTCCGAATTCTCCCGTGTCCGGCACCATCTGATTTTACTGGCGAAGAACAACGAGGGGTACCACAACCTTGTCCGTCTTGTCTCCAAGGGCTTTCTGGACGGCTTCCATTATAAGCCCCGCGTGGATAAAGCCCTGCTCCGCCAGCACAGCGAAGGGCTCATTGCGCTTTCCGCGTGCCTTGCCGGTGAAATCCCCCGCACGTTGATGGGAGCCAACAAGCTGATCACAAACGGCGGGACATTTGACGACGCCATCCGGCAAACGCAAGAGTACATGGATATCTACGATGGGCGTTTCTATCTGGAAGTCCAAGCCAATACACTGCCTGATCAGGCGACTCTGAACAATAAGTTGTTGGAGCTTGCGGAGCATACCAAAGTTCCTTTGGTTGCGACGAACGACTGCCATTACCTGAACGCGGACGACGTTGAGGCCCATGACGTCCTGCTGTGTATTCAGACGCAGGCCAAAGTCAATGACGCAAAACGAATGCGTTTTGAAGCGCGGGATCTCTATTACAAATCCGCTGAGGAGATGGAACAGGCGTTCAAGCATATTCCCGAAGCCCTTTCCAATACGGTCCGCATAGCTGAAGAATGCCATGTGGAGATGGACTTCACGCATCACTACTTCCCCGTATACGAACTTCCGGAAGGGATGACCCTGTCGACGGAGTTCCAGCGCCTTGCGCGTGAAGGCCTCAAACAGCGCCTGGAACTGCACCCCGATCGGGACACGATTGATCCCAAAATCTATTGGGATCGTCTCGAAATGGAACTGAAGGTCATCTGCGAGATGGGCTTTCCGGGGTATTTTCTGATCGTGCAGGACTTCATCAACTGGGCGAAGGGGAACGACATCCCGGTCGGTCCCGGTCGTGGTTCCGCGGCCGGTTCGATCGTTGCGTGGGCTTTGCGTATCACAAACCTTGATCCCCTGCCCTACAATCTCATTTTCGAACGCTTCCTGAATATCGAACGCGTCAGCCTGCCCGATATCGACGTTGACTTCTGCGAAGACAAGCGTACCCGCGTGATCCAGTATGTGAGCCAAAAATACGGTATTGATTCCGTATCGCAGATCACGACGTTCGGAAAAATGAAAGCCAAAGCGGTGGTCCGCGACGTAGGGCGCGCACTGGACATGTCCTTCAAGGAAACCGACCGTATCGCCAAGCTCATCCCTGATGATCTCAAGATGACCATCAAGAAGGCGCTGGACGCGGAGCCCGAGCTGGCGACCCTCTATAAGGAAGATCAGATCATCCGCAAACTGATCGACATCTCCATGCGTCTGGAGGGGTTGTCACGTCACGCATCGACGCACGCTGCGGGTGTGGTGGTTTCCGACAAGCCGATGGATGAATACTTGCCTATCTATCGGGGGAAAAAAGGCGAACTTGTCACCCAGTTCGATATGAAAATGGTCGAAAAAGTGGGGCTCGTGAAGTTCGACTTCCTTGGTCTGCGGACCATGACCCTGATCGACAACACCCTGAAAGCCATTGAAGAACAAGGAAAGAAGGCTCCCAACCTTGACATCCTTCCTTTGACGGACCCCGATACCTACGATGTCTTTTCCCGGGGCGATACGGACGGCGTGTTTCAGGTGGAAAGCTCGGGTATGCGCCAGTACTTGCGTATGCTCCGCCCGAACTGCTTTGAAGACATCATCGCTATGCTGGCGCTGTACCGGCCCGGCCCGCTCGGTTCCGGCATGGTCGATGAATTCATCAAGCGCAAGCACGGAGAAGTGGACGTCACCTATCCGCTGCCGTCGTTGGAAGGCTGCCTGAAAGACACCTACGGGGTTATCGTCTATCAGGAACAGGTCATGCAGATCGCGCAGATTGTCGCCGGGTATACCCTCGGCGGCGCAGACCTGCTCCGGCGAGCGATGGGGAAGAAAAACGCCGAAGCCATGGCCAAAGAACGAACCCTTTTCGTGGACGGTGCCGTCAAGAATGGCACCAGTAAGGAAAAGGCGACGGAAATCTTTGACTTGATGGAAAAATTCGCGGAATACGGTTTCAACAAATCGCACTCCGCCGCGTATGCGCTCATTTCTTACCATACGGCGTATCTGAAGACCCACCACAAGGTGGAATTCATGGCCGCCCTGCTCACTTCGGAAATCGGCAATCAGGATAAGATCCTCAAGTACATTGCCGCCTGCAAGGACAATGACATTGAAGTCCGGCAGCCTGATGTCCAGGTCAGCCGCCGCGAGTTCATCGTGCGAGACGAGGCGGTGGTTTACGGTTTGGGAGGGATCAAAAACGTTGGTGATGAAGCCATCCGCGAAATCGTTGCCGCCCGTGAGAAGGACGGGCCATTCCTTTCGTTCTTGGATCTGTGTATTCGCGTCAGCCTGCGGAAAGTCACAAAACGGGTCTTGGAAAGCCTCATCAAGGGAGGAGCGCTGGATTGCTTCGGCTGTTCCCGCGCCGCTATGGTTGCGGCCATTGATCCAGTGGTCGCCCGTGCTCAAAAGAAGATCAAGGAAAAACAATCCAACCAAATATCCTTGTTGACGCTTTCCCCCAAGAAAATTGAAGAAAATCAGGCGTCGGGGATAGGCTTCTCCTGCGAGGAAGAAAGTATTTCGGAGTGGGACGAGGATCAGAAGCTCCGCTTTGAGAAGGAAGCGCTTGGCTTCTTTTTGACGAGTCATCCTTTGCAGCCCTATCGGCATGAACTGAATCGGCTGGATCTGCGCCCGTTGGAAGACTGCCGGGAAATGGCGGACAAGGCGACGATCAAGTGCGCCGTGTTGGTCACGAGTATCCGCGAAATCCTCAATAAACGTGGAAACCGCATGGCCTTCGTCGCTGTGGAAGATCTTACGGCTTCCGGTGAGGTGACGTTCTTTACGGAAGAGCTGAATGCCAGCCGAGATCTGCTCAACTCGGAACAGCCGCTTTTACTGACCGCGACTATCGACAATAGAGAAAGCTCGTCTTATTCTCCTGATTCGGATGACGATTCGGACGATGAGGCCCCGGTCAAGGAAATCAAACTGCGGGGCGTTTCGGTACAGGCCTTGAACGACGCCTGCTCCGCAAGCGACGCGCCCATTTCATGGGAGCTGGATCCCCGCCGCCTGAACGCTGAAGGGATGGAATCGCTCAAGGCCATTCTCGAAAGGCATAAAGGAAACACTGAAATGCAGTTGGCTTTCTGCCTTGACGGCACCTTCTGCCGGGTACGGCTTGGCCCACAGTGGATGGTTACTCCCGGCCCGGCCTTCCAGCAGGATATGCATCGCTGGTGTTCAGCTAATCCTATCCAATAACATACAGAAAGAAAGGAATACCATGTCTCGACCTTTTTGGAAGCTTACGGTTCGTTCCGAATTCTGCGCCGCGCACGCCCTTCGGCACTATCAAGGAAAGTGCGAACACCTCCACGGTCATAACTACGCCGTCGAAGTCGTCGTCAAAGGATATACCCTCTCGCAGAATACGGAACTCCTCATGGATTTTGGCGACCTTAAGGCCCTCCTCAAACAGGCCCTCGAGCCTCTTGATCATGCCTATATCAATGATGTGCCCCCGTTCGATGCCGTGAACCCCTCTTCAGAGAACTTGGCGCGCTATATCTGGAATCAAATGGCACCCTCTCTTCCCGAAACGGTGAAAATGTACAGCGTAACGGTAGCCGAAAAGGGCATCCAGTCCGCAACGTACATGGAAGAATAACTATTTAACATATTGAAATAATTTTAGATTTTAGAAACATGTGTCAAAATATGCCCTGACTATGTGGAGAAACTCCCCCCTTCTCGGTTTTATTGAGAAGGGGGGAGTCTTGTTTCTAGGTTCTTCATATTTTTAAAATTGTCCTCCTCACATATGTTTTAGAGCCCTTCGCCGAACATACACTATACGTATCCCGCCAACAGGTTGCGTTCCTATGTTTCCCAGTAGACAAGGCGGGCAATTCCTCAGCCCCTGTCTTCCATTCAATGGAAGTTCGGAACTCAGAGGTTGTTACGCTAAAAAATCATATAATTTAGAGGGTCACAGGAAAATCATTTTTGTATAACATCTTTTTGAGCATGGTTATGGAAATCAAAGGAGGTTTTCAATGGAAAGCAGCACGCTCAAGAAGAAAGCCAAGAATGCATTCGACAAAACCACAGATTATCTGAGCGAAGCCAAGGATTCCGTCACGGAAAACGTGGGTGATTTCGTTGACGAAGCCAAGGATAGTCTCAGCAAGGTTAAGGACAAGGCCAAGGAAGGTATCAATGCCGCCGGTGAAGCGGTGCAAAAAGCCTACGAAAAGGCTAAAAAGTAACGTTCCTGCCCTTATTCACGTTCGCCGGGACACTATGTCATCGCGGGAGAACTCGGTTTCCGTTGCGAACAATAATCATTTCAGGAAATAGCAAATCCCCCTTGAGCATAAACTCAGGGGGGATTTCCATCTTAGAAAATACCGCATTCAGCCCTAATCACTACCAGTTGGAACTTATTCCTTCTTGAGCCAATCCACCAGTTCCTGCAGGAGCTCAGGGCGATCTTTTCCGAGAGGGAAGAAAGGCCCCGAAACGCCGTGGTCCATGAGCATGGTCTTGGTGGCTTCAAAATCGGCGTCGGGCAGATCCACTTTCGTGATGGCGCAAATGACCTCGCGTTGTGTGTAGATATTCAGAAAACCAGCGGGCAGGCGGCACAGCGGATCATTGGCGGGGTGGACATAGATAAGCACGTCGGTATCCACAGTGGTACTGAGCAATGCCGGATAATACATGGGGTGGCAGAAGAATTCACCGGGGGTATCGACGCCCCCGTCCAGATCATATTGCATGGCCTGCGTTTTTTTCGCCTCATCACACGCGATACCGTGAAGGGCCGCGTATAATGTGCTTTTACCCGCGCCGACCGTGCCAAGAAGAACGTAACGTTTCATCGGGTTAACTCTTGGTCGTTTCACATGCGGCAAAGCCCAGTACGTCGTGAAGGGCTTTTACCGTATAGCGTAAGGCTTCTTCCACGCTGGCTACGGAGCCCTGAATGACCAGTGCGCCGGTGAAGCGATCCACAAATCCGATCTGGACGGAAGCGGCTTTTGTAGCGAAGTCGCCTGCGATCATAGCCGCTTCACGAGGGCTCAAGGTCAAGATCCCTACCGCTTCAGCGCCGGGAACGCCCATTTTTTTGGCGAGATCCTCGTCAGGGTGGGCGATCAGATGAGCAATCGTAACCTGTTTCCCTGGTACGAGTTCCTGAATGATACGTGCTTTTTCTTCCATGAGCTCAATTCTCCTGCGCACAGTCTGGCGTGCATCAGCGAAGGACGTTGACCGCACAACCCGTGCGAATCCGATAAGGATAAGTGAACCCGCTCCATATTTCAAGGAGGAGTTGGGTGAGAGGCCTGTGGCTCAATACTCTCTTTGCTTCAAAAGCAAAGCCAGCGAGCGGGCATCTTTCAGCGATGTAATCTTATTTACCCGTTTCTTCTCGTATTTTTTGTTCGCCAAGCGCCTGCTGCTCTTCTTTTCCCATCGGGAGCCGCTCGCAGGCAATGCACCTGGCGGCAATACTCCCTAAAAGCATTCCTCCAACAATATCTATGGGGTGATGCTGCCCCAACCACACTCGGGAAAAACCCATGAGCGCGATTACTGCCGAGAGGAAAAGGGAAAAAGGACGGTTTCTGAACCAAAGTGCCAGAGGCACGGCTGCGGTGATGATAGTCGCCGTATGCCCTGAAGGGAACGAAGCATATTGATTGATAAAGCCCAAAGGGTATGGAGGCCAAGGAAATCCCGGTCTCGGCATACCCAGCCCGTATTTCATGATCTGCATGACGAAGCACAAAAAGAACACGCTGAACAAAACGCAACGCAGAACGAACACTGTTTCCCGCCAGTCCCGCTTAGTGAGAGCGACAAGCAGTAACACAAGATAAAACACATAGATGAGCGGATTGCCGATATGGGTAACGACGCTCATGAAGCGGGTAATGTGAATATCGGCTGTCGCTAGCGGAGAAAAGAATTGGCGGACGGGTTCTCCCCACCAGCCGAGGCAGAGGATAACGAACGCCATAATGGCACCAAGCGGTGCCAACAGGCAAAGATGCTCCCCCCATCGGTAGTCCGGGGACGGAGCAAGAAGCGTTCTGATAGGGTAACTTATTGGATTCATAAAAAGATTACTAAGTTCAGTGGATGAAATAAGCAAGAGGCATTTTGTCGTCTTCCCCCTGATGAACCACAGTCATGTTCTCGTCAGTAGAGATGCTTTGCCCCGGGATAAGAAGCTAAACGAATAGGTTGGATACATGTATTATTTCCCGCAGTCGTCCTGTTCCGTCCTGTCTGGATGAGCATATGCCTCTGCCCTCATCGAAAGCGAAAGATGTTTCACCTATGTTTTCCATGACATATTGCACAACGCTCCCGTTTTGCTATGCTCAAAGAAAAAACAGGAGAAGCGGCATGGAAAAAGTGCTTCGTATCAATGTCGGCGCTGAAAACGGCCCCGTGGCTACTATAGAGGAACTCGGCGCGTACGCGGGCCTTGGAGGGCGCGCTATGACGACGACCGTCGTATGCAACGAAGTCCCCCCGAATTGCCATCCTCTTGGTCCTGAAAACAAGCTCGTTTTTTCTCCCGGCCTGATGGCTGGTTCGGCTGCGGCGTCGTCGGGCCGCATCTCGGTCGGATGCAAAAGCCCGCTTACGGGGACCATCAAGGAATCCAACTCGGGCGGCACCGGCGGCCAGTTCATGGCCCGCCTTGGCTATGCGGCCATCA
>ERZ779870.1301-NODE-1301-length-17555-cov-120.956_pt1 | contig 17555 bp, 10 predicted proteins | sample MGYA00511247_ERZ779870 | MGnify/ENA primary metagenome ERZ779870 (study PRJEB29588, sample SAMEA2149068) | human gut metagenome | biome: human gut; feature: human-associated habitat; material: faeces | place: Denmark | collected 2008/2010 ...
AGTTCTTCCTTTTGCGGTATGAATCAGCGTGGTATTCACATCCCCCATCTCATAACTCTGCGCCGCTTCTTCGGAGGATGCGCCAAACACCTGTCCGGCATAAGCAGACAGACCGGCCTGACGCGAGGACATGGAAACCAGATACTCCATACGGTCTCCCCGATGAATATTCATCCATTGGCAGACAGGACCCAAGCCGTGAGTAGGATAAGGATTCCCCGTATGCTGCTGGCTGTAAAGCTTTATCCAGTGATTGTGATACCCACCCGCTTTTTCGTCTGCAAAATAATGCTTGCGCAAGTCATGGATGTATGCCCCCTCGGCATGAGTGATTTCGCCCAACACCCCCTGCTGCACCATGTTCAATGTAGTCAGGGCAAATGCATCGTAACAACAGTTCTCCAGCATCATGCAGTGACGGCGGGTTTCTTCGGCTGTATCCACCAACCGCCAGCAATCGGCCACACTCATGGCGGCAGGAACCTCCAACGCCACGTGACGGCCCTGCTGCAAGGCATAAACGGCAATATCAGTATGAGTCAGCCAGTCCGTACAAATATAAATGAGGTCTATCTCCTTGCATTCGCACATCTTGCGCCACATCCCTTCTTCCGAATAGTTCTCGGCTTCGGGACGGCCGAACTCCCGTAAGATATGCTCTGCACGCTCTATATTCTCTTTCCGCAAATCACAAAGCGCTTTCACCTCAATGCCTTCCAGGTGCATATATCTCTCGAGTGCAAGAATGCCCCTGTTTCCTAATCCGACAAAACCGATCCGAACTACGGGGATGGCAGGGCAGGTTAAATTAAGTACGTTGGGTCGTTTCATGGACTGCTTTATTTTTCCGGCAAAGATAAAGAGAAAAATCGAGAGGCAGAGGACTGCCTGTGAATAATTTGCCGGTATACCGGTCTGATGTCTTTCCGTATCGGAACCTAACCTCTTTCAACAGCAAACATAAGCCTTTTTCTCCATACAACTAAGGTCTTTATTCCTATTATCTTCTATAGTCTTCCGGTGCAGACCGTACAGTCCACTGTAGCAGACCGTACAGTCCATTACGACAGACTCTACAGTCCATTGCAATGGACTGTAGAAGGTTTCAGTATAAAAGCCCTTAATCATCCGGAAGAAAACGCTTAGCCAAAGAGAAGACAGCACTTAAAAGCCGCTTTATAACCAGACAGTTCCCTTTCCCGGAAAAAGACAAAGAGGATGTGTCCGGACCGAAGTGACAGCCACAGAACACATCCTCTGTTTTCGAATGAGAACAGTACAAACGGTGCTTAAATAATAGAAGTACGTTTGGTAAATTCTATAATTTCGGGAATATAACCGAATGCCAGACCGGTCACCGTGTCGGCACAACCATAATAAACGGCCACCCGTCCCGTTGCCGGATCATGCAAAGCCGCACAAGGGAAGCATACATTGGGCACATCACCCATGCATTCGTAAGGTTCACGCGGAGAGATAAGATAAGGTCCCGAACGGAATTTCACCTTCCAGGGCTCGTCCAAATCAAGCAATGCCGATCCAAAGGCATAGACATAACCGTTGCAGGAACGAAGCACACCGTGATAGAACAGCAACCAGCCCTCACTGGTTTCGATGGGAATGGGGCCGGCGCCAATCTTCAGGCACTGCCATGCACTTACTTCAAAAGGCGCGGGTGACATGACGTGACGATGGTGTCCCCAAAACTCCAAGTCGGGCGACTCGCTATAATAAATATCTCCGAAAGGAGTATGCCCGTTGTCACTGGGACGGCTCAACATGGCAAAATTACCATTAATCTTGCGAGGGAACAGCACGCCATTACGGTTGAAAGGCAGGAAAGCATTCTCCACCTGGTGGAACGTCTTGAAATCCGTAGTCCATGCCACGCCGATGGTGGGCTGGCCCTTATATCCGTTACACCAAGTCACATAGTAACGGTCATCGATAAAGCAGACACGCGGGTCATAACCATACACCCATTCACCTATCTCGGGGATATCACACTGGAACTGCAACTTCTCCGGATTGATGTCCCAATGAACGGCATCCTTGCTGAATCCCACATGAAGCGCCATCCGGCGGTTTGTATCATCACAACGGAACACTCCGGCATACCCTTCGCCGAAAGGTACTACCGCACTATTGAATATACTATTGGATGTAGGCAGCAAATCACGGGGAATGATAGGATTCGCACTACATCTCCACATTACATTTTTACAACCTTCGGGACGCTCCTCCCACGGCATACCGGGCAACGGATTGCCCGCAATCTTCAATTCACTCATATTCTCTTTTTTGTTAGGTTAATAGTTTTTCTCTATTTCTTGTCTTCGTGTGTGAAGGGTACAAACCAGGTCATCAGAAAGGCCGGAATGGTAGCCACCAGCACAAAGATGAAAAACAGTTTATAGCCCAACCAGTCGCTGACATATCCGGACATCATACCGGGCAACATGACACCCAGATTCATGATACCCGATGCAAAAGCATAATGCGCCATCTGATGAGGACCGGCAGCCACTTGCTGCATCATGAACAAGGTAAGCCCCACAAAGCCGAAACCATATCCGAAATACTCCAGCACAATGGCCCCTCCGATAAGGGGCGCACTCTGCGGTTGGAAAATGGCAAGCAGCGTGTAAGCCATAAAAGGCAGATTGAACACACAACACAAGGAGAACAAAGTCTTTTTCAATCCACGTGCGGAAATATAATATCCACCCAGCAATGAACCGAGTACGAAAGCTGCCGCTCCGAAGGTTCCATAATAAATACCAATCTCCTGTTCTGTCAATCCCAAGCCACCCACATCACGACCGGCTTTCAGGAACAAAGGTACAATTTTCATCACAAACCCTTCGGCAAAACGATATAAAATAATAAAGCAGATGTAATAAACGATATGCTTTTTAGTAAAGAAGTTCCGGATGACATTCCATAACTCGGCCATACTCTGCGAAAAAGAGGTGACCGAATGGGCATGCTTGCCCGAAGGTAGCATACGGGTATGATAAAGTCCCAAAGCGAACATCACTCCTCCGAGGACAATCATAATGACCGTCCAGGAATAGAGTACCGCATCTTCGGCAGGACCTTCGTATTCATCTTTCAAGAAACCGGCCAGATAGACCAGCAGACCTGTACCGATAATCTTGGCTACGTTATAAAAAGCACCTTGCCAACCTATATACTTAGCCTGTTCCTGTGCATTCAACTCGTCCATATATACCCCGTCACAGGCCACATCGTGCGTTGCCCCGCTAAAGGCGACAATGGCGAACAAGGCGATAGTGATTGCAAAAAAGGACGGAAGATGAAGCGACAAGGCAATCAACCCGAAAGTGACTCCCGACACCATCTGGGTGAGGACGACAAAGAATTTCTTGGTACGGTACATCTCCAGCAACGGACTCCAAAGGGGTTTCAATGTCCAGGGAAGCATGATAAGGGAGGTCCAGAAGGCTATTTTCGCATCACTGACTCCCAGACCTTTGTACATCAGTACAGCTACCATATTGAGGACAACAAAAGGGAGCCCCATACCGAAATAAGCGGTGGGAACCCAAAAAATAGGACTACGGCGTCTGGCCGAAGTTGGGGTTTCGGTTGTTTTCATTTATATCTAAGTATTAAGGTTGTTGAATTCGGCTATAACCGAAGATAACTTCATCCCCTTTCAGAAGGAGATGAAGTTACCTTTCGGAATCTATAAACGCAATAGGACGAAGCATTTGGTAAATCAGTCAGTTATAGGAATGAAGCTCACCGCTTGTCCACCGCCTTTTGCCATGACTACAGACAAGGTATCGGCTGCTGTCACCTCTTTGTCCTTAATCTGATACGAAGTAGGATTCGTTTTCCAGTCGGCATCTTCTCCATCAGCATAAATCACGGCATGGTATTTTTTATCTTTCTCCAGGAAATCCAATGGAATGGTGAGTGTACGCGACTCTTCATTCGTGGTGGCTCCCAGGAAATATTTATCTTTCGCTTTCCGCACCACAGCTACAAACTCTCCCGGTTCGCCCTGCAAGGCTTCGGACCAGTCACAGTCCGCATCAAAATCCCGGAAGAACTGGAAGGCAGGATGCCCTTCATAGTTCTCAATCATATCCGAAGCCATCTGCAACGGAGAATAAATGACAACCCAATTGGCTATCTGCTTTGCCAAGGTGGTATTCACACGGCTGTTTCCTTTATCCAAGTCATTCCATTTCTTGCGACGGGGAGAATTGCGTGTCTTTTCATAAAGAATATCAAAAGTACCCGGCGTATAATCCATCGGACCGCCCAGCAAGCGGGTAAACGGCAATAACTCGTGATGCTCTGGAGGATTACCTTCACTCCATCCGTTCCACTCCATACCGCGGGCGCCTTCCCGTGTCATCATATTGGGGTAAGTACGACGAATTCCTGTATCTTTGATAGGTTCGTGGGCATTAACGGTTGTATGATAACCGGCGGCAGTCTGCACCACCTTGCGGTAATGGCGTACATTGAACTGTCCATGATGGCTATGACCGCCCGGCAGTCCTCCGGCATAACCGGTCTTCACGCTGTGCACTCCCAAGTCGGCATACCATTTGTAAGCATTGTCCAACTGGCGTTCGTAATTAAAGATATTGCCACCTGTTTCGTGGTGACCGATTATTTCAATCCCTTTCTCCTTGGCATAACGTGCCACCTCTGCCATATCAAAATCGGCGTAGGGTTTGGTATAGTCAAAAGTCTGCATACCGCCCCAACTTTCCCAGCCTTCATTCCATCCCTCGAACATTACCGCTTCTATGTTATTGGCAGCAGCAAAGTCTATATAACGTTTGGCATTAGCGGTGGTGGCGCCGTGGCGTTCATCCATCGTCCACGTTTCGACTCCCAGATGCATTCCCCACCAGATACCTACGTATTTCATAGGACGTATCCAGCTCAAATCCCCCTCCAGCACACAAGGCTCATTCAGATTCAGTATCAGGCCGGAGTTTATCAGACCTACCGCTTTGGGAGCTATCTGAATACTGCGCCACGGAGTCACGAAAGTCCCTCCGGCAAAACGGGCTTTCACCCCATCGGGCCAGGAAGCCAGTTCCGATTTGAAGTGACAACCTTCGGTATGCTTCAAAGTCATTTCGGGGAAATCGGTCAAAGCCGCTTCGTGAATACTGGCATATACCCCGTTATCTGTTTTGAAAGTCATCGGGGTGTTGGCATTATCCACCTTGCTGACGGGCAGGGTACGATACAGCAACTCGTAGGTTTCAAAACTGGCGGGAATAGACCATGACTTGCCATCCTGCGCCAGATTGAATGAAGTGAGCTCGTCCATCACGAACACACTGTCCACTTGGGGTACTTGATATTCATAACGAAAGCCCAGACCGTCGTCGAACACGCGGAAACGGAGGGTCAGCCGTGTATTCGCCGGATCTTTCAGGCGCACAGCCATCTCGTTATAATGGTTCCGGATAGATTTATTCTCCCCCCAAGGCTGGGTCCAGGTTTCATCCTTTGTGGTAAACTCAGTATTTTCTATCTGAAAATCTTTGGAGAGATTGAGCCCGTCACGGCCTTCAAAGCCCATAACAGAAGGAGTGATGAACGGTTTTCCTCCTACAGAAACTCCATAGGTCATCGCTCCTGCCTCATTCAGGTTGAATACTAATTTTATATTGCCATCCGGCGATGTTAATTCCGTGGGACGGGAACATCCGCAAAACACAACTAACAAAAATAATACATAGTAACTGTATGTCTTCATACTATTAAATTGGATTAATGATACAAATATAGAACAATTAAGTAAGGTATCACACTTATCGAAGGAGGAAAATTATTTTAAATGGGAGAAGATTACATATAATGAGAAGTATCAACAGAATAAAATAACAAACGCCGATAAAGCCCTTTTAAAGACTCTACCGGCGTAAGTTCACCTATTTAAAAAATCAGAATTCCAAGTCAGCCAACTGAGGATTATGGTCGGAAAGTAAAGCTTCCGGTACTTCAGCCGGTATTTCACAACTCTTCACCAGAACTTGCGGAGTGACAAAGATGAAATCAATCTTTTCACAATCCTCGGCCAGGATACGGGCAAAATCATGAAAAGTATAATCAACGCCGGTCACACGGGCAGCCGTCTTATAAGCATCCTTCATCACAAACTCGTTGGTGGTGATTGTTTCGTATGCATCGCTCGCATCGGTCACATTAAAGTCGCCCGTAACCACTGCGGGGCGTTCGCCTACGATCTCTTTTATCTTACGAATAATGAGCAATGCGCTTTGACGGCGAGCCTCTTCACCTACATGGTCAAAATGAGTATTGACAGCCATGAATATCTTTCCGGTGGCCTTGTCTTTAAATTTCGCCCAAGTGGCGATACGGACACAAACCGCATCCCATCCCATCATTCCTACGCTATCGGGATTTTCGGCCAACCAGAAAGTATTGGAGTCCAACACCTCATATTTGTCCTTACGATAGAATAGCGGCGCATATTCACCTGCTGTCTTCCCGTCATCACGTCCCACACCGATACCATCGTATTCGGGCAAGCCTGCACGAAGATCCTGAAACTGGTTATGCAAAACTTCCTGCATACCGACAATATCCAGTTCACGGTCCTTAATAAACTGGCACACACGGTCTTTCCGATATTGCCAATTGTTCAAACTGTCTTGCGGATTGTCATAACGGACATTAAAAGTAGCCCAACGAACGTCGGTCTTCTTCTCTTCCGCACAGCCGCCCAATAACAGGACGGCTGCCAATAAAAATAGAATTTGCTTCATTTTGTTTCTTTTTATGTTCCCTAGGATACAAAGATAGCAATTTCTATCGGAAATTATTCGGAGTATGCCACTGACCTTTATCATTCATCGTATCGGCCACATCCCACCATACACGGCTACCCTGGTTCACATTGCCCGGTTTATTAGGGTTACGGGACTCGCTGTTAGGATAGTTGATGCGTTTGATAAGCTTGCCGGACGCCACTTCTCCATTGGAATTGTTTCCATTAACCGGAGCCAGCAGATAACGCGGATAGTCGGTACGACGCACTTCTGCCCATCCTTCATTTCCATTCGGGAAAACGGCAATCCACTTCTGAGTAATAATCTGTTCCAATTGTTCTTCCTTACTACCACCGGCAAATGCTTTTACGCCATCCAGATGACTGATGTATTCATTGGCCTTGTCCGCATCAATTTCATAATAATCCATAGATGCCTTGATACCTTTCAAATAAAGGGCTTCGGCTGTTTCATCCACCAATGACGGCCAGCGCAATGCCGCTTCCGCTTTCAGGAACAAGCTTTCAGCATAACCCATCCAGACAATTTCACGAGCCAGATTCCACCAATAATCCTTGTTCATGGCATCAGATGACAGAATACAGCGGTTGGCAGAATATCTGTTCAGATAAGAACCGCCTACATTGGTTTCTCCATTCATCACTCCGTTGAAATCTCTCTTCAGATTCTCTGTAGGAAGCGGACTGGTAGTCAACGAATCAAACGGAGTAGGACGGAACCATAAAACTTCACAACGAGGGTCGAGATAACAGTTCTCAGAATTCTCATTGAAAGTAACGGCATCGGCTGCCGCACCTTCTTTCAAAGCCTGATTCTTATAAGCCCGTTCCATTTCTTTCGACAATACAGCATTGCCGGTCCAACTGAACAACAACGCGTAGATATTTTCATTACCGCCGGCGATATACTGACGTTTCGGAGTCTGCTTCATATTGTCATCCTGACTTTGCATCAAACCGGCAGGGTCTGTCAAAGCCGCCTTTGCCTGAGTCTGGGCCAAAGCCGGGTCTACATTGGATACACGCAAAGCAAGGCGCAAACGCAGTGTATTGGCAAAACGACGCCATTTGTCCACATCACCCCCATAACATTTGTCATTGTCACCTAAATCATACTGACTGACAGCAGGAAGATTTTCCTGATGCAACTCTGTTATTGCCTGATCCAACAGCTGGAAAAGGATATTATAAACTTCCTTTTGAGGTGTATAGGTCACATTTTCTTCCGGTGGCATGGCTCCCTTCACATAGTAGGCTACAGGAATATCTCCGTAAGTGTCCGTCTGCATGGACAACAAGAAAGCATAATAAATACGGGTGATATAGAATGCCGTATGGTAATAATCCTTATTGCAGAAATAGAATGTCTTGACCAACTGGCTGTATTCCGAAGTGCTGCGGTCATCATAGAAATGCTTCCAGCGGCTGGCCGACCATCCATCCGTATAAGAATAGGTAGGCGCCTGATTCACAAAGCCGCTGACATTGTTTCCCCAATAACCGGCATAGATATCATGAGTCAGATTGGTCGTTGTCTGATAATCATTGTAAAGACCTTCGTAGGTGAAATTGGCAAAAATACTTCCGATAGCGCCTTCCATCCCTTTCAAACTTGCCATGGCATTGTCTGTCAAGGTGTAATCAATGTCTATTCCATCGGCCGATACATTCTCCACAGTCGGGTCGTAAATCGGTGCGTAAGGATTTGTATTCAATTCCTCAAAATCATGGCATCCGGCCAGAGCCAGCAATGAGCATAAGGCTACGGATTTATATAATTTGATTTTCATAATCAGTTTTTCCTTTTAATTAATTAGAAACCTAAGTTGATAGAAATACCGAAAGTACGTGTAAACGGCAACGATGCATAGTCAATGGCTTGTGAGAACATCGTAGTGTCATAGCCACCTTCGGGGCTTGTACCCGGTGTGTGCTTCATCAGATAGCACAAGTTACGTGCAACAAATGAAACATTCAGCGAGTTGACAGGAGTCTTCTTCAGCATAGATGAGGGGAATGAATAGCCGATTGACAATTCTTTCAGCTTAATGAAAGAAGCATCGTAGATGAAATCCTCAGCCTGCAATGAGCCATAGTATTCTGAAGCGGACACCTGTTTTGTATTCACCTCGCCTGACTCTGTCACACCGGGGAATACCATCATATAGTTGTTTTCCTCACCACGGTTCAAGGTACGCTTAGCCAAACCGTTTCCGGTAGCCAGCATCTCGGAATAAGAGAAGATATCACCACCGAATTTCATATCAAACAGTGCAGACAGTGTAATCCCTTTATAAGTAAAGGTAGGAGATACAGACATGGTCAGCTTAGGTTGGATATTACCGATAGGTTTGTTCACATATTCAGACTCATTGGTCACAGTCATGGGCAAACCATTTTCATTTACGATAATATCACCGTTTTCATTGCGCTTATAAAGCGATGTAGCATAAATCTCGCCTAATTTGTGTCCGGCGCGTGTACCTACTTTTACAGGGAAGTTTCCGTCACCGTTAAAGAACATATAGTTCACATTTTCTTCCGGAGCCAGTTCTTTCACCTTCGATACGTTGTGAGCCATATTCACATTCAAGTCAAAAGCGAAATCCTTTGTTTCTACCAGAGTGGAATACAACATCAGTTCCACGCCTTGATTGGTTACCATACCTGCATTTACCCATTGTCCTCCACTCCAGGGAGCTGCTGCGGGTACTTTCATAATCTGGTTCTTTGTCTTGCTGTAATAATAAGTAAAATCAAATCCCAGGCGATTGTTCAAGAACTTCATATCCAGACCCGCTTCGTAAGAAGTCGCGATTTCAGGCTTCAACTGGTCGTTCATCTTCACATTGTCTTTGGTCGGGGTCAATACACCATTATCGAATTTGAAAGAGTAGGTATTGTATAACTGATAAGGGCTTGTATCCTTACCTACCTGTGCGGCAGACAGACGTGCCTTGGCAAATGTCACCCAGCTTGGCAACGGTTTGTCGATAGAGCGCAAGAAGTCCGACACTACGAAACTGAGGTTGGCAGACGGATAGAAGAAAGAATTGTTACCTGACGGAAGAGTGGATGACCAGTCGTTACGAGCTGTCAAATCCAAAGACAGATATTCCTTCCATGCCATCTGTACAGAGCCGAACACTGAGTTCATGGCACGCTTGTAACCATCCTCACTACCGGTTCTCAACAAATTGGCCGCATTCAGCATCCAATTACCTTTATCCACCATATTACCTACGCCCACACCCAAAGTTTCCGAACGCTGGTACATAAAGTTACCACCGACATTGAAGCCCAGACGGAAGTTATCAGTCAACTGACGGTCACCCATCAAAATGACTTCAGCATTTGACTCGAAGAAGTTTTCTTCACTACGATCCATTGAGTCATTCGTAATCATGGAAGTATTGGCTTCTCCATTGATACCATCACCCGCATTGGTGCTTTGCACTCTGGTGCGGTAGTAGTCAAAAGCGTATTTGGCAGACAGATGCAGCCAATCTGTGAAATTGATTTTCATGCTATAATATCCGAAAGCACGCCAGCGTTCATCTGAATTCTGACGCTGATGCAATACATAATAAGGATTACGGATACTGGCAGTAGGTCCTGTCCAGTTCACATGCGCATGAGTTTCATCAGAATATTGTTTCAAGTCATCCAGACGGACGTTGTTAGGGATTCTCATCAACTGGGAAATAGCACCGTAATCTCCATACAGTGGACGGTTATCGGCTTTTGTACGTGAAAGAGAAATCTTTCCGTCCATAGACACCCATTTGTTCAATTCCGTTCCTGCATTCAGGTCGGCATTCACACGGCTCAAACTTTCAGTGGGGAATACACCGTCATTATCTGAGTATCCGAAAGAAGTACGGAAATGTGATTTCTCTGTACCGTTGCTGATAGATACGTTATGCGTATGCGAGAAACCGGTATCAAAATAATCTTTCAACTTATCCCCATAGTTAGAGTAAGCGTAAGTTTCTCCGTTCCAAGCCTCTTTCATGCTTCCATCCAATACCGGGCCCCAGCTTCCGCTATCCGTTTTGTCATACACCGCAGTCTTGGCATCTTTTGTATCAATATGTCCTTGTCCGTAACGGCGTTGCATATCCAATGTCTCGCCGATAGCTGTCCAAGTGAAGTTACCACTATAACGGATTCCGAAACCATCTTTCTTACTGCCTTTCTTTGTCGTAATCAAGATAACGCCATTACCTGCACGCGAACCGTAAAGAGCAGCCGCATTCGGACCTTTCAATACCGAGATGCTCTCGATGTCATCCGGATTAATGTCCATGGAAGCGCTACCACGGTCAACACCATCATAGCGGGATGCGCTTGAAGTGCTAGTGTCGCTGAAAGGAACGCCATCCACAATCCATAACGGCTGATTGTTGTCGGTAAGAGAAGAGTTACCACGAATGGTGATTTTCGTAGAACCACCTAAACCTGTAGCCGAAGTATTCATCTGAAGACCTGCCACCTTACCTTGCAAGGCACTGGTCACAGACGGGTCACCTGTCTTGTTCAGTTCATCACTTTTCAGTTCCTGAACCGCATAACCCAACATCTTCTTCTCACGTTTGATCCCCAAAGCGGTTACCACCACTTCGCCAATCTGCTGTGTATCTTCCTGCATGGTTACATTCAGTACATTCTTGCCATCGGGCTTCAATGTTTCCGAACGGTAACCAATGTATGAGAACACAATCTCACCATTTCCGGGAACGGACAAAGAATAGTTACCTTCAAAGTCTGTAATCGTACCGGCTGTGGGATTTCCTTTCACTTGTACGTTTACACCAATCAAGGCTTCGCCTGTCGCATCAACCACTGTTCCGGTCACTGTATGTTCCTGTCCTGTCTGTTGAGGTGTCTGAGGCTCTCCGGATGCTGAAAGATAGACAATGTTATCCTCTATCTTATACGTAATTCCTTTGCCTTGCAAAGCCGCATCAAGTACAGACTGTAATGAACCGTTCTTCACATCAATGGCATTCACCGGCATTTCAGCCAGCTTGTCATCATAGAAAAACTGATAGTTAGACTGTGATTTAATGTTCTTGATCACTGCTCCAAGCGTTGTCTTGGGAGTTGAAAGAACGATTTGCGCGCGGGTCCATTGTATGGGTGCAGCCACAAACAAAAGAATCAAAAGCGCCCTGAGTAATTTGGGCTTTCTCATTAATTGATTGCCTTTCATAATTTATAAATTCGTTAACACTGACTTGTTTTTCTCCAGTGAAGGGGTTCTCATTCCCCTTTCGAGAATAAAAACAGGCAGCTAAAAGAAAACACTTACTCAATCTTGTTCTTTTTTCTAAATTTTCCAGAAAAAAGCAGAGGAAAGGCAAAAGTAGTAATATCATCGGACTTTGACGTATAGAAGAAATACTTAAAAAGAAAAAGGGGATGTACTCTTGCAATGCTGCCAAAAGAGAACATCCCCCTCCAACCTCTCTTTACAAAAGAGAAATGCATGGTGAAACTTTTATTTCATTGTTTCGTCTTTTGAAAATGAATAAGGCAAATCACTTTCTTGTGTTCCACGTTGCATATTCGGACGGTCGGTCATCTTGAAATCGATAACACCACCTTGTAACAATTCATTGTGTTTCAAATAATTCTTGGTATAAACAGTACCGTTTACACGCATTTCATCTACATATCGGTTGGTATCGCTGTTATCCGATGCGGTTATTACCAAGTTCTTTCCGTTTTCAAAATGAAGTGTCGCCTTCTTGAACAACGGAGCACCCAGAATATACTCATCCGTACCGGGACATACCGGATAGAACCCTAATGCGGAGAATACATACCATGCCGAAGTCTGACCATTGTCTTCATCACCGCAATATCCGTCCGGACCGGCTGTATACATACGGTTCATCACCTCACGCAACCAATATTGCGCTTTCCAAGGCTGGCCTGCATAGTCATACAGATAAATCATGTGCTGGATGGGCTGGTTTCCATGTGCATAGTTACCCATGTTCATGACTGTCATTTCACGAATCTCATGAATTACCTGTCCGTAATAGCTATCATCAAAGATGGGGGGAACCGAAAAGACAGAATCAAGCATGGTAACGAACATTTCCTTACCTCCCATCAAGTCAATCAAGCCTTGGGGATCATGGAATACAGACCAAGAATAGTGCCAGCTGTTTCCTTCCGTAAAGTCACCTCCCCACTTCAACGGTGAGAATTTAGGAGCGAATTTGCCGTCCTTCTGCTTGCCGCGCATCAGCTTGCTTTCCGAATCAAACAGGTTCTTGTAATTCATGGCACGCTTGGCAAAGAGTGCGATTTCCTTCTTCGGACGTTTCAATTCTTTCGCCAGCTGATAAATACACCAGTCATCGTATGCATATTCCAATGTACGGGCTGCATTCTCATGAATCTTCACATCACAAGGCACATAGCCCAGCTTGTTATAATATTCATACCCCAGACGTCCGGTAGAAGAAACTTCAGGATGTACAGCTTCCGTTCCATGAATCAGTCCTTTGTATAATGTTTCCACATCTTCCACACGTACTCCTTTCAGATAAGCATCGACCAAGATAGAAGCTGAATTATTGCCGACCATGCAACCACGATGACCGGGGCTGGCCCATTCGGGGAAGAAGCCGCTTTCCTTATAAGTATTAATCAAACCTTCCTGTATTTCCTGATTTACCGAAGGATACATCAGGTTCAAGAAAGGGAACAAGCAACGGAATGTATCCCAGAAACCTGTATCCGTATACATATATCCCGGCAGCGTTTCGCCATTGTAAGGACTGTAATGAACAGGTTGTCCGTTGGCATCCAGTTCATAGAATTTACGCGGAAACAACAAGGAACGGTACAAGCAGGAATAGAAAGTGCGGTATTGATCCAATGTTCCACCTTCCACCTCTACTTTACCTAAGGCCTCATTCCAAGCCTCTTTACCTTTCTGTACCAATACTTCAAAACTGTCACCACCCAATTCCTTCAGGTTCCGAATTGCTTGTTCAGGACTGATGAATGAAGAGGCCACACGGGCATGAACTACTTCACCTTTCTTTGTCTTGAAACCGATAACGGCTCCGGTATGGAAATCAGTCTGCTCCAGTTTACCTTCTTTCAAGGTTACAGGAACACTGCCGTCCGGTTTTTCAGGCTGTACATCGTTAGAGAACGTAGCCTCATAAGTAAACGGCTTATCAAACTCAATAACGAAATAATTCTTGAAGTTGGCAGGAACACCACCACTGTTGCGAGTGGTATAGCCCACAATTTTGTTTTCTCCGGGAATCACCTTGATAGATGAGCCACGATCAAAAGCATCAACCACTACGTATGAGTCATTTTCAGGAAAAGTAAAGCGGAACATAACGGCACGTTCCGTAGGAACCATTTCAGTCACCACATCATGTTCTGCCAAATAAACCTTATAATAATAAGGTTTTGCAATTTCAGCTTTATGAGAGAACCAACTTGCACGCTTGTCCTCCTCAAATTCCGGTTTTCCAGTTACGGGCATGATGGAAAATTGACCATAGTCATTAATCCACGGACTGGGCTGATGGGTTTGTTTGAAACCACGGATTTTATTAGCCGTATAGACATACTGCCATCCGTCCCCCATCTTTCCTGTCTGGGGAGTCCAGAAATTCATACCCCATGGACGGGATATGGCAGGATAAGTATTTCCTGTAGAGAGTTCAAAGGAAGACTGTGTACCTACCAACGGACTCACATAGTCTGCATAATCCTTTGCCTGTACAAACAGCGTGACACACAGCGCTACAACTGATAGAAATAGTTTTTTCATGATATTGCTATTTGGGTTAAGTTATACTTTTAATTCTTCACCTGTTTTCCCCATTCCGTCGGTACGGGACTCATGGTAATCTCCATCGTTCCTCCACGTACCAGATCATCATGGGTAAAGAAAGGAACATCCAGCGGTTTTCCGTTCAACAAAACCGACTCAATATACTTATTGGTCTTCGAATTATTGTGGGTACGGATAACGAAAGTCTTGCGGTCGGGTAAATTAATCGTCACCTCCTCAAACAACGGACGTCCGATAGAATAAACCGGCTTACCGGGACATACCTGATAGAAGCCCATGGAATTCAAAATATACCAGGCAGACATCTGACCGCAATCTTCATTACCCGACAAGCCGTCAGGAGCATTGAAATACTGGTTATGCAGCACACTGTCAACCAATTCCTGAGTACGCCATGGACGGTTTACATAGTTATACATGTGAGTAATGTGATGACTCGGCTCATTGCCATGCGCATACTGGCCTATCAGTCCTGTGATATCAGCAGAGGTAGCCTCCCCTTCCAACTGGGAAGAAACCGTAAACAAGGAGTCCAGCTTTCCTACGAAAGCATCCTCCCCACCCATCAAATTCACCAGTCCCGGGATATCATGCGGAACAAACCAAGTCCATTGCCATGCAGTACCCTCGCAATAATCATCATTACGGTGATTGGAAGAACGGGGATTGAACGGAGTACGCCATTCACCTTTACTATCCAATCCACGCATGAAACGGGTGGCAGGATCAAAATAAAATTCGTAAGCATCTGCAAAACGGGCATACTTCTCCTTGGTTTCAGTATCTCCCAAGCTGTCTGCCAGCACGGAGATACACCAGTCATCATACGCATACTCCAATGCTTTCGCCACCGATTCATTCTCACGGTCACATGGAATATAGCCAAGAGTATTCTTATAATAACGTGCTTTGGGCATAACATATGGAATCAGCCAATCGGGAGCTACAATACCGGTAGTGTCATATTCCGCTGCACGCAGACATGCCTTGTAAGCTTCCTGCACATCAAAATCGCGGTATCCCTTCACATAAAAATCGGTTACCAACGAAGCCGCATGATATCCCACCATAGTTCCGGTATAATTGGACACACAGTCCCATTTCGGAAAGATACCACCTTCCTGATGCTTCTTTATTAATGAACGGATAAACTCCGTATTCAACTGAGGATCGACAATAGTCAGTAACGGATGTAACGCACGGAAAGTATCCCACAAAGAGAAAATGGTATAAACCGGATGTTTCATGTCGGTGGTATGCACTTTCAAATCCATTCCCAAGTAACGCCCGTCTACATCTGTAAACAGATTGGGACTTAGGAAAGCATGATACATAGCCGTATAGAAAATGGCACGCTGGTCTTCATTATTGGTTTTGACTGCAATCTTTGACAGGCATTCATTCCATTTCTTCTTAGCATCGGCACGCACTCCATCAAAATTCCAACCGGGCATCTCAGCCTGGAGGTTCTTATAAGCACCTTCCGCATCAACAGAAGAGATAGAGAACTTAGCCAGCACTTGTTCATCTTTCGCCGTTTCAAAATGCAAAAGCATTTTACATACAGGAATCTGTTTGTCATTTTCCTGAACAGTATCCGTGTACAAGGTATACGTAAAGGGTTTGGAAAATACGGCATAAAAATAAAGATCCTGTCGGTATGCCCAATAGGCACTGCGTTTGCGCCCCCGCAACACAGTATCATTCACTGCCTCCACTTCCATTACCTGATTGATTTGTTGCTGAATATTATAGTCCATATCCAAGATAAATCCAGACTCCTTACTTTCCGGAAAAGTATACCGATGCATTGCCGCACGCTCTGTCGAAGTCAGTTCGGCTTTTACCCCGTATGTATCCAGAAAAACAGAATAATATCCCGGTTCGGCATATTCCTTTTCATGAGAAAAAGCCGATGCGAAAGGACGCTTCTGGCTTTCTGTTCCCAAGAAATCAGTACGCTGCACACCTACAGTCGGCATCAACAGGAAATCTCCGAAATCCGCACACCCTGTACCACTAAGACGTGTATGGGCAAAACCATTGATCGTAGTATCTTCATAATAATATCCGGAACAGGAATCCCAACCGTCAATACGAGTATCCGGCCCCGGCTGTATCATGCCATGAGGAACCATAGCACCCGGATGAGTATGCCCATGGCCTCCTGTACCAATAAAAGGATTGACATAATGGGTGTAATCATTCATTTCATTGCCCTCAGAATCACATGCAGTGAAACACAATAACCCTAGAAGACAGCCGCTTAAGAGCATGTTGATTTTCATAGTTCTTTATTTAAAAATTATTTCGTTTCCGATGAGATAAATATATTGTTATCATCTACTTTCTTATAATTGAAAGGAATAGAGTTACGCAAAGAATTCAGCACAGACTCTATATTATCTTTCTTTTTCAGTACACCTGAATAAGTATTAGTACTGTCTACATCCGGTGAAAGGATTATCTTCACTCCATAGAACCGTTCCAATGCTGCCGCAATCTGGAAAATAGATGACTTTTCAAATGGAATCAAGTCATTATGCCAGACTATCTCCATCTTGGGATCGACCTGTTTTACTTGCATCCGCCCTGTTACCCTGTTTAAAACAGCTTTTTGTCCCGGCAACAAAGTAATTCTTCCTTTGTCCGATTTATCTTTTACCTCAACTTCACCCTCTATCAAGGTTGTTTCCGCAAAACTGTTATCCGGACGACATTTTATATTAAAAGAGGTTCCCAAGACCCTGACATCCATTGCCGGGCTTTTTACCATGAAAGGTTTCTCATGATTACGTGCTACTTCAAAATAAGCTTCTCCATCCAGATATACATGACGTTCCTTTCCTTCAAAAGCACGCGGATATTTTAAAACAGACGACTGGTTCAACCATACTT
>ERZ779870.1308-NODE-1308-length-17493-cov-3.86782_pt1 | contig 17493 bp, 11 predicted proteins | sample MGYA00511247_ERZ779870 | MGnify/ENA primary metagenome ERZ779870 (study PRJEB29588, sample SAMEA2149068) | human gut metagenome | biome: human gut; feature: human-associated habitat; material: faeces | place: Denmark | collected 2008/2010 ...
GTTCAAAGTTGCCCTGCCCATGTTGTTGCCCCCGGAACCCCCGATCCCTCTCGCGTCCCCTTGAGAAAACTATCTACAAATCTTACATTACAACAGCGGAATATTATGCTCCTCCGCCAGTTTCACCGTCTCCTCCGGCCATAACGAACAGTGAACCTCTCCGATATGAGCCTTCCGCAGATAAAACATACAGATACGGGACTGTCCGATACCGCCGCCGATGGTAAATGGCAGTTCATCATTCAAAATAGCCCTCTGGAAATCCATTTCCGCACGTTCCTCACAGCCACAAACCTCCAGCTGATGCTTCAGAGCAGCTGCATCCACACGGATACCCATGGAAGAAAGCTCCAGAGCGATATCCAGAACCGGATAATAAACGATGATATCACCGTTCAGCTCCCAGTCATCATAGTCCGGTGCACGACCGTCGTGTGGTTCGCCGGATGCCAGCATCTTACCGATCTGCATGATGAACACGGCACCCTTCTCCTTCACAATCTTATATTCACGATCCTTGGGAGAAAGACCAGGATACATATCTTCAAGTTCCTGGGAAGTGATAAAGAAAATATCCTTCGGAAGAATCTCTTCGATATAATCATACTGAATTGCCATGTATTTTTCAGTCTTCTTCAGTGCAGAATAAACGGTGCGGACAACATCTTTTAAGGTGTCCACATTACGCTCTTCCCGTGTAATGATCTTTTCCCAGTCCCACTGATCCACATAGATAGAATGGATATTGTCGGTATCTTCATCACGACGGATGGCAACCATATCGGTATACAGTCCTTCTCCATGTGCAAAACCATACTTTTTCAGTGCATAACGTTTCCATTTTGCAAGAGAATGTACGATCTCAGCTTTCTGATCCGGCGATTCCTTGATTTCGAAGGTAACCGGGCGTTCTACGCCGTTCAGATTATCGTTCAGACCGGATGAAGGATCTACAAAAAGCGGTGCGGACACACGCAGCAGATTCAGGCGGTCAGAAAGGGTTTTCTGAAAAAAATCTTTTACGGTCTTAATACCAACCTGTGTATCGTGAAGCGACAATGCAGGCTGATAATTTTCCGGAATAATAAAATGTTCCATAACAATCCTCCTCAAATTTGAAAGGCATCCAGCTAAGAATCACGGCAGACACCAACAACTCTTTACCTGTCTACCCCGGTATTATGGTAATATTATAGCAGAAAACCTCCCGAATACAACAATTGATTTTGCTATACCCATGCCAAAACATTCCGCGGGATATTACCAGTGAACAGTAACCGGAATATCGCATATGCACAGTAAGGATCAATTCTGCCTTGTAACTTAACATCAATTGTGCTACTGTAGTAAGCAGAGTACGTTTGGGAAGGTCGGGAAACGGGATGGAACAGGAAAAAATACTTGTGGTTCTTCCTGTAAAAGAAGAACATAAAGAACGAATCAGAAATGCAGCACCGGACGCAAAGACAACTTACTGCCTGGAAGCAGAGGTGACAAAAGAACAGGTGCAGGATGCAAATATTATTATCGGAAATGTGAAACCGGAATTCTTAAAAGATTCTCGGAATCTGCGCTGGATACAGTTAAATAACGCCGGAACAGAAGGATTTTGTGTACCGGGGATCCTGCCAAAACAGGCACAGCTGACCAATGCAACCGGAGCGTATGGAATGGCGATCTCCGAGCATCTGATCGCGATGCTGTTTGCGCTCCAGAAACGCCTGGACATTTACCAGAACCAGCAAAAAGACCACCACTGGGAGAAACAGACCCATATGATGGTTACAGAGGGAAGCCATGTCCTGGTGATCGGTCTTGGAGATATCGGAACGACATTTGCAAGAAAAATGAAAGCATTGGGCGCGCATGTGACAGGTATCAGAAAGAGCCGGAAACCGAAGCCTGAATATGTGGATGCACAATACACGATGGAAGCACTGCCGGAACTTCTGCCACAGGCAGATATTGTGGCACTGAGCCTTCCGGGATACAGTGACACCAAAGGCGTCATCGGTGAGAAAGAATTACACCTGATGAAAGAGAATACTATTCTGTTAAATGTAGGCCGCGGAACTGCGATTGACAGTCTGGCTCTTGCGAAAGCCCTGCAAGAGGGAGCGATTTATGGGGCAGGTCTTGATGTCACAGACCCGGAACCACTGCCGGAAGATCATCCGCTGTGGGATGCGCCGCATTGTATCATTACGCCACATGTGTCCGGCGGATATGCACTGCCGGAGACACTGGAAAAGATTCTGGAACTTTCCATCGAAAATCTGGAACGTTATAAGAAAGGAGAAACCCTCCACAATATCATCGACTTTTCTACCGGATATGTGAAAAGATAAAAAAAGGCATTGGAAAAGTTGCATAAAAAATAAAACAAAAAAAGAGAAGAATTTTTAGGGTTCTTCTCTTTCCTTTTGCAGATAACCGTGCTATACTGTTGTCTACAAAATATTGTTTTGAAAATCAGAAAAAACACTATATATAGTAGCGAGGAGTGGAAACAATGGTATATATTATCAAGAAGGACGGCACAAAAGAAGAGTTCGATGCCAATAAGATCAAGCGTGCGGTCAATAAATCGGCAGGTCGTGTCATGTATCGTTTTACCGATGACGAGATCAATTTTATCTGTAAATATGCGACCGACCGTGCAGAAGCCATGTCCAGAGAACGCAAGGGCGGAAAGATCATGATCCAGGATATGCACAACATCGTGGAGGGCGCTCTGGAACAGGTGAACCCGGCAGTAGCAAAAAGCTATCGTGATTACCGGAATTATAAAGTAGACTTTATTCATATGATGGACGAAGTCTACACGAAAAGCCAGTCCATCCGTTATATCGGAGATAAGAGTAACGCCAACACCGACAGTGCACTGGTAGCAACAAAACGAAGTCTGATCTTTAACGAGCTGAACAAAGAATTATACAGAAAATTCTTTATGAACCGGAACGAACTGCAGGCATGCAAAGATGGTTATATTTACATCCACGATCAGTCTGCGCGTCTGGATACAATGAACTGCTGTCTGTTTGATGTGGGATCTGTTCTGCGTGGTGGATTTGAGATGGGAAATGTCTGGTACAATGAGCCGAAGACACTGGATACCGCATTTGACGTTATGGGGGATATTATCCTCAGCACCGCAGCTCAGCAGTACGGCGGATTTACTGTGCCGGAAGTAGATAAGATCCTGTCTCCGTATGCACAGAAAAGCTATAACAAATATTACGAAGAATTCCTGAAATATTCCGATCCGTCCTGGGAAGGAAGAGAAGAAAAGGGTCGTGTATATGCCTGGGAAAAAGTCTGCCGTGACTGTGATCAGGGATGGCAGGGAATTGAATATAAATTAAATACCGTTGGTTCCTCCCGTGGCGACTATCCGTTTGTTACTGTGACACTGGGACTGGGAACAGGAAGATTTGAAAAAATGATCTCAAAATCTCTGCTGAAAGTCCATATGGGTGGACAGGGAAAAGCCGGACATAAAAAACCGGTACTGTTCCCGAAGATTGTGTTCCTGTATGATGAAGAGATCCATGGAGATGGAAAAGAATGTGAAGATGTCTTTGAGACAGGTGTTGCCTGCTCTGCAAAAACCATGTATCCGGACTGGCTGTCCATGAGTGGCCAAGGATATATTTCCAGCATGTACAAAAAATACAAAAAGGTAATCAGCCCGATGGGGTGTCGTGCCTTCTTAAGTCCGTGGTATGAGCGTGGCGGTATGGAACCGGCAGATGAAAACGATGTGCCTGTCTTTGTCGGTCGTTTCAACATCGGTGCGGTCAGCCTGCATCTTCCGATGATCCTGGCAAAAGCCCGTGCAGAGAACACAGATTTTTATGAAGTTCTGGATTTCTATCTGGAGATGATCCGCGGACTGCATAAGAGAACATACGATTACCTTGGTGAGATGCGTGCTTCCACGAATCCGCTGGCATACTGTGAGGGCGGTTTCTACGGAGGCCATCTGAAACCATCCGATAAGATCCGTCCGTTACTCCGTCCGATGACAGCTTCCTTCGGTATCACAGCACTGAACGAACTGCAGGAACTTTACAATGGTAAATCCATTGCCGAAGACGGAGAATTTGCACTGGAAGTGCTTCGTTATATCAATGATAAGATTAATGTATACAAAAAAGAGGATCAGATCCTGTATGCAATTTACGGAACACCGGCTGAGAGCCTTTGCGGTCTGCAGGTAGAGCAGTTCCGCAAGATGTACGGTATCGTGCGCGGGGTATCCGACCGTCCGTATGTGAGCAACAGTTTCCACTGCCACGTAACTGAGGATATTACTCCTATCCAAAAACAGGATCTGGAAGGAAGATTCTGGGAACTGTGCAACGGTGGTAAGATCCAATATGTCAGATATCCGATTTCCTACAATGTACATGCTATAAAAGCACTGATCCGTCGGGCGATGAATCTGGGTTATTATGAGGGTGTGAATCTGTCGCTGGCCTACTGCGACGATTGCGGACATCAGGAGCTCGAGATGGATGTCTGCCCGGTCTGCGGTTCCAGAAACCTGACCAAGATCGACCGTATGAACGGATACCTGTCCTACAGCCGTGTTCACGGAGATACCCGTCTGAACGATGCCAAGATGGCGGAGATCGCGGACAGAAAGTCAATGTAAAAACATCAGAAATAATAATATAGAAATAATATGATAAGAAGAAATCCGTAAAATTCTGAACAGAAATCAGTTGTTTTACGGATTTTTTCTTTGTATTTGCAACCTGGTGCCTGACAGTATCCAAAGAAGGGCAGGGAGGAATAAATTCTGCGTATCACGAAGCGTGTTACTGGGAACGGAGTGAACAATCATAAATATACAGAAAATAAAAGGTGTATCTGTAAATTATGTAGACAAAATTCCCCGGATTATTTATACTTGATATAGATGTGCAAACAGGAGGATATCAGTATGGGGGAAAAGACAGTTGATATGACGAAAGGGAGCATCCTGCCGAAGATGATTCGGTTTGCACTGCCGGTGCTTCTTGGGATGCTGTTTCAGAGAATCTATAATTTTGTAGATGTTTATATAGTAGGAAGATATCTCGGAGATGAGGCACTTGCTGCGGTCAGTATCGCAGGTGGAGCCATGTATCTGCTGTTTTCGATTATGATGGGCCTGACGACAGGAGTAAGCGTGGTGGTTTCGCAGTATTATGGCGGCGGGGATGAGAAAAAAGTGACAGAAACCTTTGTTTCTTCTATCTATGTGGCGGTTGTATCTACGCTGATCATCACAATTGCGGGACTGATCGGGGCGCGGCCGCTTCTGAGAATCTTGCAGACCTCGAATGATCTGCTTGACCAGGCAACAGTATATCTGATGGTTGTATTTGCCGGAGCAGTGGGAACGATGCTGTATAACTGGATCTCGGCGGTTCTGCGTTCTCTGGGGAATTCGGTGGTACCGCTGGTATTCCTGATTATTTCGAGTGTGCTGAATGTGATTCTGGATATTGTATTTGTAGTATGGATTCCGATGGGAGTAGCAGGGGCGGCATTTGCAACTGTCCTGGCACAGCTGTTGTCCGGAATCGGATGCCTGGTTTATGCATGGAAGATCCTTCCGATTCTCCGGTTTACGAAAGAGGAACTGCGCTGCGACAGGGAGCTGGTAAAACAGATGTTGATCTACGGTGTACCGACCGGTCTGCAGATGAGTATTATCTCAGTGTCGGATATGACTTTACAGGCAATGGTCAATACCTACGGAACCGCCCTGATCGTGGCCTATGGTGTCTGCATTAAAGTGGAAGGTGTGGGATGGCAGATGGCGGAAGCCATCGGAACTTCCCTGGGAACCTTTACCGGACAAAATGTAGGAGCAAACCATCTGGATCGTGTAAAACAGGGAGTCAGATGTGCCTATCTGATGAATGCAGTCTGTTATGGAATATTCTGTCCGGTAATCTGGTTCTTTGCCCGTCCGATCATGGAAGCATTTACCGGCAATCCGGAATCGATCCGTTACGGTGTGGAATATATGAAGATCTTCAGCTGCTTCTTTTTTGTGGGCGGTATCCTGGTGGTTTATCATAATATCCTGCGGTCGGCAGGAGATGTGACCGTCACTGTACTGATGGGAGTCAGTGAAATCATTACACGAATCGGATTTACCTTCCTTTTCACCGCTGCTTTTGGATACTATGGGCTGTGGTGGGTATCTCCGCTGACCTGGTGTTGTGCGATGATGGTTGGTTGTGTCCGGTATTATTCGGGAAAATGGGAAAAGAAGGCACAGCTTCAGAGAGGAGACAATATACATGGCTAGAAAAAGAAAACCAAAGATGGAATACCGTTATTATGAAATCCCGGCAGGAAGTCCGGTGCTTGCGCTTCTGGGGGATAAATGGGTGCAGAATTACGGAAGGGATATTGACTATCTGCATTTCCATAATCATTTGGAAGTTGGTTTTTGCTATTATGGGGAAGGCACAGTTACCTTTAAAGAAGACATACCCTTTGATGGCAACATGTTTACTGTGATACCGAAGAACTTTCCCCATACGACAACTTCTGCGGGAGACAGTGTCAGCTACTGGGAATGGCTGTTTATTGATGCGGACAAATTTCTGAGGGAAGTTTATAAAGATAACCCAAGGATGGCACAGAAAGTGCTCGATCGGGTGAATAGGAGAGCACATTTTGTGAGGGTTCAGGATAAACCGCAGATCGGGGCACTGGTGCAGCAGATCATTGGATGTATGCGGGAAAGAAAAGAATTCTATCTGGAAGAAGTGAAAGGACTGACCCTGGCTCTTCTTTTACAGGTGGCAAGGTGGAATCGGGAGGAAGCGGAAAAGACAGAATTCGAGGCGGGAAATAGCAGTCTGATCACACCGGCGATTGACTATATCAGCGAATGTTGTGATCGTCCGATCAAGGTGGAGGAACTGGCTGCGATGTGCCATATCAGTGAAACGCATCTGAGGAGGGTATTTCATGACTGTATGCAGATGTCGCCTGTTGAATATATCAATTGGGTTCGAATTCGCACAGCATGTGGGGAATTGAAGCGTACAAACGACACAGTGGGCGATATTGCCGTACGATGTGGATTTTCCACATTGTCCACGTTCAACAGGAATTTCCACAGGATTATGGGCATTTCGCCACAACAGTGGAGAAAGGATCCGGAGCATTTTGAACAGAAATTGTTAAAATATGATATAAAAGCCGAAAAAGGATGGTGAAAATCGGTCAAAACACCTTAAATGGATGAAAATGCACAAAATCCAGTTGAATATGAGTACACAGGAGGAAAAAGTATGGTATAATGTGTACATAATGATTCACGGAAAGTTCAAAAACTGTACACATTCACTAATGGGAAAAGCGAGTGAGAGATGCCGGTTTTTGGCAGAGTGAACAAATACATATCAGGAGGATATACATTTATGAAAAGAAAAATTGTAGCAGTTGTATTAGCTTCCACAATGGTATTCGGAATGACAGCTTGTGGCTCTTCAGGAGCAAGCGATTCCTCAAGCACAGGAAGCGATGCGGCAACAGACGACACAGCAACAGATGACGGTTCAGAAGATGCAAACGTTACAGAAGGAAGTTCTGATGATGAAAACACACTGACTGTTTGGACATGGGATCCGAACTTCAACATCTATGCAATTGAAAAAGCAGCAGAGATCTATGCAAAAGATCATCCTGGATTCAAAGTAGATGTAAGCGAGATCAAATCCGACGATATCGAAACAAGACTGACAACAGCTGTTTCTGCAGGAGATCTGAGCACACTGCCTGACATTTTCCTGATGCAGGATAACTCCTTCCAGAAATATGCTACCAACTATCCGGACGTCTTCGCAGACCTGACAGATTCAGGTATCGACTTTAGCCAGTTCGCATCCGCAAAAGTTGCTTACTCCACACTGGACGGAAAGAACTACGGTATCCCGTTTGATAACGGTGCTGTTATCGAATGCCTGCGTACCGATATGCTGGAAGAAGCTGGATACACAGTAGATGACTTCACAGACATTACGTGGTCTGATTTCATGGAAAAAGCAAAAGTTGTTAAAGAAAAAACCGGTCAGCCAATCCTGACATCTCAGGCTGGTTCACCTGACCTGGTAATGGAAATGCTGCAGTCCTGTGGAGAGTCTCTGTTCAACGAAGACGGATCTGTTAACATCAAAGACAACAAAGCTCTGAAACCAATCCTGGAGATCTATCAGCAGATGGTTGCAGACGGAACATTAGTAGAAGTTACTGACTGGGATCAGTACATCGCATCTATCAACAACGGCACAACAGCTGGTGTTATCAACGGATGCTGGATCATGGCTTCTATCGTAGCTAACGATGATCAGTCTGGAAAATGGGCAATCACAAATATGCCGAAACTGGATGACGTTGACGGAGCTACTAACTACTCCAATAACGGTGGTTCTTCATGGGCAATCAGCTCTAACTGCCAGAAACAGGATCTTGCAATTGACTTTATGAAATCCACATTTGCCGGAAGTACAGATCTGTACGATGACATCATCTCCAAAGGAGCTCTGGCAACATGGGCACCAGCTGGCGATACAGATGCATATGCTCAGCCTGTAGAATTCTTCAGCAATGAAGCAGTTTATGCTAAGATCGTAGATTTTGCTACAAAGACTCCTTCCAATATCACTGGTGCATTCTACTATGATGCTCGTGATGCTGTAGGTGTTGCACTGTCCAATATCATCCAGAGTGGTGCAGATCTGGACGATGAAATCGCAACCGCACAGGATACTGTAGAATTTAATATGGGTGGCTGATTCAGCTGAACAGTTAAAAACCAAGAAGTGAAAAATAAATAAGAAGAGGGTCTGCTTCGAAAAAAGCGGAGCAGACCCTCTTTTTCTAAGAAATCTCCAAAAGAAAGGAAGGATGGATTTCATGAGCAATCAGAAGAAAAAAGGATTGACACTGGCAAAGAAACACAACCTGACCGGTTGGGCGTTCTTACTTCCTGCAACCCTGTTGATTGGCTGGATGAGTTTTTATCCGATGATTCGGGCGTTCATCCTGTCATTACAGACGGGCATGGGTGTAAACCTGAGCTTTAATGGCTTTGCAAACTATGCACGTATTTTAAAAGACCCAACGTTTAAACAGACATTATTTAACACATTCTTCTACCTGATCGTTCAGGTGCCGATTATGCTGGTGCTGGCGCTGATGTTTGCATCTATGCTGAACAACAAGGATCTGAGGTTTAAGGGCCTGTTCCGTACATGTATTTTCTTACCATGTGCGACATCTCTGGTTTCTTACGCTATGATCTTCCGTTCTCTGTTTGCAAATGATGGTTTCATTAACATGGTTCTGCGTAGTTTGGGTATGTCACCGATCATGTGGTTTGGTAATGCATGGACAGCCCGTGCCGTTATCATCATCGCGCTGGTATGGAGATGGACAGGCTACAACATGGTATTCTATCTGTCCGGTCTGCAGAATATTGAATATTCTGTATACGAAGCGGCAAAGATCGATGGGGCAAGCCCGATGCAGTCATTCTTCAAGATTACTGTACCACTTCTGAAACCGACCATCCTGCTGACAGCCATTACATCTACGAATGGTACCCTGCAGCTGTTTGATGAGTCCCTGAACCTGACAAACGGTGGTCCTGGTAAATCTACTATGACAATGTCTCATTATATTTACAACATCTCCTTTAAGCAGAGCCCGAACTTCGGTTATGCTGCGGCGATGTCTATCCTGATCCTGATTATGGTTGCTATTCTGGCAATACTTCAGATGAAAGTAGGTGACGAGCGATAATGGGTAAAGGTAAAAAATTCTTCATGTATCTTATACTGTCAATCGCGTCAATTGTTTCTGTATTTCCACTGTACTATATGTTCTGTGCATCTACAAACAAGAGCGTTGACGTTATTGCAGGTAAACTGATTCCGGGAACGTATCTGATTGAAAACTACAAAGCACTGATCGCGAACCAGAATTTGGGACTGGCCCTGTGGAATTCCTTCCGAAATGCAACAGTACTGACTGTCCTGTGTCTGCTGATTTGTTCCATCGCCGGTTATGGCTTTGAGATCTATCACGACAAAGGAAAAGACGTTGTATTTACCATCCTGCTGACTGCTATGATGATTCCTTTTGCAGCCATCATGATTCCGATGTTCCGTATGTTCTCTACTTTGAAAATGGTAAATACCATGACAGCGTTCATGCTTCCATCCATTGCAACTCCGTTTATGATCATGATGTTCCGTCAGGCATCTAGATCCTTCCCTCATGATATCATTGAGGCAGCAAGAATCGATGGTCTGAGTGAAGTTGGTATCTTCTTCCGTATGTTCATTCCTACCATGAAATCCACATACGCGGCAGCTATCATCATCACATTCATGGGTGCATGGAATAACTATCTGTGGCCAAAGGTAATTCTGCAGAATAAAGATGCGATCACCATGCCGATGCTGGTTTCTAACCTGTTAAGTGGCTACACCGTAGATTATGGTATGCTGATGTTAGGTGTATTTATCTGTACAATCCCGACAGCAATTATCTTCTTTGCTTTCCAGAAGAGCTTTACAGAAGGTATCACAGGTGCTGTTAAATAATAAAAAAGTAGCTGTGCATATGCTGAATGGTTATGTATAAGTAAATTAAGGCGGATATTTATAGTATATGAATATCCGCCTGTTTTTTAGCAAAGATTGAAAAATAGGAGGAAAAACAGAATGGGTACTTTCAATTACGATTTGGTAAAAGATCCTACGTATTTTAACGACAACCGTGTGGCTGCTCATTCAGACCACAAATATTACGCTTCTGTGGACGCGATGGAACAGGATGTGAATAACTTCCGTCACAGCCTGAATGGACTGTGGAAATTCCATTACGCAAAAAATTACAACTCTACGATCCCGGGATTTGAGAAAACAGAATATTGTTGCAAATCATGGGATGATATCCGTGTACCGGCTCATATTCAGATGGAGGGATATGATGTACCGCAGTATGCAAATGTACAGTACCCGTGGGAAGGAAGAGAAGAAGTAGAACTGGGTCAGATCCCGGAGAGATTCAATCCGGTTGCTTCTTATGTGAAATATTTTGAAGTTCCGGAAGAGATGGAAGGCAAAAAAGTATTTATCTCTTTCCAGGGTGCAGAAAGTGGTATCGCTGTATGGCTGAACGGTAACTTTGTAGGATACAGTGAAGATACCTTTACACCGTCCGAATTCGAACTGACTCCTTATCTGAAAGAAGGAGAAAACAAACTGGCAGCTCAGGTCTTCAAATGGACCAGCAGCAGCTGGTGTGAGGATCAGGACTTCTTCCGTTTCTCGGGTATCTACCGTGATGTCTATCTGTATGCGATCCCGGAAGTCCATGTATCCGATGTGAAGATCCAGACACTTCTGGACGATACCTTCACCAAAGCGGATCTGGTGATCGATACCAAAGCAACAAAAGCCGGAAAAGTAAAAATTACATTATCCAAAGACGGAGAAGAACTGCAGAGTGTAGAAGAAACACTGGCAGAGGAGTCTCAGTATGTGATGAAAGTGGAGAATCCTGAACTGTGGTCTGCAGAATCTCCTGTATTATATGATCTGTTACTGGAAGTGATGGATGAGAACGGACAGGTGACAGAAGTGATCCCTCAGAGAGTGGGCTTCCGTCGTTTTGAGATGAAAGATTCTATCATGATGCTGAATGGTAAGAGAATCGTCTTCAAAGGTGTTAACCGTCACGAATTCAGTTCTGTATCTGGCCGTGTGGTATCCAGAGAAGAACTGATCAAAGACCTGGTAACCATGAAACAGAACAATATCAATGCGATCCGTACCTGTCATTATCCGGATGCAGTCGGAATCTATGAACTGTGTGACGAATATGGTATCTACATGATCGCAGAATGTAACATGGAGAGCCACGGAAGCTGGGACATCAGCGCAGAACAGACCGGTGACTTCAGCAAAGTCGTACCATGTGACCGTCCGGAATGGATGGATATGATGCTTGATCGTGTTAACTCTATGTATCAGAGAGATAAGAACCATCCTGCGATCCTGATCTGGTCCTGTGGTAATGAATCTTTTGGCGGAAAAGTAATCTACGAGATGTCACAGCTGTACCGTAAGATGGATCCGAACCGCCTGGTACATTATGAAGGTGTCTGCCACGACAGAAGATACAACGATACCAGTGATATGGAAAGCCAGATGTATCCGTCTGTAGAAGCTATCCAGGAATTCCTGGAAAAAGACAGAAGCAAACCGTTTATCTGCTGCGAGTACACTCATGCAATGGGTAACTCCTGCGGAGGTATGCACAAATATACAGATCTGACCGATACCGAGCCGTCCTACCAGGGTGGATTTATCTGGGATTATATCGATCAGTCCATCTACAAAAAAGACCGTTACGGAAAAGAATTCCAGGCATACGGCGGTGACTTCAATGATCGTCCATGCGACTACAACTTCAGCGGAAACGGTATCGCATACGGCGGAGAAAGAGACGCATCTCCGAAGATGCAGGATGTGAAATTCAACTACCAGAACATCTCTGCCAAAGTGGAAAAAGACCAGGTAACCATCGTCAACAAGAACCTGTTTATCAACACTGATACCTTTGACTGCTTCGTAGTACTTGCAAAAGATGGAAAAGAAGTAAAAGAAGTTCCGATGGAAACTCATGTAGCTCCTTTGAGTGAAGAGACCGTAAGTCTGCCGATTCCGGTACAGAATCTGCCGGGTGAATATGCAGTTACTGTATCCTTCCGGCTGAAAGAAGATACCGTATGGGCAAAACGTGGTCATGAAGTGGCATTCGGACAGGGTGTCTACAAAGTAGAAGCACCTGCAAAAGCTGTAAAACCTGCAAGATTTGAAGTGATCAGATCCGGTCATGACTTTGGTGTTCGCGGTGAAAACTTCGATGTGCTCTTCTCTTACCTGAATGGCGGTCTTGCTTCTTACCGTTACGGTGGAGTGGAGATGATCCAGATGATCCCAAGACCAAACTTCTGGCGTGCACCGGTTGACAACGATAACGGAAGCCTGATGCAGATGCGCTGCGGACAGTGGAAACTGGCATCCATGTATCTGTCTCACAAATATCCAACCGGAGGACATTATCCGGGAATGCATATCCCTGAGATCGAAGTCCTGGATGACAGTGCAAAGATTACATTTACTTATGCAATGCCAACGACTCCGGCAACCGAGTGCAAACTGAGCTATCAGGTATATGGAGACGGAAGCATCCGCACCACACTGACTTATGATCCGGTAGAGGGTCTGGGCGATATGCCGGAATTCGGTGTTATGTTCAAGTTCGATGCAGATTATGACAATGTGACCTGGTACGGCATGGGACCGGAAGAAACTTATGTGGACAGATGCGAAGGCGCAAAACTGGGTATCTACAGGAACAAAGTGGAAGATAATATGGCAAAATACATGGTTCCGCAGGAATGTGGAAACAAGGTTGGCGTACGTTGGGCATCTGTAACAGACCGTAAGGGCAGAGGAATGCTGTTTACCGGTGATGCTATGGAATTCTCCGCACTGCCATATACACCACACGAGATGGAAAATGCGATGCATCCATTTGAACTGCCACAGGTACACTACACGGTAGTACGTGTATCCAAACAGCAGATGGGTATTGCCGGAGACGACAGCTGGGGTGCAAAACCACTTCCGGAATATCTGATCAAAACCGATGAAAAGATGGAATTTACATTCACATTCAAAGGAATCTGATGAAACCTATAAATAAATAATTAAACGAAAGGAAAAGCCTTTCTCCTTGATGTGAAAGGAGAAAGGCTTTTTTGATAAGACAGGAGAAGAACTTATGGCAAGAGAAGTAAATTTTGGAAAAATGCTCCATGGTGGAGATTACAATCCGGAACAGTGGCTTCACAGCCCGGAGATTCTGGAAAAAGACATCGAATATTTTAAAAAAGCAAAAATTAATGAGGTATCCCTGGGTATATTTTCCTGGGCAGTACTCGAACCGGTAGAGGGAGAGTTCCATTTTGAATGGATGGAAAAGATCATTGACCGTCTGTATGAAAATGGTATTTCTACAATTCTTGCCACCCCGACCGGAGCAAGACCAAGATGGATGGCACAGAAGTATCCGGAGGTGCTTCGTGTAGACGCCAGTCGTCACAGAAATCTGTATGGAGAAAGACATAACCACTGTTATACATCTCCGGTGTACAGAGAAAAGACAAGAATTATGAATACAAAACTGGCGGAAAAATTCAAAGACCATCCGGGTGTGATCGCCTGGCATATTTCCAATGAATATGGAGGAGAGTGTCATTGTCCGTTGTGTCAGGCAGCCTTTAAAAACTGGCTGAAAGACAAATATCAGACAGCAGATAAGATGAACCGGGCATGGGCAACCACATTCTGGAGTCACCGCTATAACGATTTTGATCAGGTAGACAGTCCTTCCCCAAGAGGAGACAGCTCTCTTCACGGTCTGAACCTGGACTGGAAACGGTTTGTGACCGATCAGACTGTAGATTTTGTAAAATGGGAGATCCAGGCTCTTAGGGATGCAGGATCCGACAAACCAACCACCATTAATATGATGTACGATTTCCAGGGATTAAATTATCACAAATTTGCTGATGTAGTAGATTTTGTATCCTGGGATAATTATCCACAGTGGCACAAGAAAGAAGAATACCTGACAGCCATGGATAATGGCATGCAGCATGATATCATGCGAAGTATTCAGAAAAAACCATTTTTACTGATGGAGAACTGTCCGTCGGCAACCAACTGGCAGTCCGTAAGCAAATTAAAGAAACCGGGAATGCTTCATGCAGCTTCCATGCAGGCTGTTGCCCACGGATCCGACAGTATTTTGTATTTCCAGCTTCGACAGAGCCAGGGTTCCTCTGAAAAGTTCCATGGTGCAGTGATCGATCATTATGGCAAGGATGATACCAGAGTATTTAAGGAGGTAACGGAAGTAGGAGAAAGTCTGGAAAAACTTCAGGAAGTTACCGGAGCGAAGAACCCGGCACAGGTGGCTGTGGTATATGACTGGGAGAACCGCTGGGCCATGGAAGACGCCCAGGGACCAAGAAATAAAGGACTGTTCTATAAGGAAACTGTGGAAAAATCCTATTACGCATTCCGCAAACAGGGACTGAATGTGGATATGATCGATATGGAGCAGGATCTGGATGGTTATAAAGTAGTAGCAGCACCTATGCTTTATATGTTCAGGGAAGGATTTGAAGAGAAGGTTCGTAAATACGTAGAAAATGGTGGAACCTTTATCCTGACTTACTGGTCCGGTATCGTAGACAGTACCGATCTGTGTTTCCTGGAGGGAACTCCCCATGGACTGATGGATGTGATGGGACTTCGCAGTACAGAGATTGACGGTTTGTACGATGGGGAATATAATAGAGGAGTACCGGTGAGGGGAAATGAGCTGTGCCTGACGAAAACCTATACCTGTAACCATCTGTGTGAACTGGTTAAGACTTCTACTGCACAGCCTCTGATGACCTACGAAACCGACTTTTATGCCGGTATGCCGGCACTTACCGTGAACCTTTTTGGCAAAGGAAAAGCATACCATATCTGTGCAGACTTTGAACAGGGATTTTATGATGAAGTTTATCGTAAGATTGCAAAAGAAGCAGGCGTAAAACGTGTAGTTGCCCATATTCCGGAAGGTGTGGAAGTATGTGTGCGCCGGAATCAGGATACAGATTATGTATTTGTACAAAACTTCAACCGTCAGTCGGTAGAAGTCAAGTTGCCTGTAGAACAGTATCCAGTATGGCTTGGAAAATATGATGGCACTATAGATCGGTTCGGCACCGTGGTATTAAAAGGAAAGGCAGGAGAAAAGGAATGATTCAAGAGAGCATTGTAAAACTGGTACAGTATGGACTGGCAACCGGTCTGGTAGAAAAGGAAGACAAGCGTTATACTACGAATAAAATTCTGGAATTACTGCAGATGGATGCAATCGATGAAGAATATGTAAAACAGATTCTGGAGTCTGACGGAGCAGATCAGAGTGTGGTAGGTGAACTGGAAAGCATTCTGGGAGATATCTGTGACTATGCATATGAACATGGTCTGATGGAAGAAAACAGTGTAGGTTATCGCGACCTGTTTGACACAAAAGTTATGAGTCTTTTGGTAGACCGTCCAAGCAATGTGATCCGTCGCTTCTGGGAATTGTATAAAGAAGATCCGGTAAAGGCTACCGATGCACATTACAAATTCAGTCAGGATACCGATTATATCCGTCGTTACCGTATCGCAAAAGACATGAAATGGGTAGCACCGACAGAATACGGTGATCTGGATATTACCATCAACCTGTCCAAACCGGAAAAAGATCCGAAAGCCATCGCAGCAGCAAAGCTGGCAAAACAGACATCATATCCAAAATGTCTGCTTTGCATGGAAAACGAAGGCTACGCAGGACGACTGAACCATCCGGCAAGACAGAACCACAGAATCATACCGGTAACCATCAACAACAGTGAGTGGGGATTCCAGTATTCTCCTTATGTATATTATAACGAGCATTGTATCGTATTCAATTCTCAGCATGTACCGATGAAGATCGAACGTGCAACCTTCGCAAAATTGTTTGATTTTGTAAAACAGTTCCCGCACTACTTTGTAGGATCCAATGCGGATCTGCCGATCGTAGGAGGATCGATCCTGAGTCACGATCATTTCCAGGGTGGACATTATGAATTTGCCATGGCGAAAGCACCGGTGGAAAAAGAAGTAGTGATCCCGGGATTCGAAGATGTCAAAGCAGGCATCGTAAAATGGCCGATGTCCGTCATCCGTATAAGCGGTCCGGACACGGAGCGTCTGATCGAACTGGCAGACAAGATCCTGTTAAAGTGGAGAGGATACACTGACGAGGCAGCATTTATCTTCGCGGAAACCGACGGAGAACCACACAATACCATCACCCCGATCGCAAGAAAACGTGGTGATATGTATGAGATGGATCTGGTTTTGAGGAATAATATTACGACCGAAGAACATCCGCTGGGTGTTTATCATCCGCATGCGGAACTGCACCATATCAAGAAAGAAAACATCGGTCTGATCGAAGTTATGGGCCTGGCAGTGCTTCCGGCACGTCTGAAAGGTGAACTTGAAGGTCTGTGCAAAGCCATTGTGGCAGGTGAAGATCTGAGAAAAGATGAAGTTCTGGAAAAACATGCCGACTGGGTAGAGGAACTGAAAGAAAAATATACTTTCACAGCAGAAAATGTGGAAGAGATTCTGAAAAAGGAGATCGGCATTGTATTCAAGAAGGTGCTGGAGCATGCAGGAGTGTACAAATGCACAGAAGAAGGCAGAACTGCATTCATGAGATTTATTGACAGTCTGTAAAAGAAAATAACGATTTTTATATAATACTTTGGTAAAGTGTTATAAAAATAAAGAG
>ERZ779870.1322-NODE-1322-length-17335-cov-3.77569_pt1 | contig 17335 bp, 10 predicted proteins | sample MGYA00511247_ERZ779870 | MGnify/ENA primary metagenome ERZ779870 (study PRJEB29588, sample SAMEA2149068) | human gut metagenome | biome: human gut; feature: human-associated habitat; material: faeces | place: Denmark | collected 2008/2010 ...
TTATAGTTTCGTAATTGTATTTATATTTGTACAATCCTGTTTTGACCGCCAAAATGCCTGTATTTCCAGTATTTTTTACGTTTCTTATTTCCCACAGACCACCTTATCAAGCCTTTCGTCACTGTTCACGCATACGTGCCCAGTAACAGTCTTTATTCTCCCCCCGCAGCATTACTTTTTCCGTTTACTTTCTCTGTGTTTATGCTATAATGTTCATATATTACTTTTAATTTTATTTTTTGAACACACAACAGCTAGAACCTATTTTCACTCTTATCCATCTATAATGATGACGAAATACGTGAATATATAAGAGAAAAATAAAAGAATTTAATAATTCAGGAGGTTTTATATGGATCGCTATGGACTGATCTGCCGGAGTTTCTATGAGAATCCGGATGTGACCCAGCGGGAGCTTGCTTCGATTTTGAATCTTTCCCTGGGGACTGTGAATAAATTGCTTGGGGACTGCCTGGAGGAGGCATTTCTCATGACGGATATGGATACGGGGAAATATCTGCTGACCGAACAGGGGCTTAAGTATCTGGAACAATTTAAAGTGGATGGCGCCGTCATTACCGCCGCCGGGTTTGGCTCCCGGTTTGTGCCGCTGACGTTTGAGACGCCGAAGGGGCTTCTGGAAGTGTTTGGCGAGCGGATGATTGAGCGTCAGATCAAGCAGCTCCATGAAGCGGGGATCACGGATCACAATTATCGTCGGTTATTTAAAGGAAAAGTTTGAATATCTGATCGACAAATATCAGGTCAAACTCCTCTATAACCCGGAGTACGCCACCAAAAATAATCTGGCTACGATCTACCATGCCCGCGAGCTGTTCCGCGGTCGCAATATGTATCTGCTTGTCTCGGACAACTGGATTCGAAATAATATGTACCATAAGTATGAGTGCGGCGCGTGGTACTCTTCCGTTTACATGGATGGTGAAACGTCAGAGTGGTGTCTTTCTTCTAATAAAAAGGGACGTATCACATCGGTGCAGGTCGGTGGGCATGATTCCTGGGTCATGTATGGACCTGCGTTCCTCTCGCGTGATTTTTCCAACCAGCTGATTCCGCTCATTGAGGAAGCCTATCATCAGCCTGGCACAGAACAATGGTACTGGGAACAGGTTGTCGTCGATCATATCAAAGAACTGGATTTTTCGATGAACTGCCAGCCGGCGGATCAGGTCTATGAGTTTGAAAACCTGGAAGAACTGCGCCTGTTTGATCCGAAATATCAGAATCATTCGGACAATGCCGCCATGCAGCTGGTCGCACACGTTTTCAATGTAAAAGAGGAAGCGATACACAACATCCGCTGTCTCAAATCTGGTATGACAAACCAGTCGTTCCTGTTTGAACTGGATGGAAAACATTATATCTGCCGCATTCCGGGTCCGGGAACAGAATTTCTGATTAACCGGAAAGAGGAGGAGGCTGTTTACAAGGCGGTCACACCGCTTGGCATTACCGAACATATTTTGTATTTTGACGGAAAAACCGGCTACAAGATCGCCCAGTATTATGAGGGCGCTCGGAATGCGGATGCAAAGAACCCGGAGGAGATGGCCGCCTGCATGGAGATGCTGCGGAAGCTGCATCATTCCGGCGTGACGGTTCCGCACACGTTCCGCATCCGGGAACGGATTGATTTTTATGAGAGGATCTGCCGCGGACATGAGGAAATGCTGTTCGAGGACTACCCAGCGGTCCGCGCCCGGATGAATGAACTGATGGATCGGCTGGATACACTGGAACGTCCTTGCTGCCTCTCCCATATTGACTCGGTTGCGGACAATTTCCTGTTTCTGCCGGACGGCTCCCTGCGTCTGATCGACTGGGAGTATGCAGGCATGTGCGATCCGCTCATTGATATTGCGATGTGCAGTATTTATTCATATTATTCACAGGAAGAGCTTGACCACCTTCTGGAAGAATACCTCCAGCACGCCCCATCAGACGAGGAACGCTTTGTCACGTATGCCTATGCGGCGCTCGGCGGTTTCCTGTGGGCGCTCTGGGCGGTCTTCAAGAGTATGGAAGGGCGCGAATTTGGCGATTACACGATCGTGATGTACCGGTATGCGAAAAATTATTATCGAAAAATTGTTTCCGAGGGCTTGTTAAAATTGTAATATTTCCGTTAGGTATTTTACATTTTTCTATGTTATACTTATAAAGTAATTTGATATGATACCAGGGTCAAAAGGTCAGAAGTTCGACGCAAGCTTGCTTGCAGGAAAATTTTGGACCTTGGGACCCGCCAAAAACATGAGTAAGTAGCCATTTTTCAAAGAAAAATGAGCGAATTACGAATGTTTTTGAAGATTGCGGGAGCATATAGTGCGGAGCAATCTGGTATCAGAGGGGTCAAAATGCCTTTTGACCCCAACATCTTTGATATTAATTTCTACTGTAATCATAGACAACGATAAATCACATTGCAAGGGGGATACGCGATGCGGAAAAGATATGCAAAACTGCTTGGGCTTGCCTGCCTGATCGGTGCCATGGGGCTGCTTCCTTCTTCCCAGAGCCGTGCGGCCGGATGGCTGAAGGACGGAAACTACTGGTACTACATGACCGACGACGGTCAGAAGCATACCGGATGGGTACATATCGGAGAGAAATATTATTATATGGATGATTCGACCGGCAAGATGGTGACCGGTTGGCGTCAGGATTCATCCACTTCCGCCTGGTATTATTTCAACCAGAGCGGCGAGATGATGACCAAATGGCAGAAAATCAACAACTACTGGTACTATTTTAACCAGTACGGTGTGATGCAGAAGGGCTGGCTCCAGCTTGATACGGTCTGGTATTACCTGGGTGAGGATGGACGGATGTTTACCAACTGGCAGAAGATGGACAACGGCACCTGGTACTATTTCGGCACGGACGGGGCGATGCGGACTGGCTGGCAGAAGGTAAACAGCACCTGGTATTATCTCGACGAAAATGGAAAACTGCTGACCGGTTGGCAGCTCATCAAAAATGAATACTACTATCTCCATGAGGGCAAGATGCTGACCGGATGGCTCAATGACAGCAACGGAAACACTTACTACATGGACAAGACAGACGGCAATATGAGCCGCGGCTGGAAGCAGATCGACGGCACCTGGTACTATTTCAATGAGTACGGACACCGCCAGAAAGGCTGGATTAAGGTATCCGGCACCTACTATTATCTGGATGAGAACGGTAAGATGGCTTCGAACACAACCCTGACGATTGATTCGGTGAAATACACCTTTTCCAAGAGCGGTGCGTGCCAGAATCCACCGTCCAGTCTCTCCGGCATGAGCGACAGCTATTTTGACCCAAGTGCTTCACAGGGAACAGGGACTTCGTCTGGCAGTTCTTCTTCAAGCAGCACTTCGGGGCCAAGCGGAACGGCTTCGAACAATTCCAATTCAGGGACCTCCAGTTCAGGTAACACCAACAATTCGAATCGTTCCGATCCTTCGACCAGTTTTACTGCACCGGGAAGTTCCAACAGCTCCAGCTCGTCAAATGGTTCTTCGTCGGGCACAACCGTTCCGATTCCTGGAAGCGGCTACAGCAGTTCCACTTCCACGCCGGGCGGGACTTCCAGTTCGTCAGGCTCTTCGAATAACCAGACAAGCAGCAGTTCCACCAGCGATACCGGCAATGTACCAAGCCGCATCTACAGCAACGGCACGACTTACACCGCACCGACGACATCAAGCTCCAACTCGTCAGGCTCTTCGTCAAATTCGTCCGATAAACGGATTAACGGATTTACCTCCAATCAGGGCGATACGATTCAGGAGGGACAGACGCAGGGTCCTGGACGGAAATAAACCGTATTTGCAAAATATATAAGTGTTGTTAAAAAAAGATTTTGACCAACGATTCATAGCCTATATCGATGGTCAAAATCTTTTTAATTAAAATCATATCTTCTAAAAGCTGCCTACACCTCAAACACCAAATCCCCATAACTCGGGAACGGCCATAACTCTTTATCTACCAGCATTTCCAGCTCGTCTGCCGGTTTACGGAGAGCTACCATCGCCGGGCATACCTCATGCAGATAGGCGAATGCTTTTTCTTTGTTATCCTTGATCGCAGATGCCTTTGCCAGGATATCTTTGAGTGCCGCCAATGCCACCTTCATCTCTGAGAGTTTATCAGAGGTCTCTAAAAGCAGTTCTTTCTGGACACTGACATCGGCTTCCTCACAGGCAGTCCGTACGGCTGTCAGGGAGGAAGCAAGCTGGGTCGTATATTTGACAACCGCCGGGATGATCTGCTTGCCCGCCATGTCGATCATCGTCTTTGCCTCGATGTTGACGGTCTTGGAATATGCCTCATACTCAATCTCGGCGCGGGATTCCAGCTCGGTCCGGGTGTACACGCCAAATTCTTCAAAGAGCTTGATCGCTTTCTCTGTCCGGATTGCCTCGACAGAATCGATACCTGCTTTCAGGTTCGGGAGTCCACGGCGCTCTGCCTCTTTAACCCATTCCTCCGAATAACCATTTCCGCTGAAAATGATGCGGCGGTGCTCTGCAAACAGGCGCTTGATCATATCATGGACTGCGCTGTCAAAATCATCGCTGTTTTCCAATTCGTCCGCAGCCTCTTTAAACGCCTCTGCCACGATCGTGTTGAGCACGACGTTCGGGGATGAAACAGAATCCGAAGAACCAACCATACGGAACTCGAATTTATTACCGGTAAACGCAAACGGTGAAGTACGGTTGCGGTCGGTTGCATCCTTGACGAAATCCGGAAGTGTCGCTACTCCCGTCTGAAGTACCTCGCCCTGCTTAGAATGTGCGGCTTCGCCCGTGCTGCACAACTGGTCGATAACATCCTCCAACTGCTCGCCCAGGAAAATAGAGATGATCGCTGGCGGCGCCTCTGCCGCACCCAGACGATGATCGTTGCCCGGAATCGCGGTGGACTCGCGCAGCAGATCCGCGTGTCTGTCAACTGCTTTCATGATGCACGCCAGAACCAGAAGAAACTGTACATTTTCGTGCGGCGTCTCGCCCGGATTCATCATGTTGATGCCGTCGTCGCTCGTCAGGGACCAGTTGTTGTGCTTACCGGAACCATTGATTCCGTCAAATGGTTTCTCATGCAGCAGACAGGTCAGACCGTGATGTCCTGCGACACGCTTCATCGCCTCCATGACCATCTGGTTGTGATCGACTGCCAGATTGACCTGACAATAGGTTGGCGCTAATTCATGCTGTGCTGGTGCAACTTCGTTGTGCTGTGTCTTTGCACTGACACCCAGACGCCACAGTGTCTCATTTAACTCTTTCATGAATGCACCGACTCTCGGACGGATGCTTCCAAAATAGTGATCATCCATCTCCTGCCCTTTCGGCGGCATCGCGCCAAACAGGGTACGACCGGTGTAGATCAGGTCTTTTCTCTGTAAATATTTGTTCTTATCAACCAGAAAATACTCCTGCTCCGGTCCCACATACGGAATCACCCGGTGGGAAGTCGTATTTCCAAACAGGCGGAGAATCCGGAGTGCCTGCTCGTTGATTGCCTGCATGGAACGCAGCAGCGGTGTCTTCTTATCCAGTGCTTCGCCGCGGTACGAACAGAATGCAGTCGGTATGTAGAGTGTCACGCCCAGCGTATCTTCCCGCAGAAATGCCGGGGAAGTACAATCCCAGGTTGTATAGCCGCGTGCCTCAAAGGTGGAACGAAGTCCGCCCGACGGAAACGAGGATGCATCCGGCTCGCCCTTAATCAGCTCTTTACCGGAAAACTCCATGATAACGCGTCCGTTGGAATCCGGTACGGAGATAAACGCATCATGTTTTTCTGCCGTAATGCCGGTCAGCGGCTGGAACCAATGGGAATAATGCGTCGCACCGCGCTCGATCGCCCAGTCTTTCATCGCGTGTGCGACAACATCTGCGATGGACGGATCCAGCTCAGCTCCGTCTTCAATGGTTTTCTTCAGTTTTTTGTAAACACTTTTCGGAAGGCGTTCCTGCATCGCCTTGTCATTAAACACATTTTTTCCGAAAATTTCCGGTACATTGATAATCTCGCTCATTCAATCCCTCACATTAATATGAAAACAGACCGGACCGCCGGTATGTATATCCGCGTTGCGAAATGTACATCCCTGCAGTCCGGTCATGAACCTTACTTATTCATCAGGCTTTTCCGATAGAACCGAACAGTTCCATCTTTGTCTTAACCGTCTCTTTGATCGCCTCAAAACCAGGTGCAAGAAGTTTACGCGGGTCAAATCCTTTGCCCTGCTGATCTTTACCAGCCTCGATATACTGGCGGGTTGCCTCTGCAAATGCCAGCTGGCACTCAGTATTTACATTAATCTTCGCTACACCTAAAGAAATGGCTTTCTTGATCATATCTTCCGGAATACCGGTACCACCGTGAAGAACCAGCGGCATATCGCCTACTTTTTCTTTTACAGCTGCCAGCGTCTCAAAGCTTAAGCCTGGCCAGTTTGCCGGATATTTGCCGTGGATATTGCCGATACCTGCTGCCAGCATATCAACTCCGAGGTCTGCAATCGCCTTGCACTCGTTCGGCTCTGCACATTCGCCCATACCGATCACGCCGTCTTCCTCGCCGCCGATGGAACCAACCTCAGCCTCCAGGGAAATACCTTTCTCCGCGCAGACTTTGACTAATTCTTTGGTTTTCTCTACGTTCTCGGCGATCGGATAATGGGAGCCGTCAAACATGATGGAAGAAAATCCAGCATCGATACATTTGTAGCAGCCCTCGTAGGTGCCGTGATCCAGATGCAGCGCAACCGGAACCGTGATGTTCAGCTCTTCGATCATCGCTTTTACCATCGCAGATACTGTCTTAAAGCCAGTCATATACTTGCCTGCGCCCTCTGAAACACCTAAGATAACCGGTGAGTTCTGCTCCTGTGCCGTCAGTAAAATCGCTTTGGTCCATTCAAGATTGTTGATGTTGAACTGACCAACCGCATATTTGCCATCTCTTGCCTTCTGAAGCATTTCCTTCGCACTAACTAACATATACAAACCTCCTCGTTGTCTCTTTTTGATCTAACCAGAGTCTATTATATACCATAATTCAGTATTTGCCTAGCCTGTCAAAAAAATAACAGGCAATTATTTTAATATTTTGTAACTTTTACTGTAAAATATCCGAAACGGTCTTCTCCATCTCCTCCGGCTTGCACTGGCGGTTGTGACGGATCTCGGCCTTGCGGATCTCCTCGATCGCCTGCGGGATCTTCACGCCGGATGCTTTCTCCATCTCGTCGATAAGCTCGAACTCGCCCTTGCCTTCTTCGCTGCCGAAGATTGCCTCCATGACGCTGCGGGAGAATTTATATGGGCTTGCCGTCGATGCGATAACTGTCTTCTTGGTATCGCCTGTCTCCTTCACATAGTTATGGTATACGCAGGATGCAACGCCGGTATGCGTATCGATCATATAACCGGTCTCATCGTAGAGACGCTTGATCTCGGCTGCATTTGCCGCCTGATCGGCATAACCGCCGACAAAATCTGCCATGCGCGCACGCATCTCACCGGTAACCGAATATTTGCCATCTTTCGAAAGCTCTTCCATGCGTTTCTTGGTCTCCTCCGCATCGCAGCCGGTGGAGAGATAAATCAGACGTTCCAGGTTGCTGGAAATCAGAATATCCATCGACGGGGAAGAGGTCAGGATGAATGGACGGTTCTTGTCATATACGCCTGTCTTAAAGAAGTCGTACAGAACTTTATTGTCATTGGACGCGCAGATCAGCTTGTCGATCGGCACACCCATCTGTTTTGCAAAATAAGCAGCTAAGATATTGCCGAAGTTTCCGGTCGGAACGGTTACATTGATCTTCTCACCGTTCTCGATCTCGCCGTTTTCAAGCAGTTTTGCATACGCATATACATAGTATACAACCTGTGGTACGAGACGACCGATGTTGATGGAGTTTGCGGAAGAGAGCTGATAGCCTCTGCCTGCTAATTCTTTGGCAAATTCTTTGTCACCGAAGATTTTCTTGACACCGCTCTGTGCATCATCAAAGTTTCCGGAAATACCGACAACGCTTGTGTTCGCGCCCTTCTGGGTCAGCATCTGCAGCTCCTGCACACGGCTGACGCCGTCCTTCGGATAAAATACGATAATTCTGGTTCCCTCAACGTCTGCAAAACCAGCCATCGCTGCCTTTCCGGTATCGCCGGAGGTTGCGGTCAGGATCACGATCGTGTTCTCCGCATGGTTCTTCTTCGCCGATACGGTCATCAGATGCGGCAGGATCGAGAGCGCCATATCCTTGAAGGCAATCGTGCTTCCGTGGAACAGCTCCAGATAATATGCTCCGTCTGCTTTGACAAGCGGCGCAATCTCTTCCGTATCAAACTTACTGTCGTAAGCGCGCTCGATACAGGTTTTCAGCTCTTCCTCCGTGAAATCAGTCAGGAACTGCTTCATAACTGCATAAGCTACTTCCTGATATGTTTTATGGGATAATTCTTCCAGGCTGCAATCTAACGCCGGGATATGATCCGGCATGAACAGGCCGCCGTCTGCTGCCAGTCCCTTTAAGATCGCCATCGAAGCCGTTACGTTGTTTTCACCGCCACGGGTACTGCTGTAATTGATTGCCATGATTTTCATCCTCTCTTTTTATCTTTCCCCGTCGTCCCCATCTTTGCAAAGGATGCCGGAGTCAAACTTTCTGCCATGTAAGTGTTCTGTGTGGTTTTGCAGTTCTCCCGCAAAGTTACGGGACCCCCTGCTTACTTTAGTTAAAAATTCTATCATACTTTATGGCACAGCGCAAGAAAAATTCCCCCTTAATACGTGATCTTCCAGCGCCCAAACAATCCCTTCTTAAAATGGGAAAACCGCCGTGAAGCACTCTCATTTCCCATCTCGATCGCCTTCTGGTAGCACTGTGCCGCCCGCTCGAGATCTTCCGGGGATTCATTTTTCCGTTCGTAGATAAATCCAAGCTCATAGAGTGCATATCCGTCACATTCCGTCTGTGCCGCCCGCTCAAAAAGCTCCTTCGCCTTATTTTCATCGGCGGGGCAGCCTTCTCCCTTCATATAGAGATAGCCTAACTTGGATGCAGACTGCAGACTTCCGGCTTCTTCGCACCGGTTCAGCCACTCAAATGCTTTTGCATAATCGCGGTCTACTCCCTCTTCGCCCTGGAAATACAGGCATCCAAGAATCTCCATGCACTCTGGATTTCCCTGCGAAGCGCCTTTTTCGTACCAGGAAACTGCCTGCTTCATATCAATCTCGCCGTTCAGACCATCCCGATAGATATTTCCAAGCGCCAGACTTGCCTGTCCGTCCGTCTCGATCCCAGCTGCCTCCCGCAGAAGTTTTTCTGCCCGGACAGTGTCCTGCTCATCGGACGGGCGCAGATACAGGCGGGCTAACGGAAGCGCCGCCTCTTTGATGCCTGCCGCATATGCTTTTCCATACCAGTAAAACGCTTTTTCATCATCGCGCTCCACCAGCTCATCCTGATAAAACAGATTTCCAAGTTCTTCAAAGCTCTCCGCCTCGTTCCGCGCCGCGGCTCCTTCCAGCGCCTGGACGGCCGCCTGGATATCGCGCTCTGTGCCCTGTCCGTTTAAATACATCTGCCCCAGATACAGCATGGCGCGGGAAGACCCCTGCTTTGCCGCCGCATAGTCATATTGGAATGCAGCTTCCCAGTCTTCTTCCTGGCGGTAATGTTCCCCCATCTGGAAGAGTCCCCAGACCTCCCCGCTGGCGGTGCACTGATTCGCCCAGCGAAGTGCCTCTTTTTCATCTTTTTCCCGGTATGTACCATTCTGGCAGCATTTTCCCATCTTAACCATCGCCGGGATAATGCCGCCGTCCGCCGCCCGTTCGTACCAGAAGAGGCACTGCTCGCGGGCGCTCTCAGTCTGCGGCATATAATCGGCCAGATCTTCCCACTCAACTGCCTCGCCCATCTGCCACGCGGCATAGACATCGCCCATCTCAGCGGCATCCCGCACCTGACGGTAACTTTCCTCGATGGAATAACGTGCCGACTGCTTCATCTGTTCGTCATACTGACCGGCGCGCAGCGCTCCTAACACTGCCCGGGCACTTCCCGCCGAAGCCCCCCGCAGGTAACATTCATACGCTTTTTTCTCATTGAACCCGACAGCCCCGTCCCCCCAGCTGTAACAGTGTCCTAAAAAGAACCATGCTTCCGCATCGCCCGCATATGCCGCCTCTTCCAGCCAGGTAACTCCCTGGGCGTACATCGCATCGTTACACTGTTTCCAGATCTGGTCTGCACCTTTCTCACATAAGCCTGTCATCAGGATTGTCATATATCATTCATCCGCCTTCCACACGAAATTGTATCAATTAAAACTTTCTGCCTCCGCCGCCGTGCATCCTTCCGCTGCTGCCCTGATGTATGGTCGTCCTTCCAGCCGAACCGCCCGAAGCGCCCGGACCCGGATTTTTCGGAATCCGTCTGGTCACTACCGACCGGTTTACAAACTGCTCCTCATTTTGAACAAAATGCAGCGCACTGTCCGCCCGGTATGCCATATGGAAACCCAGCGACTGTCGGTGTTCTTTCTGCATCTTATACTGGCGCATCACCGAAAAGCACGGGAGTGCCGCCACGATTGCAGCCGCGACCGCCGCAAACAACGCCTCATACCATTCCAGGGAATGTTTTTTCTCCTCGCGCACCTGCGTATACTGTCCCGCCGGAACGCCCATCTCCAGATAATTTTCGATGCTGTCGATCGCCCCCAGAGCGCCTTCCGCATAGTTTCCATCCGCCACGCTGTCATATGCCGCATCCAGCACCTTCTCTACCCGCGCATCCGTCAGCACCTTCATCGCATACCCGGTGGTAGAAACGTATATCTCCCGGTTATCCATATCGATCGAAAGCAGAATACCACTCGCATCGTCCCCGACGCCCAGTCCGTGGCTGTCGTAAAAATCATCGGCATAGCTTTCCGCCGATTCTCCCTGTGCGTCCTCGACTGTCAGTACCGCCAGATCGGCATCCTGTGAGTCACGCACCTCATCGATCCGTGTCTCCAGCTCCTGCACTTCTTCCGCGCTGAACAGTCCCGCCTCATCGAAGACGCGCGTGCCTTCCGCCGCCCATATAGGGCTGACCTGTGAAAATGAAATAAATGCTGCAACAAAGAAGCATATAAAATCTTTCAGCCGTCCATATTTCTTCTTTTTCTGTGTAACTCCCGCATTTTGATTCTCTATCATATCAGGTATCCTCCCAGCAGCAAAAGTACAAACACAGGAATGAAAATCGTCAAAAACAGGCGCACCAGTTTTTTCGAATCAACCGGCAGGACGCCGCAGACCTTTCCATTTTCCCCATTCATCGCAAAATAGTACATCTGACCGCTCTTCGGATCCGGATAGGTCATCATCCACACCGGAAGCATGGCATAATTCCATTTTTCCCCCGTGATGGTCTCCCGATGGTTCCGGATATCCACATGATCGTAGCCGGAGACGCTATTTTGCAGGGATTCTCTCGTATACTGCTTGATCTCCTGCTCAATCTCCTGTGTAAATTCTTCCTTTTCCCGGTCGCGCCGCTCCGCTCTAAATCCCAGAAAATAGCCTGCCTGAAACGGGCGCAGCTTCTTCATATCAAACGGAAGCACGGTCTCGGCAAGGCTGCGGTCCGCCTGCTTTAACGCGTTGCGCGCCACATCCTTGATGGGAAGCTCCGCCTTTTTCTCCAGATGGTAACGGCTCGTCTCGATATACTCGATCTCCCCCGCCACCGTCACGCGTTTCCGCAGCGCCTCCGCCTGCATCTCACCGGATACCTGGCAGCTATACATCCAATATGGATAATAAATTCCCTCCAGATACTCCATCTGACGCGGTGAGTAGAAATCATCCGGCACATACTTTTTCTTCTGAATCCAGTTTTTAAAGATTTCTTTTGCCTTTTTCTTGTCGATCTCAAACGGAATCAGACCGTCCGGGCGGTATTTACCGTCCAGGCTTCCCGAAAGAACCACCGGATTGTGACAGTAACAGCAGTACGTGGACGCCGTCGTCTCCTGTGCCACAATCTCCGCGCCGCAGCTCGGGCAGGTATAGAGAACCATCTTAGACTCCGCCTGCTTCTGGCTCTCTATTTTTTCCGCTTCCGGCATTCCACCCGGCTTCGAAGATTCCTCTGACTTTCTGGCTGCCTCTTCCATCTCTTTCAACGTCTCTTCCGTAAACGCTGAGAGGCAGTATTCACATTTAAATTTCTGCGTCTTCGGATCAAACACCAGCCCGCCGCCGCAGTTTGGACACTTATATGATTGTATCTCCATACGCCCTATGACCTCGGTTTTCCGCATTCAGAACAAAACTTACCTGTATTGACCGTTCCGCAGCTGCAGGTCCACGGACCGGCTGGTCTTGGCTTGCCGCACTCGGAGCAGAACTTTCCGTGGTTGACATTGCCGCACTCACAAGTCCAGGATTCCGCCGGAGCTGCCGCACTGCCCTGCGGCGCTGCGTTCTGTCCTGCCGGTTGTGCATAGCCGCCCTGTGGTGCCGCATTCATCTGTCTCGGCTGCTGTGCATAACCACCCTGCGGCGCTCCATTCGCCTGCCCCGGCGCATAGCCGCCCTGCGGTGCCGCATATCCCTGCCGCGCCGCCTGCTGCATCTGCATCTGCTGCAGGTTGGACGCCGATGCGGCGCCCATAAATCCGCCGCCGAAGTTCATGCCGGCGCCCATTCCCATGAAGCCTGCCATCGCACCGCTTCCGTTAGAACCGGCTGCCTCAAAGCCGCGTGCCATCGCGCCCTGTACATACCCCTCGCGCACCGACGGGTCGCCGAGCATCGCGCCCTGATTCCGCATATTGATGAGTTTCTGCGATTCTTCATCATAGGAAATGCTGGCGATACCGACTGACTGGATCTCCATGCCACGCAGACGGTTCCACTCTTCATCCAACGTCTCCGCCATATATCGTCCCAGTTCCCTGCCTTTGGAGGCTACAAAGGAAATCCGCACACCATCCGCCGACATCTGGTTGATCGAGGTCTGCAGCGCTTCCAGGAACTCCGCTAAATACTGCTCATTGATGGAATCAATCTCCACCTGATCCTGATTTTTCGGAATAGCCTCCGCATAAAATTTCAATGGATCCGTGATCTTGATGGAGTAAGTTCCATGTGCGCGCAGAAACAGCTCGGAATTATAGAATAAATCAAAATAGTTGATCGGCGTCCGTGTGCCGAACTTGATTCCCTTGATCTCCTGGAGATTAATATAGTAGACCTTCTGTGCATACGGCGTCTGTCCGCCATAACGCACACGGTTGAAGGATTCTTTCAGCGCATCGCCGAACTGTCCGTTAAACAGAGACGGCAGGGATGAATTCTGCACTGTATAATAGCCCTCTTCCGCTGTATAATCAACGACCTTACCGCCGTCCACCAGCATCATAAACTGATTCGGGTACACATGGATCACAGAACCATTGGACACCGTTTCCGGTGTTCTCTTCCGGTTCTCCCCGCGGCGTGTCTGCACACCCGCTGAAAATACGGTCTGTTCCCCCATATTTTCCGGTTCAATCACTTCCAGCCACTGATCTGCCAGCCCGCCGCCGACCGCGTGTGCCGCTGCTCTGATAATTCCCATACTCTCTGCCTCCTTGTCCAAATTCATAGTCTCTCTGTTTTTCTGCTTTTTCTATCTATCGGTTATCCTTCCCTTTATTTTTCCCATGCCGATTCCATTTTCCCGGCGTGATCGCCCAGACTGCTGCCGCGATCAGCACCATCGCCAGTATACACTGCAAAATCAGGCTGCACGCCGTCCAGTGTGCTGTGATCGCATTGTCTGGAAATACGCCGAACAGCGGCTCGAACCATTTTCTCATGTCACCGCTTCCCGCCTGTCCGTTAATTACATTATAAAACGAGACAGCCGGATTGAAAAGAAAGAGATAGCGTAAAATGCCGGAACTTGCCATTTCCGATGCATTGAGATTAGATGCATACGAATTTGCCGCCCGGAGCGCCATCCGGTATGCAAACAGATTGACTGCCATCGTTCCCGCCGTCAGCGCCACCACCGTCACATAGGAGCAGACGGTCGATACCGTCGAGCGGCGCAGCACCGATGAATAAAAGATCCCGATACTGCCCGTTAAAATTGCCACAACGCCGTGGCACAGGAACAGCATCCCGATGTCCTGCAGCGTAACGCCCCCGTAGACAAATACGAGCGCCTGTACCGGAAGCGCCGAGACCGCCAGCACCAGCATCGTCACCAGCGAGGACGCCAGTTTTCCAAGCACCATGTCACGCGGCTCCATCGTGGTCGTCAGCATCAGTTCCAGCGTCTGGCGTTCCCGCTCGCCGCTGATACTGCTGGCAGTCAGCGCCGGCATGATGAAAAGCAGCATGATAAATTCGATCGAGGAGACGAACGTGTAGAGATCCAGAAACTGCGAATACTGGATCTCCGCCGTCGTCCTGACCTGTTCCGCCACCGAATACATATTAAACAGCGCCACCGCCGCCAGAATACTGTTAAAAACAAACAGAATCGCCATCATGCGGATGCTGCGGCTTCCGACTGTCATTTCCCTCCTAAATACCGGATTCCATCTCATGTTTCAGCACCGCCCTCTCTTCTTCATGTCCTGTGATCTGCATAAACAGTGATTCCAGGCTTCCCTTCTCGCGCATAAAGCTGCTGACCATCACATCCGCATCGATAAGCTGCTGCAAAAGCAGCGCCTCATCCTGCCGATCCCCCAAAAAGCCCAGCTTGATCTCATCCCCCTGCACCGCGATCGTCTGCACGCAAGGATGGCTTTTCAGGATCGCAAGCGCCTTTTCTTTCTGGCTGAAAATCGAGATCAGAAGCGGATTGGACGAGTTGATCCGCGCAAAAATCTGATCCATGCTGCCCTGCAGAACCGTTCTTCCCTGCTCAATGATGCCGATCGAGGTACAAAGCTCTGACAATTCCGATAAAATATGGGAGCTGACGAGCAGCGTTTTTCCCTGATCGCGCAGTTCTTTCAGAATCGCCGTATACTCCACCCGGGTGCGCGGATCCAGCCCGGAAGCCGGTTCATCCAGGATCAGAAGATCCGGATCGTGGATGAGCGCCCGCGACAGACAGAGGCGCTGCTTCATACCTCTCGAAAGCCCGTCCACGAAAAAGTCCTCTTTATCTTCCAGCCGCACCTGTTCCAGAAGCGTATGGCAGCGCGTCCGCGCCTGCAGCCCCGTAATTCCGTAGCAGGATGCAAAAAATTCCATATATTCCGATACTTTCAGGTTATCATATACTCCGAAGAAATCCGGCACATAGCCGATCCGCCGCCGGAGTTCTTTTCCGTCTGAGTAAACATCCAGTCCGCCGATCTCCACCTCGCCCTCATCGGGAACGAGAAGTCCCGCAAGAATCTTGAGCGTCGTCGTCTTGCCTACCCCATTGGGACCCACGAATCCAAAGAGTTCCCCGTCCGCGACCTCCAGATTCAGCCCATCCAGCGCTTGAAAATTGCCATATCGTTTTCTGAGGTTTTTAATCGTCAGCATCACTCTCTCCTCCCTACGACATAGATTCTTGGAAGCTGGCTTTCCCAGCCATACTCTCCCGTCTGTTCCGGCACATATTTGACGGTCAATGTGTTCGACGGAGACAGGTACGGCGAAAGCTCCTTTGCCGAATACTCTGATTTCAGCTCGATCCGGTCATTGCGCCCGGTCTCATAGTTATAGAAATACATGCTTCCGGAGAAGGATGACATATACGGATAGAGCGGATTTTCCGAAAATCGCGGTGATAGAGTCTCAAACGTAAGCTTTTCAATGACAAGGTCACTTCCCAGCGAATATTCGACCGTCGCAGCCTCCGCTGTTTCCCCGCTATACATTGTGTTGTACGCCGCCTCATAATTTCCGGCGAGCACCGTTGGATCTTCCTCAAGCGCCGAACGGTAAAGTTTTCCGTCTTTTTCACGGTTCAGCGGGATTGACTCGGTCACCATGCAAAATCCTTCCCGAAGTGTCCTCGCATCCGCCAGAAAATCTTCCTCTCCCTGGAGCTTCCGGGTTGAAAATGCCACCAGGCACGCCTCAGACGGATTGCGCCCCGCGCCGGAATCCAGATAAAAGCTCAAAAGTCTCGTCCGCTCCTGCGCCTTTAAATAGTCCGGATCCTCAATCTCCGCTTTCTCATACTGATCCGCCCCGGTCACCATCTGTGCTGCCGCATACGAATAGCTGACCGGATAATCGCAGCTCTCCTTTCCATCCAGAGAAACCGTCTGCCCAGGCTCTAATCTTCCCAGCAGCACCGCTTTCCCATTGATGAGCAGAGCCGCATTCTCCAGCGGTTCCTCAAAACAGTTTTTTACCGTTCCCGACACCACGCCGTCAAAATAGGAAATATTTCCCTGAACGCCCATCGCGTCCGTTTTCTCCAGCTCACGACGCAGGGTAAACAGATTCGGTGAAAATGCGACCGTATCCCGCATTTTAATTTCAACCCGATCCGGCTGATAAACAAAATTTGTATGATACTCTTCCTCACCGGTAAAGCGCACCGCCGAAACCGCATCGTAATAGTAACTGCGCGTCATCGGGCGCACCTCATAGCCCGGCTTTAAGCTCACCGAATACGGCTTGTTATAAGGGCTTCGGATGTTCATATAAGTGGCTTCTTCCGCCTCTTCTCCCGAGGTATCCAGAATCGACGCATACGTCACAAACGGCTCCCGGAAGCGTGTCTTTACGCCCAGCGCATAAATAATGCCGGTAAACAAAAACGCCCCCAGTGTCACCGCCGGCAGATAATACCGGTAAATCCCTCGCTTTTTTAAGTAGAAATAGATGCCCGGACCGATCAAAAGCAGATAGACCACCACGATCACCGTATATGCCGCAACCTTCGGAAGCCGCCCCGCATTGCCGGTGTTGACCAGCCCCTGTACGCTGAAATACGAGCCCGAATAACCGTAGTAATCCTCCTGTGCCAGCTCGTCCACGGTATCACTTCCCAGCACCAGCGTATACAGCTTTTCAAATGAGGATGGATTGGTCAGACACAAATCGCTGATCGCATCCATCGAAAAGGCAGCTGCCACGATCCGCCCCCGTTTGCAGTTCGTATGGGATAACAGTGGGAACACTTCCCCCGCCAGCAGAGTGCTGCCGTTCTTCAGGTTCACATCGACGCATTCTGCCTGGATCTCCCCCGTCTGCTCGCCCGGTGCCGTCTCCCCGCCCAGACTGACCGGAACGGTTACCGCATCCAGATACGGCGGCTCCAGCACCTTCTCTGCAAACC
>ERZ779870.1327-NODE-1327-length-17272-cov-24.2431_pt1 | contig 17272 bp, 12 predicted proteins | sample MGYA00511247_ERZ779870 | MGnify/ENA primary metagenome ERZ779870 (study PRJEB29588, sample SAMEA2149068) | human gut metagenome | biome: human gut; feature: human-associated habitat; material: faeces | place: Denmark | collected 2008/2010 ...
CCCGGGTCACGCTCCGCAAGGCGGATGCGCTCGGCGGCCTGGACGAAGCCTTCCCGGGGCCGTTCGACGCGATCGTCTCGAACCCGCCCTACGTGCCGCAAAGCGACCTTGCGGCAATGCACGCCAACGTCCGCGGGTACGAACCCCCCGAGGCGCTGTTCGTCCCCGACGACGACGCACTGCGATTCTACCGCGCCATCGCCCGCGCCGGGCGGCGGATGCTCCGCCCCGGCGGGAAGCTCTATTTCGAGATCTACGAACGCTCGGCCGGACAGATGCGCCTCCTGCTCGGCGAGGAGGGATATACGGACACCGAGGTGCGCGAAGACCTCAACGGAAAACCCCGCATGGTATGCAGCCGGATGAAATAAGGAAAAAGAAGGTCAAGACACCCGAGCAGGCACTCGCTGCGCTCATGCGGCTCTGCGCCCGCGCCGAAAAATCGCAGGAGGACGCCCGGCGGCTGATGCGCGGCTGGGGACTCGCGGAACGCGACGCCGAGGGGGTGCTGGCCAAACTCGTCCGCGACTGCTTCATCGACGATGCCCGTTACGCCGGGGCTTTCGTGCGCGAAAAACTGCGGCTGAGCGGCTGGGGCGAATACAAGATCCGCACGGCCCTGCAACGCAAGCGCATCGACCGGGCGCTGATCGACGCGGCACTCGCCGAAGCCGACCGCCCGGCGATGGGCGAACGCCTGTGCCGGCAACTGGAACGGAAGGCACGAACGGCGAAATATTCGACACAATACGAACTGAAAACCAAACTGATACGTTACGGGCTTTCGCTGGGCTACGACTACGAAACGGTCGTGGAGGCCGCCTCGGGGCTCGTGACGGACACGGAGACATGCGACGAATTCTGATACTGCTCATATCGACCGCCGCCTGCCTCGGGGCCCGGGGACAACACCCCGCCCCGGAGGAGTACATATACCCGATCCGCGACGTCGAAGGGCTCTACTCGGCCAATTTCGGCGAGATGCGCCCCGGGCATTTCCACGCGGGCATCGACATCAAAACCGACGGTGCCGAGGGCAAACCCCTCGTGGCCGTGGCCGACGGCTACGTCTCGCGCGTAAGCCTGGGCGCCTACGGCTACGGGCGCGCCGTCTACCTCACGCTGCACAACGGCACGACGGCCGTCTACGGCCACCTGCAACGCTTCCGCAAGGACATCGAGGAGCGCGTGCGCGAAGAGCGCCACGCCCGCCGCTCGAACAGCGTAAACCTCTGGTTCGGCCCCGACACCTGGCCCGTGAAGCAGGGCGACGTGATCGGTTATTCGGGCAACAGCGGCTCGTCGATGGGGCCGCACCTCCACTACGAACTGCGCGACACCCGCACGCAGCGGCTTTACAACGTCGTAAGCGCCGGGATCATCCGCCCCGACGACGACCTCCCGCCGCGCATCATGCGGATCCACTACATCGAGGTCGACACCGTGCAGGGCATCCCCGTGCACAGCCGCCCGGAGAGTTATGCCGTCGTCCGCAGCGCCGGGGGCAGCTACCGCCTGACGCGCGAAGAGCCCGTCGGCGCGGGGCGCAAAGGCTACTTCGTCGTCGAGGCCAGCGACCGCCGCAACGGCGTGGGCAACACCTTCGGCCTGTGGCGCCTCGCCCTGTCGGCCGACGGCAAGCCCCTTTTCGAATACCGCATGGACGGTTTCGAGCAAGCGCAATCGCGCTGCTGCGATGCCGTGAGCTACTACCCGCTGCAACTCACCTCGCGCAACGAGGTGATCCGCGCTGCGCAGCTAGCCCAATCCCCCGCCTGTTTCTACCCCGTCATGGAGGAGCGCGGAATCGTCCGCACCGAAGCGGGACAGACCCGCCGCATCCGCATCGAGGCATGGGACGACTGCGGCAATCGCTCGCAGCTGGAATTCGACATCCTCGGCCGGACGGCAAGCTTCCGTGCCGAAGCCGACAGCGCCGCCACGGCGCTCACCCCCGAGCGGACGGGCATCGTCCGCCTCGGGCGCGAAGTCACGGCACGCATCCCCGCCGGAGCGCTCTACGAACCGGTTTTCTGCCGCGCGGAACGCTGCCCCGCCCCGGCCTCGGATTCGACGCTCATCGTCCTCTCGCCCGGCTACCGCATCCTCCCGGCCACCACGCCGCTGCACCGGGCGATGACGGTCAGCGTGCGGGCGTTCGTCCCCGAAAACCTGCAGCCCCACACGGTGCTGGCCGCCCGCAACGTCAAGGGGCGCCTTACCTGCATCGGCGGGAAATACGCCGACGGTGCCGTCACGGCCACGACCCGCACCACCGGAGAACTGTTCGTCGTGGCCGACACCATCCCGCCGCGCATCCGCCCGCTCTTCACCGAAGGGGCAGACCTCACACGCGCTTCGGGCATGCGCTTCCGCGTGGGCGACAACTTCTCGGGCATCGCCTCCTGCACCCTGCTCATCGACGGCAAATGGGTTCCCTGCGACCGCCTCCCGATGCAGGGCACGCTGATCCACCTGTTCGAGGAACCCCCGGCCCGCAAAAGCCACAGCGTCCGGCTCACCCTGACCGACGCCTGCGGCAACACGGCCTGCTGGGAAGGAACAATTCGCCGGTAATCCTATTTGTTTTCCGGAAAATTTTTTTATATTTGCACTCGTCCCAACTGTAAAAACAATGACAGATAACAATCCCGACGCACGTAAGCCGCTGATACTTATTGCGGAAGACGTTGAAAGCAATTACAAATTGCTGGAAATAATACTCAAAAAAGAGTATGAGCTGCTATGGGCGAAAAATGGCAAGGAGGCCGTCGATTATGCATTGGAGCGTCACCCCGATGCCGTGTTGATGGACATCAAAATGCCTGTAATGGACGGTATCGAGGCGCTCAAGGAGATACGCCGGCATACCACCCAGCTACCCGTCATCATGCAGACCGCCTATGCCTTCGATACGGATCGCCGCATCGCCGAGGAAGCAGGATGCAACGGCTTTATTACCAAGCCGGTAATGCCCAGGGAACTGAAAATGTATCTGGATATGAGCCTGAAAAAGGCATAAGGTCTCGCATAATTTTCCACAGAACGGAGCCGGACTTTTTGTCCGGCCCGTTTTTTTTACTACCTTAGTCCCAATTTTGCGTTACACCCACATGTCCCCTGTCCGCCTGCTTTTATGCATATACTGCGTCGTCTTCGGCGCAGGCGTATCTCTTATGGCCGCACCGTCCTCCGTCACGGACAGCCTCCAGGGCAGACTGGCGCATACGTCCGATCCCCGCGAACGGGTGCAACTGCTGCTCAACCTCAAAGACCTGAACGAGGACACGCACCTCAACCTGCCTTATTCCATCCAGCTTTTCCGCGAAGCGGCGGCCATCCGCGACACCTACGCCATGTCCGTGTCCATCATCCCGATCCTCAGCCGGTATTCGATTTACACCGAAAAGAAAGATACGCTCCGCTATTACCTACAGGCGCTCCGCGACCTGACTCCCGGCACACCCGAAGAGGGTGCCGACGCCTATGCAGAAATGTGCATCGGGTTCTACCGCCTGGGGCACCAGTACGACCTTGCGGAGAACCTCAGGCTGGCACACGAGGTTTACGACTGGAGCAATACCCCGCCCGAAGAACCCGAGAACATCTACCAGCGCACCAAACGCCTGTTTCTGCGCGGCTATGCCAACATCACGCTCTGCTACTACGAGGGCGGAAACCGGCGGGCCTACATCCCGCAGACCGACACGTGGCGCGAAGCCTACGAACTGACGAGGCAAATGCCGAACCTCAATATCCGCAGGTGCTTCGCCAACATCATTTACTACGTGCTGAGCGGCGCCTACAACCAGAGCTACCGCCACGATGACCAGGTCGCGCTCACCAACGACCAGATCGCACTGCTCGACCGCTACTATTCCGCCGACAGCACCCTCGGGCGGCGCCCCTACCTCTATAAGGACAACAGCTACGTGCGGCCTTACCAGCAATTGCTGCAATGTGCGCTCAACATCCGCCGCAACGACTACGCCGCCCGGTACTTCAACGAGTTCCGCAGCCGTATGCTCGCGGCCGAAGGGGAAAACCTGCTGCGCAACAAAAGTTACCTCTACGAAATGGGCTACCTCTGGAAAGCCAACACCGGCGCCTATGCCGAAAGCATCCAGTATTCCGATTCGCTGATCCGCCTGATCGAGAGTGGCAAGGGCTATTTCAGCATGCTGCCCAACAAGGTCTACCAGGCCTACCGCGACCGCAGCATCCTGCTCACCAAGGCCAAGCGTTACCCGGAGGCTTTCGAGGCCTTCGAGCACACGATGCAGGTGCAGGATTCGATCCTCACCGCCGAACGCCGCGAACGCCTCGAAACGATCCGCCGGCAACACGACCTGGACAAGCGCAAGCTGGCCGAAACGCGGGCCCTGATCCGTAACCGCGCCGCCACGAGCCTCTCGATCGTGGTCATCGTGCTGCTGATGTCCGGCACGGGGATCTACCTCCTGCGGTCGCTGCTGCGCAACCGCAGGCTGAAGGCCGACATCCTCCGCCACAGCCGCAAGGCCCAGGAGAGCGAACACATGAAATCGGTCTTCGTAAACACGATCTGCCGCGGCATCGGCCCCGCATTCGACGCCATCGACACCGCAGCCTCGCGGCTGATGCTGTCGGACATCGACGCTGCCGAGCGGAATACCTGCTGCGACTCCATCCGCGTCAACGCCGACCTGCTGCTTTCGGCGCTCGACAACATGCTCGAAGCCGCCAACCTCGACAGCCTGACCGAGGCCCTGCGGCTGGAGGAAACCAACATCGACGAGGTGTGCCGCGCCGAACTGCTCGCCGCTTCGCGGCTTAGCTGCAATCCCGGGGTGGCCTTCACGATCGAAGCCCCGGAGAACCCGGGCACCGTCCGCACACACGCCAAATACTTTTCGTTCGTGGTGCGCGCGCTGCTTGACAACGCCCGCAAATTCACCCGGGAAGGCTCCGTCACGCTCCGCTATGAAATAGACCCGCGCCACAACCAACTGCGGGTTACGGTGACCGACACGGGCTGCGGCATCCCGCCCGAAAAACGCAACGACATCTTCGGCATGCCCTCCGACGATTCGAAGGCGACGCCGGGGCTGAGCCTCGCTTTATGCCGCCTGATCGCCCGGCACCTCTCGGGCAACATATCCCTCGACGAGGAATATACCGCCGGCGCACGTTTCACCTTCACAATCCCCGCCAAGCCATGAGCATACGCCGACCGATACTCTTCCCGGCTTTGTGCCTGGCGCTCGCGGTTTTCTGCGCCGCGACGGCACAGCCGCTGCAACCCGAGGGCGACAACGAATTCGGGGGTACGCCCGGCATGCACCTTTTCCTGCAAAGCGGGTTCATCCGTACGCACCAGGCCGACCGGCTCCACTTCGCCCGCATGCGCCACTACCGCGAAGGTTACCTCGATGCCGTCGGGCACGGGGAGTACGCCAGGGCGCTGTCCTTCTCGGATTCGCTGATCCGCACCGCCGAACGCCACCCCATGGCGGGCGTGCATTTCACGGATTGCTACAAGGAGCGGGCAGGCATGTTCCGCAAGCTGCACCGCGATTCCGAGGCCTGCATGGCCTATGCCCGTGCCGTGAAGGTGCAGGATTCGCTGCTGCGGCTCGAACAGGGCGAAGTCATCCGCGAGAAGCAGGAGTCGTACGAACTCGACCGGATGGCGCTCGACGCGGCGCTGCTCACGGCTCACCACCACAAAACGACCCTGGTCTACGTCTCGCTCGCACTGCTGGTGATCGCCGCGGTCGTCGGTGCGATCTATGTCGGCAACCGCCGTACCCGGCGACTGCAGAAGGAGTTACTCCTGCAAACGAAGCACGCCCACGAAAGCGAACTCAAAAAGGCCGCATTCGTCAACTCGGTCTGCCACGAAGTGCGTACGCCGCTCAACTGCATCATGGGATTCTCCGAGCTGCTCTGCGCCGAGGAGATCACCCCGGAGTCGCGCGCCCAATACTGCGAAATCATCCGGGACAACCGCCGCCAGCTGCGATTCCTGTTCGACGACATGCTAGAGGTGGCCTACCTCGAAAACCTGCACGCGCCGCTGCCGTGCCAGTATACGAACCTCTGCGCCGTATGCCAGGCGCAACTGCGGATCATGAAGGTGAGGTACCCCAAGCCTGGCATCGTTTACAAAGGCGCGATCCCGGTCGCGGAGATTGCGCTCAACACCAGCGACAAATACCTGACGATACTCATCTCGGCACTGCTCGGCAACGCCTATAAATTCACGCAGGAAGGCACGATCAGCCTCGAATGCGACCGTCTGGGCGACGACCGCGTCTTCGTCGCCGTCGCCGACACGGGCTGCGGCATCCCGCCCGAGAAGCACGGCTATGTCTTCGAGCGTTTCACCAAACTCGACCCCTTCAGCCAGGGCAACGGCCTCGGGCTCTACCTCTGCCGCCTGATCGTCACCCACCTGCACGGGGAGATATACATCGACTCCGGATACACGGGCGGGACGCGCATCGTCGCCATCCTGCCGCGCAGGTAACCCCGCCTGCATCCGCTGCCCCACACCCGCTGCCCGGCCGTGCGGGGCACCCGTCCCCGGCTCGCCGTGTTTTTTCCGCCGGCTTTCAGCGCCCCCACCGTTCTGCCGGATCCCCGGCCCTCTGATTCCCCGATTCCACAGTCCCCCGTTCCTAACGATCCCGCCTGCCCGGCCCGGCAGCATCCCGGCCATACCGTCTCTCCCTGCTCCGCATCCCGCCCCGAACCTCTCGGTTCGCCCGCGCCATCCTCCGCACGCTTTATCAGAAATGAAAAGTCGTTTATCAGGATTCGTTACCGCCCGAAGCGCATAACCTTTACCTTTGTAAAGCAAACACAATCCGGAACGACCATGAAAACCAAACCCTCCGCAATCAAAAGCCTGCTGGCGGCCGCCCTGGCGGCATCGTGCCTCGCCAGCTACGCCGCAGCCCCCCAGAAACGGGAAATGAAATTCGAGAAGCTCCGAAAGGAATTCGCCGATCCCCCGCGGGCATTCCGCCCGGCGCCCCTGTGGGTCTGGAACACGCGGGTCACCCGCGCCGACATCGACCGGATGCTGGGCGACTTCAAGGCGCAGGGCTTCGGCGGCGCCTTCGTCCACCCGCGGCCGGGGCTGGTCACCGAATACCTCTCCGACGAATGGTTCGACCTTTATAAATACAGTGTGGAAAAGGGGAAAGAACTGGGGCTCGACATCTGGATCTACGACGAAAACTCCTACCCGAGCGGCTTCGCAGGCGGACATGTTCCTGCACAGATGCCCGAATCCTACGACCAGGGCCAGGGGCTCGCGCTCACCAAAACCGCACTGCCCCCGGCCGATGCGGGAAAATACTTCCTCTGCCTGAAAAAGGAGGGCGGCACGTTCCGCGACATCACCGCCGACACGGGCCGCTACAAAGACGTCCCGGGCGAATACTACCTTTACGAAAAGACCTATTACGGCCGTTCGGGCTGGCACGGGGGTTACTCGTACGTCGACCTCTTGGTCGAGGGCGTCACCGAAAAGTTCCTCGACATCACCATGTCGGGCTACGAAAAGACCTTCGGCAACGAGCTTGGCCCGGTCATCAGGGGGCTTTTCTCCGACGAACCGTGCATTCCCAGTTCGGGCGGCGTGCGCTGGACGCCCGACCTGTTCGAAGTGTTCCGCAAACAGTGGGGCTACGACCTGGCAACTTCGCTGCCCCTGCTCTCCGAGCAAACGGGCGACTGGAAACAGGTACGCCACAACTACCTCGAAACGCTGACGCAAATGTTCGTAGACCGCTGGGCGAAGCCCATGTCGGCCTATTGCGACCGCAAGGGCATGCTTTGGACGGGGCACTACTGGGAGCACGACTGGCCGAGCATGTACCAGGGCGGCGACAATATGGCCATGTACGCGTGGCACCAGATGCCCGCCATCGACATGCTCTTCAACCAGTACAACGACCAGAGCCCGCAGGCGCAGTTCGGCAACGTCCGCGCCGTGAAGGAGCTGCGCAGCGCCGCCAACCAGACGGGGTGCGTACGCACGCTGAGCGAAACCTACGGCGGCGGGGGCTGGGACGAGACGTTCCGCGACTTCAAGCGGCTGGGCGACTGGGAATATGCGCTGGGCGTGAATTTCATGAACCAGCACCTCTCGCACATGACCATCGCCGGCGCCCGCAAATACGACTATCCCCCGGTCTTCACCCGCCTCTCGCCATGGTGGGAGGACTACAAGGTGCTGAACGACTACTTCGCCCGCCTGTCACTCGTGCTCAGCCAGGGCGAACAGATGAACGACATCCTCGTCCTGGAACCAACCACGACGATCTGGCTCTACTACTCCTATGTCATGAACGACCCCCGCTGCATGGAGATCGGCAGCGCATTCCAGCGTTTCGTCACCACGCTCGAAAAGGCGCAGGCGGAATACGACCTGGGCTCGGAGCACATCATCAAGGACCGCGGTTCGGTCAGGGGCGGTAAATTCGTCGTCGGAAAACGCGCCTATGCGAAGGTCGTGATCCCGCCCATGACCGAGAACCTCAACGCCGGGACTTTCAGCCTCATCCGCCAATTCGTCGAGGCGGGCGGGCAACTGGTGCTCTTTGCCAAACCGACGCTCGTCGACGGGCGGCCCAGCCCCGAACTGGCGGATTTCCTCGACCGCAACGCCTCCCGGATACGCCGTTACGCGGCACTGGACGGTAAGGCGATCGCCGAATCGTTCGCGGACGACAGGATCCGTTTTTGCAACGTCACGGGCAACGACCTCTACCACCAGCGGCGCAGCTACGAGGACGGGGAGCTCCTGTTCCTGGTCAACTCCTCGCTAAGCGACACCGCCACGGGCAGCGTCGGCCTCCCGGCCGGGGAGCTGGTCGAGCTGGACGCCGTCTCGGGCGACATGCGTCCCTACCCGCACACCGCCGACGGGAAAAGCGTCGGGGCGGACTTCAGCCTGCCGCCCGCCGGGAGCCTCCTGCTCTTCGCCCCGGCTTCGGGCCGGAGCGCCCTTGCACGTACCTCCCGGGCGGCATCCGGCACCGAAACACAGCCAGCAGGGAGCACCAAGCTGGAGCCCGCCGGCCCGCTGGAGGTCACCCGCCTGAAAGACAACGTCCTCAACCTCGATTTCTGCGACCTGACGGTCGACGGGCGCACCGAGCGCAACCTCTACACGTTCGAGGCGTGCAACAAACTCTTCAACCATTGCTACGGGACAGGCAACCCGTGGGACTCGGCCATCCAGTACAGGCAGACTATCGTCGAACGCGACACGCTGACCACGGGCGACATCCGCGTAAGCTACCACTTCGTCGTGGCCGGGGACTTCGACACGCGCGGCATGAAGCTGGTCGCCGAACAACCCGGCATCTGGAACGTGACGTTCAACGGCACGCCCGTCGAAGCCGCGGCGCCCGACACGCTGCTCGACAGCCGCTTCGGGATCTACCCCGTAGGCAATCTGGTGCGGCGGGGGACGAACACCGTCGAACTGAGCGTCTCGCCCATGAGCATCTATGCCGAAATAGCCCCCGTCTACCTTTTCGGCGACTTCGTGCTCGAATCGGCCGGGGCGGGATGGATCGTCCGCGAACCCGCCGGGAAACCGGCCTTGGGAAGCTGGAAACGGCAGGGGCTCCCCTTCTATTCGTGGGACATGGCCTACGGCCGGGACTACGACATCGACGACCCCGCGGCCGGTTACACGCTCCGGCTGAACGCCTGGGAGGGGACGCTCGCACGGGTCTGCGTGAACGGCCGCAAAGCGGGCATCATCGCCTGGCAGCCCTATGCGTTCGACCTCACGCCCTACCTGCGCAAGGGACGCAACCGCGTCGAAGTGCATGTGGTGGGCAGCCTGAAAAACCTCTTCGGCCCTCATTACAGCGCCGACAAGGGTATCGCAGGCCCGTGGCACTGGAACAACGTGCCCAAACAGCTGCCCGGCAGCGACTACGACCAGCGGGACTACGGCCTGCTGGAAGATTTCGAAATCGTCATGACAAAATAACGGATCACAAACCATGAAAATAGGATTGATCGCAGTAGGGCTGAACACCTACTGGCACCAGTTCGGCGGACTGCGCGAAAGGCTCGACGGCTACCGGAACGCCATAAAGGAAAAAATGGAAGCCTACGGCGGGCAGATCGTCGCCGACGCAGGCATGGTCGACGACGTGGACAAGGCTCACGCAGCCGCGGCCCTTTTCAGGCGCGACGAAGCCGAAGTGCTGTTCATCTTCATCTCGACCTACGCCCTTTCGTCCACGCTCATCCCCTTCCTCGGCGAGGGCATCCCGGTCGTGCTGCTCAACCTGCAACCCGCCCCGGCCATCGACTACGCCCGCCTCAACGGCATGTCCGACCGCGGGGAGATGACGGGCGAGTGGCTTGCCAACTGCCAGGCCTGTTCGCTGCCCGAATTCTGTTCGGTATTCAACCGCGCCGGCACCAAATACGACGTGGTGACGGGCTACCTCGACGACGCGCAGGCCTGGGCCGAGATCTACGGGTGGATCGACGCGGCGAAGGTCGCCTGCGGCATGCGCCGCAACCGCATGGGACTGCTGGGCAACTACTACGGCGGCATGGTCGACGTCTACTCCGACCTCAGGCTGCAGAGCACCGTCTTCGGCACCCATGCCGAAATCCTGGAGATGTGCGAACTGCACGAATTGCGCCGCTCGGTGACGCAGCGCGAGGCCGACGCGAGGGTCGCCGCGTTCGGCGAGGCGTTCGTCATCGACGAGGGCTGCACGCGGGAGGAGCTCGAGCGCGCCGCACGCACTTCCGTAGCGCTGGACAAACTCGCCGAAGCGCACCGGCTGGGTTCCCTGGCCTACTACTACGCGGGGGCGGCGGGCAACGCCTACGAGGACATCGTCACTTCGGTCATCGCCGGCAACACCCTGCTGACGGGGCGCGGCATCCCCGTCGCGGGCGAATACGAGGTGAAGAACGTGCAGGCCATGAAAATCATGTCGCTGCTGGGTGCCGGGGGCTGTTTCTCGGAATTTTACGGCATGGACTTCACCGACGACGTCATCCTGCTGGGGCACGACGGCCCGGCGCACTTCCTGCTCGGCGAAGAGAAAGCCCGCCTGGTGCCGCTTCCCGTTTACCACGGCAAACCCGGCAAGGGGCTGTCGATCCAGATGTCCGTGAAACACGGCCCGGTGACACTCCTGTCGGTGGTCGAAGGACGCGACGGGATTTCGTTCCTGCTGGCCGAAGGCGAATCGGTGCCGGGCCCCGTGCTGAACATCGGCAACATCAACAGCCGTTACAGGTTCCCGCTTCCCGCGCGGGAATTCATCGACCGCTGGAGCAAGGCGGGGCCTTCGCACCACTGCGCCATCGGTGTGGGACATGTCGCCGGAGCGATCCGCAAATACGCCGCGCTGCTCGGAATCCCGGTGACGGTCGTCTGCTGAGGAGGTTACCGCCCGGGCTGCCTCCGCTCGCGGCGGTACTGCTGGGGCGGGACGCCCTCCCTTTTGCGGAAGAATGTGGAAAAGTGGCTCGGGGTCTCGAACCGGAGCCTGTATGCGATCTCCGCGACGGTGAGCTCCGTCGTATCGAGCAGCTCTTTGGCACGCAGGAACCGGATCTGCGAGAGATATTGCGCAGGCGAGGCTCCGGCATACTGCCGGAACATCTTGCGGAACCACGAATAGCTGACCGACAGGCGTTCGGCGATCCCCTGCGGCGTGAGACCGCCCTCGACCTCGCGTTTGATGAGGGCGCGCGCCTCGTCGATCTTGCGGATGGCCATCGAGTCGTTGAACAGAAGGTTCCGGTGCTTGTAGTAGACCGAACCCAGCAGGAACTGCACGATCCCCGCCGCGACCTGCTGGTAACCGGCCTGTTCCCGGAGCGCATAGCCGACGAGCTCCTCGTACATGCCGATGATCGTCTGGCTGAATCCCAGCCCGAAAAGCGGGTTGCGCGGCGAAAAGAACCCGTTGGCGACCTGCGCATCGACGCTGCCGCCCCGGAATCCCACCCAATGTTCGAACCACCCGGTAGCCCTGTCGGGCTCGTAGGTATGCCACTCCCCGGGGAAGAGCAAGATCATCGTCCCGGCCCTGATCCGCTGGCGGCGGCACGAACGGGACTCGAAATAGCCCTCCCCGCGCGATATGTAGACCAACTGGTACTCCTTCAGGACGCGCCCCTTGCCGGGGTCGAAAATATGGGATTCGGGATGCTGCGCCTGCGGGTAGGAACTGTGCGCCGCGACCGCCTGGTACCCGGCCGTCGTGACGACCAGCCCCCACGCCTCGTCGTTGCGGCTGATGTTGAGATACTTTATGTTGCAGCCCGGTAGCGGTTCCATGCCTGAAAATATCGGATTCGACCCAAATTTACGAAAAAGTCCGCAGGACGCCAAACCCGGCGAAGGAAGATGCGGGCGGGAAAACGAAAAGGGAGCCCGGATTCGATTCCAGCGCTCCCTTTTCCGGGTGATTCCGGCGCGGTTCGAACGCGCGACCCGCAGCTTAGAAGGCTGCTGCTCTATCCAACTGAGCTACGGAACCATCGGCAAAACCGCACCCTGCGGTGACGATTTGCGCCGCAAAGATAGGAATTTTTTTCACAACAGCCCCCGGCTGAACGAAAAATATCACTTCCCGCAGGGATGCAACGGCCTGCAACCCCGCGGGAACCCGATTAGGGGCACGACCCTGCCCCGCCACAAGCCCGCCCTTTTTCCGGCAGTTCCCGCCGCGGCCCGCCATGCACCGTATCCGGCAGAAAAACAGCCTGTCGCACCGATTTTTCGGCGAATTATTTTGCCGGGCGGAATATTTTGTCTACATTTGCAGGCTTAAAAGCCCAAAGTGGGTGAGCGTTTTTTAATTAATTACAACAAAATTTTATAGCAAATGGCTGTTAAAATTCGTCTGGCACGCCACGGTAAGAAAGGTTTTGCTTTCTACCACATCGTTGCCGCAGATAGCAGAGCGCCACGTGATGGTAAATTCATCGAAAAGTTGGGAACCTACAACCCCAACACGAATCCTGCTACGATCGACCTCGACTTCGAGAAAGCATTGGGTTGGTTACAGAAAGGCGCACAACCTACGGATACTTGTCGGGCCATCCTCTCGTACAAGGGCGTATTATACAAGAAGCACCTGTTAGGCGGTGTCGCCAAGGGCGCATTCTCGGAGACCGAAGCCGAAGCCCGCTTCAACAAATGGCTGGGCGAGAAGGCCGGTAAGATCGAGGCCAAGAGCAACAAGCTCGCCACGGATGCCAAGTCGGCCGAGAAAGCACGCCTGGCTGCCGAAGCCAAGATCAAGGAGGAGCGCGCAAAGGCCATCGCCGAGAAGCAGGCCGCTGCCGCAGCTGCCGCCAAAGAAGCCGAGGAGGCTGCCGCCGCCGAAGCTGCCGAGGCTCCCGCAGAGGGCGCAGCAGAGGCTCCTGCCGCAGAATAACACCAGGAAAGCTTCTTTCCGGAATCCCGGTAAATTTCCCGCAACGGGAGGTTTACCGGTTTTTTTCATTACTTTTGCAGATAGTCCCATGCGGGCGCATCCCGTGCGGGAATCGTCCGGCAAGGCACAGCGAGGCGCTGCACGGCACGACAAGGCGGCAGCACAGCGGGGCCGGGTGTAACGGAGCGGCCGGGATACCCGCTTCCCCCGTTCCGCACCGCGATACGGACATAAGAGAAAAAACGAACCGATATGAGCGTTACTATTCCCGCAGGCAGGATCAACAGGCTTTTCGGCACCGACGGAGGTGTGATGCTGTCGCTCTATGCCGATTTCCCGGCGCAATTCGATACCGGCACCCCGCTGCTGGTCACGATCGACGCCCTCGAAGTGCCGCTCTACTGCGAGCGCTTCGAACGCCGCGGCACCTCGGGCGCCGTGGCCTCATTCGCCGATTTCGACACCGAGCGCCGAGCTCAGGAGCTCGTCGGGCTTGAATTCCGTATCGAATGCGACGAGGACGAAGACGACGAATTCTACCTGGAAGACCTGATCGGCTTCGCCGTGACCTGCACCGAAGCGGGCGCGGACGGCGCAAAGGGAGCGGCCGCCTTCACGGGTTCGGTCACGGACTACTACGACAGCGACGCCAACCCGCTTTTCGAGCTGGAGATCGGCGGCCGCACGGTGCTCGTCCCCGCCGCCGAGGAGTTCATCGCCCATATCGACTTCGGGGGGCGCACGATGAAACTGGTGCTGCCCGAAGGGCTGCTCGACCTGTAAATAACAATATTACTATGGCACGTGTCGTAATCGGACTTTCGGGCGGCGTGGATTCATCGGTCGCCGCATACCTGCTCAAACAGCAGGGGCATGACGTCGTGGGGTTGTTCATGATCAACTGGCACGATACGACGGGAACGCTCGAGGGCGACTGCCCGTGGCACGACGACCGCGTCTTCGCCGAACTGGTCGCCAAAAAACTGGACATCCCGCTGCACGTCGTCGACCTCTCGGCGGACTACCGCACCCGCGTGGTCGATTACATGTTCTCGGAATACGAAAAGGGACGCACGCCCAACCCCGACGTGCTGTGCAACCGCGAAATCAAATTCGACGTCTTCCTGCGCGAAGCGCTCCGGCTGGGCGCCGATTTCGTCGCCACGGGGCACTACTGCCGCAAGGCCGAGGAGACGCTGCCCGACGGACGGACAATCTATAAACTCCTCGCGGGCACCGACCCCAACAAGGATCAGAGCTACTTCCTCTGCCAGCTCTCGCAGGAGCAGTTGCGCTACGCCCTGTTCCCCGTCGGCGCCCTGCTCAAACCCGAGGTGCGGCGCATCGCCGCCGAGCAGGGATTGGCCACGGCCAAGCGCAAGGACTCGCAGGGCATCTGCTTCGTGGGCAAGATCGACCTTCCGGCCTTCCTGCAACAGAAGCTGGCCTCGAAAAGGGGTAACGTCCACGAGATACTCCCCACGTGGCCGAAATACGGCCCCAAGGCCCGAATCCCGGCGGGCACACCCGATGCCGGACAGGCAATCCCCGCCCCGGCATCCCCGGCCGCCGGGCATTCCGCCCCCATGTCCTCTGCAAATACGCCCCCGCCGCAAACACGCCCGCCGGCATCGGACAGACCGTCACGTCCCCGGCGTCAAAGCCGATCTCCGCCGCCGGACGCCCGGACGGGGATCCCCACTCCCCGGGCGGACAGCACGCGGCCGACGTACCCCCCACAACCGAACAGCTCGCAGCACTGGCCGCCCCGTGGCGCTACACCGTCCGCGACGGCAAGAAGATCGGCGAGCACGGCGGGGCGCACTTCTACACCATCGGCCAGCGCAAGGGACTCGGCATCGGCGGGCGCAAGGAATCGCTGTTCATCCTCGCCACCGACACCGTACAGAACGTCATCTATGTCGGCGAAGGCGACAGCCACCCCGGCCTGTGGCGACAGGCACTGCATATCGCCCCCCGCGAGATACACTGGGTCAACCCCGCGCGCACGATGCCGGCAGGCCATAGCGCCCGCTTCAGCGTCCGCATCCGCTACCGCCAGCCCTTGCAGGAGGCCACGCTCTTCGTCCGCGACCAGGGAGGCTACATCCTCTTCGACGCCCCCCAGCGGGGCATCACACCGGGGCAGTTCGCCGCATGGTACGACGGCGACGAGCTGGTCGGTTCGGGGGTGATCTCGGAATAATCCCGCTCCAGCCCGGATTTTCACCTGAAACGCCAATAATCCGTATTTCAGGAAAAGTCGGGTTGCTTTCAGCAACGCAGTCATGTACCTTTTGGTGGCAAAAACTTTTTTTGCGAATTCCGCCATGTACTTTTTTCCGCAAAAAGTACCAAAAACTCTCCGACGGATGCCTCGCCTGCTTCCGGCGCCCTAACGCTGGAAACGGGCGCCTAACCGCGGGTTTGCAAGCAAACCTGCCCCGTTTCTCGCGCTTTTAGTCCGCCGTCCGCCGACGGCTCCGCCATCGAGTCGGAATCCCTGCTGTCGCGTCTCCCCGCTTTTAGCCGTACCGCGAAAATTCCGGACAGGCGTATTTTCCGCATTCCGTTTGCAGCGGAGAAAGAGCGGCCGCGGCTCCGCGCGCCCGGAACGGGCGTGCGAAAAGGCTCGGTCTTTCGTGTCCGTTCAGCGAGGAGCCGTGGCTGCTCCCGTGAAAACGGTTTGCGGATGGTTTTGGGTACCTTTTGCCACCAAACGGTACCAATATATCTTTTCCGCAAAAGGAAGCAGGAAGCACAGCACTCTGTCATAACTGAGCAACACTCATGTATAACAGACCAACACAAGTGGCACGTTTTTTAGTTTTGTATCGAAAAACGCCGCCGCATGAAAACGCCTGTCGATATATATGTAATTGAAGCCGTCCGCCGGGAGCGCATGGCCCAGCGTGTGTCGCAGGCCATGCTGGCTTTCGGCATCGGCGTATCGAAAAGTTTTATCGGCATGGCGGAAAGCCCGAAGTACGAGATCAAATACAACCTCAACCATATCAACGAGATCGCCCGGTTCCTGGGCTGCTCGCCGCGCAAGTTCCTGCCCGAGGAGCCGTTATAACCCCGGCCTATGTCGCTGCGCCGCATCATAACCGCCCTCGCCGCAACCGGCCACGCACGCCCCGTCCCGGGCAGCCGGGCTTTACGCGCCTTGCAACGGCTGCCACGCATCATAACCGCCCTGCTGCTCTTCCTGGCAGGCATCCCCGCCCATGCACAACCGCGCACGGGCATCGTCTACTGGGATCTCGACCACCTCTACGACACTGTCCCCGCCCTGTTCTACAATGACACCGACTACACGCCCTCGGGACGCCTGGCGTGGGACACGGAGCGCTACCGCCGCAAGATACGCCATACGGCGGCCGTCATCGACTCGATGCGCATGCCGCTCGTGGCGCTGTGGGGCGTCGAGAACGAAGCCGTCGTCCGCGACATCGCAGCCGCCTGCGAGGGCGATTACAGCTACCTGCACCGCACGCTCAACTCCCTCGACGGCATGGATTTCGCACTGCTCTATTACGGCGACCTCTTCGAGCCCCTCTACGACGAGCCGGGGCGCCGCTACCTCTACATCGAGGGCCTCCTCTACCGCCGCGGCAAACCCATGCGACGGGGATCCGGACGCGTCGTCCGTCCCACGCGCACCGACACCATAGGGCTCGTGCTGTGCAGCGACACCCGCATGGCCGAATGGGTCGTCCGCGACCTGCGCGAAGAGCGCCCCGGGGTGAAGCTGCTCGTCGCGGGACGCACCTCGTCGCTCGCCCCCGGAGCCTTCGGGCTGCGCGACGCACTGGAGCGCCCGGCACGGCTCG
>ERZ779870.1338-NODE-1338-length-17147-cov-9.09174_pt1 | contig 17147 bp, 18 predicted proteins | sample MGYA00511247_ERZ779870 | MGnify/ENA primary metagenome ERZ779870 (study PRJEB29588, sample SAMEA2149068) | human gut metagenome | biome: human gut; feature: human-associated habitat; material: faeces | place: Denmark | collected 2008/2010 ...
CTAAAGAACTTTCCTCCCCCTGCATAGCAGGGGGATTATTTTTACTGTGACACATTGTAACAGCCGGAGATTTTCCTGTCAAATCTCCGGCTGAAACTGTTTTTTATTCATTTTTCATGTTTGAGGCTTTTCCTTTACAGCAGTCCAGCCCCAGTTTCCTAGAGGATAGGCAGATATCCTGTCACAAGGCCCATGGCCATAAAAATAACGAAAATTCCGATACACCATTTGAAAATGTAGCCCTGGTACTGTGCCAGCGTGATCTCTGTCTTGTCCATTAACAGGTAGATAAACGGTACAAGCGGACTCAAGAAGTGGAATGCCTGTCCCATCAGGGCGGCAAATCCAATATTTAAGTCTGTGAATCCGTATGCCTGGGCGGTGGCCGCTAACGGCGGAAGCACTCCGTAGTAGAATGCGTCGTTATTTAACAGATAGGTGCCAGGCGCACTGATCACAGCGATGACAATGGCAAAGTATTTTGCCAGAGATTCCGGAATCACGGCTACCAGGAATTCTGCGATGGCGTTTGACATGCCCGCGTCCTCCGGTCCGTTTAAGATTCCCATTAATACGCCGGCTCCCAGAACCATCATAACTACGTTGATCATGTCTGGTGCAATAGAGCTGATAACATTTCTCTGAACCTTCTGGTTCGGGTAGTTTACTAACAGAGCAACGGCTGTTCCCACGCCGAAAAGAATGGCGGAGGAGGCAAGTCCCATAATCAGAGCCGCAATAATGCCGGCTGTCAGAGCCAGGTTAAACAGAATCAGTTTCGGTCTCTTCCATGCCTTCTCATCCTCAGACAGTTCCACCTTTACCGCGTGGTTCTCCACATCCCTGCTGACGCCCAGACGCTTTCTCTCCTTTAATCCCAGGTAGTAGGAAACGCCGATTACGTAAACAGCAGATAAAGCCATTCCAGGCACCAACGGTCCTAAAATCTCTCCTGCGTCCAGATTCATGACAGACATAACTCTGGCTGTGGGGCCGCCCCACGGAATCAGGTTCATAATACAGTTCTGAAGGATAATCAGGGTCGCCAGATAAATTTTCTTAATCTTTAACCGCTCATAAATCGGAATCATGGCTGTACAGCAGATCATAACGGTAGTGGTTCCGTCTCCGTCCAGGGAAACAAAGGCAGCTAATACTGCTGTTCCCACTAAAACCTTTAACGGATCTCCCTTACACCAGGAAACAACCTTGTCCACCATCGGGTCGAACATTCCCGCCGTCAGCATTACGCCGAAATACAGAATGGCGAAAGTCATCATGGCAAAGGTACTGGCCACATCCTTAATTCCCGTCATGGCATACTCTAAGGTATCCCAGCCGTATCCTGCCAGAAGTCCGAACACAATCGGAATCAGAATCAGTGACGTAAAGGGGCTCAGTTTTTTCGCCATAATCAGTCCCATGAAGACTACGATCATGGCAAAGCCCAGAAGCGCTAAATACATACTTTTCCCTCTCTCTCCTCTGCCGGCCTTTCCCTTCTCCGGCAGAACTTATTTCTGATTCCCAGTATAGAGCCCTGTCCTTAACATCTCCTGAAAAAGTCTTAAAAAACTTTAAGATTTTCCTTTTTTTTTACAAGATCTTAGCACATTTTCGACAGCTGTTTTTTGCTTTTTTCCATCATTTGTGGTAGCATCAATATAACGCAGATGTTCAAAACAAAGAGAATGAAACAGAGAGGAGACCTTTTATGGCCGAAGAAAAGATACTCATTGCAGACGATGATCCCGCTGTCCGCCGCCTGTTAATCCGGGTGGTGGAAGGCAGCGGCTTTCAGGCTGTCACTGCCTGCGACGGAACGGAAGCCGTCCATCTGGCTTCCCGGGAATCCTTTGCACTGATTTTAGTTAGATATTATGATGAATGGAAACGATGACGGCTTTCACGCTATCAAACGGCTCCGGGAGTCCGGAAATACCACTCCCATCATGGTTTTAAGCGGAAGAACCGATGACTTCGACACTCTTTACGGCCTGGACATCGGAGCTGACGACTACGTTTCAAAGCCTTTTAATCCCGTCATTCTGGGCGGAAAGATCAAAGCCCTGATCCGCCGCAATCAGACCGGAAAACAGGAAAAGACCGGCATCATCACTGCCGGTCCCTTCTCCTATAATACGATTACCATGGAGCTTTTTAAAAATGGAACTCCGATTCCTCTCTCCTCCAGAGAGCATGTGCTGATGCGGCTGTTCCTGTCCCATCCCGGCCAGGTATTCACGAAGGAGCAGCTCTATGAGCTGGTCTGGAATCACTCTGCTGTGGACGACAACGTGATCATGGTTTACATCAGCCATCTGAGAAATAAAATTGAGGATCAGGCGAAAAATCCCTGCTACATTAAAACGGTGTGGGGAATCGGATATACCTTCTCCTGCCAGGATCCTTCCTGACAGGAGCGGCAGGACGTTCCGCCCAAAACCAAACCGGAACGCCCTTTTTCTATTCCTCCATGCCTGCGTCTGTCAGCTGATTCACCATTTCCTCCATCTCCTCCAGATCGCTGGAAAGAAGAGGAATCCCGCACTTCTCACAGGTATCTGTCAGCGCCGCAAAAATCCAGGGATTTCTCGCATAGACAGTCCTCGGTCTTCCGCTCTTCATGATGTAATTTAACAGGAAATGAAGAATGGCGCTGACCTCGTTGTCCTCCGGCTCCAGCACCTGCATATTGAGAACCGCCCTGGTTCTCTTTTCCATTACAAGGAACGCTCTGGGGAAGAAGGGCCTGTCATAGCCCTCTTCCACTACCTCCGCGTTCATATAAAACAAATCCATGGACAGCTCGTTTATGCTTCTGGGACGGGATTTCACCGCCTCGATCTGATCCACGCTTCGAAGACGGGCCAGGGGATATTTCCTTTTGCCGGAAGGAATGGGGGCCGATACCGTCCTCCAGTCTCCAGTCTCTTCATCCCGGCTTCTCCAGAGGAATTCTCCCCGTTCAAAACGCACCTTCACCGCTCCGTCTCTGGCGTCCTTCACCGCTTCTTCCATACGGCAGAACGCCTCTGTCAGAATCTGCACCTCCTCTCCATCCAGCGTCCAGGGCGCATAGGCCTTCCGCCAGGAGAGAAAGCAGGGCCATTTTCCCCGTCCCCTGAAGGCCAGGCCCAGCTCCTTTATCATATCCCGCTGCTCCTGAGGCACATCCTCCCGATCGCAGAGCTTAAAGGACAGACAGCGCTGTTCTCTGAGAGCAAAGGAGGCCAGAGCCTCCCCTCTGGTGCTCTCTGTCAGGTCAAAATCCTCCAGTCCGTCGTTTCCTATATATATCGTCACGCCGCGATTGTGAATTCCCCGGCCAGATACGCTCATAAACAGCGGTTCCTGTTTCCCGCTCTCCTGAATGACAATTAAATCTGTATTCCAAAAATCTTCCCAGGGGGCCAGCTTCGTCACAGCGGCGGCAGCCTGGTAAAGAGAGTTCCATTGCTCCAGAGAAGCTTCCTGTTTCATCATCAATCCCTGTTTCCTTTCTGTCATATGTTTTCTGCAATACGTCTATTATGACATAAAAAGGTGTGGGGGACAAGAGCTTCTCTTTGCGTTTTCTGCTCAGCTCTTTGCGTTTTCTACTCAGCCCAGTAGTTGACGGTCACTCCCAGCCCCCGCTCCTTCGCAGCTCGGTAGGCTCTGGTCACCACCGCCAGATCCTCGATTCCCATTCCCACTGCGTTGAAATAGATAATCTCATCCTCGCTCTCTCTTTGGATGCTGGCAAAACAGCATAAACTCATAAATCATACAGTTCAGTTTACTTATTTCCAGTTAATGATATACTTCGTCCCTCTACCTTTTCCTTCAACTGTAATCACGCCTTTTTCTCCCATATCTTTCAGTAACTTTGTAGTCTTTGATTTACCAAAAGGCGCATATGGCGCAATTTCGCTTATGGGCTTCAGCATAGTCTTGCTTAGGAGTGTATAAATTACTTTTTCGTCTTCTGTCAAATTAACATTGCTTTCAAATACTGGAAGCATAATTTTGATTGCATTTTCCGATACTTCAAACTCCGGTTTTATTAAACTTTCTTCGTACAGCTGTTTTATCCTTGTAATTCCTGTTCCGAATATCTCCACAAATCCCAATCTGTAAAACACGTTTGCAAGATTTCTGTTTCTTAAAACAGAAAGTCTGCCTGACAAATATTCTTCTGCTGTTATTCCAGATGGCAGACCGCCAGGAGATACGATTTCAATTCTATCGTCAAACATTGAAACTCTGATTTGAGAATCCACATCCCATGCCCTATGAATCAGAGCATTGGCAACTGCTTCCCTAAAAGCGGCTTCTGGTATTTTCTCCACCCTTTTCCTATCGGCCCCCTGTATTACCTCGTATTGGTAATAATCTCTAAACACAGCAGTTGTCTTTTCATATTCGTCTAACACAGAGATATTCTCAAATGTTGCTCTCCTTTGAATGACGCTGATATTTTCACCAAATTTCACAAGATCAATTCCAGGAAAATGATTTTTGTCTGCCAACAGCCCCGCTGCATTGCTAAAGCCATTTACATTGTCATAGAGGTTCAATGTTTTCAATGTATCCTGATTAAATGTTTCAATCTGAATGCTTTCCTTCAGCTTACGGCGTAAAACTTTGAAGGACAGTTCCTGGTCTTTACATGGCAGTTCTTCAAATCTGATATTTTTCCCATCTAATATAAGCCTTGAAAATTCCAAGGTATCTACCTCTATCGTCGCCGTATCGTTTCGTTTATATGCTTTTGATTTATATAAATAAGGTTTCTGAAGGCCGCTTTTTACAGTGAGTTTTATCGTCTGATCATGATTCTGTATTTCAAGCGTATAGTTCGGCTGAGGTGAGATGCTGTCATTGATTTTATTTTCAATATCCAGGCAAGCCTGCTTTACATCTGGCAGACCTTTCACTGTTCCATCGTCATCAACTCCAAAAAGGATTGTTCCTCCGCCATAATTCGAAAAGGCACTGACTGTCTTTAAAAAAGTATTCGTAATTGTTTCCTTGAATTCCAATCCCCTTGTTTCACGCATATCAATCGCACCCTCTTTCCACTTTTATTAAGCCTATTATATGCAGAAATACGCAAAAAATCAATCGTAAAAATTTACGATTGATTTTTCAATTAATTTCAATCATATATTCAAATAAAATACTTCTTTCTGATGCAAAACACACCATCCCCTGCGCACTGACACCCCTCTAAACTCCTTTTCTCCTCCCCATTCTCCAGAAATACCAGAATCCCGCAGCGTCGGCCAGGAACCACCCGATAGGCACAGCCCACCAGATTCCCAGAAGCCCGATGGCCGGAATAGGCGACAAAAGATAGGCCAGAGCCACTCTCGTTCCCAGGGAAATAATTGTGAGAACCACGGACACTCCTGCCCGGCCCAGGCCGCAGTAGAGTCCGTAGAGCAGAAACAGACAGCCGATTCCCACATAGCAGGCCCCCTCTATGTGAAGGTACTGGACGCCAATTCTGATAATTTCCGTCTCCTCAGGGCTGATAAAAATAGTCATGAGCGGCCCCGCAAAACACACAATCACCGCCGAGATAACGAGGCAGAACAGGCCGGAGCTCAGTACGGCCGCTCTAAGTCCCTGGCGGATCCGCTCCGTTTTTCCAGCTCCCTGATTCTGGGCAATGAAGGTAGAAAATGCGTTTCCAAAATCCTGCACCGGCATATAGGCGAAGGAATCAATCTTCACTGCTGCCGCAAAAGCCGCCATAACCGTGACTCCGTAGCTGTTTACAAGCCCCTGCACCATGCGAATCCCAAAATTCATGACCGACTGCTGGGCGCAGGTTAAAATCGAATACCTGGAAATCGTCTTTAAAATATTCCTGTCCCTGTAAAAGTGACGCTTTCCCGGCAGCAGATGGGGCATTTTTACACATACATAGAGGCCAATTCCCAGGGCAGCCAGAAACTGGGCCAGAATCGTAGCCCAGGCCGCTCCGGCTGTTCCCATATGAAATTTCAGAATAAATACCAGATCCAGGACAATATTTCCCAGAGCTGAAACTGCCAGAAACAAAAGGGGAACCACAGAATTTCCCAGAGCCCTTAAAAGCGCGGCAAAATAATTGTACACAAAGGTAAAGATAAGGCCCATAAAAATAACCTGCAGATATTCTCCCGTCTCTTCTAAAATATCTGACGGAATCTTAAGAATTCCCATCATGGGATCCAGAAATATCAGAGAAAGCGCTTCCACCAGAGCCGTTACCAGCCCAATGAAAAGAAACGACTGGACAAAGCTGTTCTTCATCCGCTCTGTATCTCCCGCCCCGCAGAGCATGGAAAACAGCACTCCGCTTCCCATGCAGAGTCCCAGAATCACAGAGGTAAGAAATGTCATCACCGTGTAGGAGGATCCCACTGCCGCCAGAGCGCCCGGCCCCAGAAAACGGCCCACAATCAGGGTATCCGCCACATTATAAAACTGCTGGAGCAGATTTCCGGCAATGAGCGGCAGAGCGAAGGTCCACATGGAGCGCGCTACCGGTCCCTCTGTCAGATCAATATTTCTGCCAGCTGATACTCTCTGTTTCATTTTATTTCACATCCTGTTCTTTCAAATCGTCTCCTGCGTCTGCCAAAACCTTCTTCAGCAGAATACGTATTTTTTAATCATATCAGAATTTCTCCCCTCTGTCATCAGAATTTCCTATCTTGAGACTATCTGAGACTATTCAAATAAATCCCTTTATTGTATAATTGTAATTAATGAATATTTTGTCACCCTATTCTGACAATCGATGCACCATTGCGCAGGGAGAAATAATAATATGAAGAAGTCAAACACATCAGATCTTCGTTCTGATACCAGACCTCTGGTGACTATTACAGCGGCCATTATCTTTTCTGTTATCATTATGATCAGCCTGTTTGCCATCTACTTTAATAAGGTTTACAGCTCTGTTCTGCAAAAGGATATGGAACAGATCGAGTGGACCTCCCACTATGTCACGAAGCTGATCCATACAGAGATTCAGCACAGCGTAGACATTCTGCGTGCCAGCGCGGAAATGTTTCATGCAGACGAAGACTCCAGCCCCGAAAGTATGCGAAGCAGCCTGCAGGAAATACGGGAAGGGCTTCATTTCGAAAAAATGGGCGTTACCGATTTAAACGGAACAAGCATGGACGATACAGGAGCCGTTGGACGAATAGAGGATCCTGAGCTGTTTGAGACCATCCAGAACGATAAAAGCTATATTTCCAATGTTATGACCTCCTCTGACGATATGATAATCGCCATTCCGCTTCATTATGACGATCAGATCGTGGGAGCTCTGTGGGGCTACCTGTCCATTTCTTCGATTGCTGAAAGTATCGAGATGGACAAAGAAATGCACCCCGCTACTTCCAGATTGTGGACGATAACGGAAACTACATCAGCCACTCTGGAAACGTCTATGCCTTTGCCGAGGATATGAACATCTGGGAGGAAATGAAGCGGTATACCTTTGCCGACGGCGTGACGGTAGAAAGTATCCACCAGGACGTTGTTAACGGCGAATCCGGATATTTTTACTTTTCCTTTCAAAATCAGGGCAGATATGTGACTTACGAGCCTCTCGGAATCAACAACTGGTACGTTTTTTCTGTGGTAGTGGAAAGCTTTCTGAAGGATTATGCGGAAAATATTGAGCATATTTTTGTATGGCTTCTGGCGGGCCTTTCTGTCTGCGTCGTAGCAGTTTTTCTGATTATCGGCCATTTTATCCGCCGGGTAATGAAAACGATTCAGATACAGAATCAGGAGATTCAGGTGAAAAATTCCCTTCTCTCCACTATTTTGAAGAAAACCCAGGACATTCCTTTTGAGATCAACCTGGAGCAGAACCTGCTTTTTCTCTACCACCAGCATCCCAATGAATCGGGACTGGATTACCAGGTAATCTCTGATTTTACCCCGGATTATCTCCTGAAAGCAGGCCTCATACGAGAAGAGGGCTATGATTCCTACAAGACCTTTTACGAGACAGTTATGAGCGGCGGAACGGCGGAACCGATTGTGCTGGACATCTGGCTGAATCACAAATGGGACTGCAATAAGATCCACGCTCTTACAGTTGACAGAGAGCACGTCATCGGATTTCTGGAGGATTACAACGAACAGATGAAGAGCGAGCGGACGATTGAGGCGATTAATCTGAAAAATCAGATCGATCCGCTGACAGGCCTTTACAACAGAGAAACCTTTATCCAGAAGACAGAGGAAATTCTGCGCTCGCCTGACAGCAACAGCCCGGGAGTCAGTGCTCTGTTTCTTCTGGATCTGGACCATTTTAAAGAAGTGAACGACCAGCTGGGACATATGACGGGAGATCAGGTTCTGCAGGAAACTGGATTGATCCTGAAATCTGTCGTTCGAAGCACCGATCTGTCGGGCCGTCTGGGCGGGGATGAATTTGTACTGTTTATCCAGAACGCGGCGGATCGCCGTGGCCTGGAACGCTGTGCAGAGAAGCTGGTTTCAGCCCTGAACCGTACTTTTTCCAGCACGGAATACTCTGTAACCGTCAGCGCTTCCATCGGAATCGTCCCTGTCCAGGGCGGAGAATCCTTTGCCCAGCTCTATGAGGCGGCAGACAAGGCTCTGTACGAGGTAAAGAGAACCCGGAGAAACGGCTACCAGTTTGCCGCATCTGCGGCGGAACCTGTTCTATAAACCATGCTTTTTAATTATATAAAAATCGGCAGGGAAGTCTCTTCCTTCCCCGCCGTCAAAAGCCTGGCTGCCCTTCTATCTATTCCAGATTCAGTTTTCGGTCCAGCACATACCCTGTTCCAAACATCAGAAGCACCAGGCTGACAGCCTGAACGGCCAGCATTCCAAGCCCCGCCATATGAAGTCTCATAGTCATATCCTCTGCCGTCTCTGCAAAATCCATCAGATCCATCCCGTTTCCCACGAGAAGCATTGCCACAAAATTCATCGCTGTGCTCACTGCCATAAACCAGAACACTGACCAGATTACCTTGTGATTCCTGGACAGCTGTCCCAGGGCCATGGAAAAATACAGCTCGTAGATGGAAGCAAACGCCGCCACGGCAAGTCCAGCCAATACCTCCAGCGCAAACAATACCATGTATGCAAAAGCCTCCGGATTCGCTTCATACCCTTCCTGCATAAAAGCCCACATCAGGATAGGAAGCTCGTAAAGAGCCCGGAAGAAATCAAGGCCTCCAAACAGTCCTATGGACAAGATTCCCACTATCATGGACAGGACAGAAACGGCAAAGGAAACGCAGGCCTTGGAAAAGATCAGCTTCCACGTCTTTACCGGAAGCGTAAACATGAGATACCCCTCCTGTCTCAGCAGCCCCTTGTAAAAACGCTGGACAATCATAACTGCCGTAAACACTCCCATGATCATCAAAATCAGCATATAAAGCGTAATCGCCGTCGTCTGCATAGTAGAAAACAGGGCCGAACGGTCCATCCATCCTCCCAGAATACTCTGAAACAGGAATCCGTTCACCGCCGCCAGAACCATAGCAGCCCCGTAAATAGGGAGCATGGTTTTCATCATGGCCTTCCATTCGTATTTTAAAAGCTTTCCAAACATATACTGCCTTCCTTTCTATCTGTCCCCATCGCCAGATCCGTTTCCGCTTCCCTGTACGGCGAAAATCTCTCTGAACAGGTGGTCAACTGATTTTCCTTCCGTCTCTCTTATCTCGTCTACGCTGCTGTGACGGACCAGGCGGCCCTCCTTCAGAAAAACAGCCTCATCCAGCACCTTTTCCACGTCCGCAATCAGGTGAGTGGAAATAATGACGGACGCGTCCTCTGAATAATTGGTGAGAATCGTCTGCAGAATGTACTCCCTGGCCGCCGGATCTACGCCTCCTATGGGCTCATCTAAAAGATACAGCCTGGCATTCCGGCTCATCACCAAAATCAGCTGAACCTTCTCCTTGTTTCCTTTGGAGAGGGACTTCATCCTGGCCTTCTCGGAAATATCCAGATCCTTCAGCATGGCAGCCGCCCTCTGTCTGTCGAAATCTTTGTAAAAATCAGAAAACATATTCAAAAGATCCGATACCCGCATCCAGTCAGCAAAGTAGGTCTGATCCGGCAGGTAGGAAACCACCGCCTTAGTCTCAACACCAGGTTCATTTCCGTCAATGGCCAGCCATCCCTCCTCCGGCTTTAAAAGACCGTTGGCCAGCTTCATAAGGGTCGTCTTTCCCGAACCGTTGGGCCCTAAAAGTCCGATAATCTTTCCGCTTTCTATGGTAAGATCCACATCCTTCAGAGCGTATCTGGTTCCAAATTTTTTCCCCAAGCCTTTGCAAACTAAAATTTCCCTGCTCATACTGTCCCCTCCTCCTTCATCGTGTCAAACAATTCTTCCAGCACGTGTTTAATCTCTTCTCTCGTGTATCCCAGACTTCCCATCTGCTCTAAAAAACGGATGGCCTGCTCCCTGGCTTGGCTGTTTCTGACCTGTTTAATCCTGTCCATATCCTGCGTCACACACCTTCCTGCTGTTCTGTTTGTAGTAATCAGCCCCTGGCTTTCCAAATCAGCCATCGCTCTCTGCATGGTGTTAGGGTTCACCCCTGCCTGGGCTGCAAATTCCCGGACTGAAGGGAGCCGTTCTCCCGGCCCGTAAGTCCCCGCCGCTATCTGGGCAGAAAGCTGTTCTGAAAGCTGCATCCAGATAGGCCTGTCGTCTGTAATTTTCCATTCCATTCTTTCACCTCATTTTCTTCCTGAAAGCAGTCTGTCTCCGTCTGCTGTATCCGGCCATCTGTATTATTGTATTGTTGTATTAATTGCTTAATACAGTTATACAACAAAATAATCCGGCTGTCAACCGGATTATGAAAAAACGTGGAAAGGGAGTATTCCTCCCTTTCCCGTCAGTCCCTTTTTTCTCTTATTCTGCCTCCAGCAGCTTGATCAGACGGCTGGTTCCCAGACGGTCTGCGCCCAGCTCAATAAACTTCTCTGCGTCTGAAACGCTGGCGATTCCGCCTGCCGCCTTTACCTTCACTCCGCTTCCCACATGCTTTCTCATAAGGGCCACATCCTCAAACGTAGCTCCGCCTGTGGAAAATCCTGTGGAGGTTTTGATGTACTCAGCTCCTGATTCTGTAACCACGCGGCACAGTTCCAGCTTCTCCTCCTCAGTCAGCAGGCAGGTCTCGATAATAACCTTTAAAAGCTTTCCGCGGCAGGCTTCCTTGATCTCCCGGATCTCAGCCAGAACGCCGTCATAGTCTTTTTCCTTTACCATGCCGATATTGATAACCATATCAATTTCATCAGCTCCGTTTTTCACTGCGTCCTCTGTCTCAAAAACCTTCGCAGCCGTAGTCATATATCCGTTTGGAAAGCCGATGACCGTGCAGACAGCCAGTCTGTCTCCCACATACTCTTTCGCTCTCTTTACGAAGCTGGGCGGAATGCACACAGACGCTGTTCCATATTCCATGCCCTCATCGCAGAGAACCTTAATCTGCTCCCAGACAGCTGTCTGCTGAAGCAGAGTGTGATCAAGACGCTTTAAAATTTCCTGTTTTTCCATATTCTTCTCCTGATTATTCTCCTATTATTTCTCAATTTCTTCCAGTCTGGAGGATCCGATCGTTCCCTCCGGCATGGCCACGCCAAAGTTGTCCGCAATGGTAGCTCCAATCACTGCAAAGGTATCGTTCTCCTCCATTTCGCCGCCGCAGGCCATGGACGGAGACCAGGCGATAAAGGGAACCTTTTCTCTGGTGTGATCCGTTCCTGTGTAAGTCGGATCATTGCCGTGATCTGCCGTCAGAATCAGCAGATCGTCATCCTTCAGAAGAGGAAGCAGCTCTCCCAGCTTCTCGTCGAACTTCTCAAGCTCCTCTGCGTAGCCCTTCACGTCTCTTCTATGTCCCCACAGAGCGTCGAAATCCACCAGATTTACAAAGCAGAGACCTGTAAAATCTCTCTCTGCAATCTCGATAGTCTGCTCCATGCCGTGGACAGAGCTCTTGGACTTGTTGGATTCCGTCAGTCCCTCTCCGTCAAAAATATCGAAAATTTTTCCCACTGAAATCACATCATATCCTGCATCCTTCATGGCATTTAACGCCGTCTGGCCATAAGGCTTTAAAGCGTAGTCGTGGCGGTTGGCCGTGCGCTTGAACTCGCCCTTTTTCCTGCCCACATAAGGCCTTGCAATGACGCGTCCCACCTTCCACTCGTCCCGCATGGTCAGTTCTCTGGCAATCTCGCAGTAGCGGTACAGAGTCTCCAGTCCCATAGTCTCCTCATTTCCGCAGATCTGAAGCACCGAGTCTGCCGATGTATAGACGATCAGATGGCCTGTGGCAATCTCCTCCTCCGCCAGTTCATCTAAGATCTCTGTTCCGCTGGCGCTCTTATTTCCGATAATTGTCCTGCCGGTCCGCTTCTCCAGCTCGTCGATCAGCTCTTTGGGGAATCCTGTGTCTGTGAAGGTCTGAAACGGCTTGGTAATGTGAAGTCCCATCATCTCCCAGTGGCCGGTCATCGTGTCCTTCCCGCAGCTTTTCTCTCTCATTTTCATATATTTTCCCATGGGGCGCTCCACCGGCGCGTTCTGCTTCATCGGATGGAGATTTGCCATGCCCAGCTTCCTGAGATTGGGGATCTCAAGGCTCTCTGCATACTCCGCAATATGTCCCAGAGTATCCACTCCCACGTCTCCATACTGGGCGGAATCCTCCATGGCTCCTACTCCCAGAGAATCTAATACGATTGTAAAAACACGCTTGTATTTCTTATACTGTCCCATTTTAATTTCTGCCTCCTTCTGTCTCTTTTTTCTGTCTTTTCCGGCTTTTTCATACTCAGAGCGGCTGATCTGCCTTTTTCCGCTATTTCTCCCTGTCGGCCTTAATCAGGCTGCGGATCGCCTCCACCGCCACGCGGATAGGCGCCTCCGTATCGTGGCAGATCTGATTTTCCATCCCCAGCTTCTCCCTCTCCTGATTTCCCACCACCAGGAAATCAGAACCGCAGCGCACGCCCAGATGAGCGGCTACAATAAAGAGGGCGGCCGACTCCATCTCAGAAGCTTTGCAGCCCAGGCGCTTCCAGGCTTCCCACTTATTTAACAGCTCGTAGCTGACTGGCATCCGCTCCGGATCGTGCTGTCCGTAAAAGGCGTCCTTACACTGCACTACGCCTGTGTGATAAGGCATATTCAATTTCTTTGCCGCTGCTGCCAGAGCGTTGGCCACCTCCAGATCCGCCACTGCCGGAAATTCGATAGGCGCGTACTCCTTGCTGGTTCCTTCCATGCGGACCGCGCCTGTAGCGATGACAATATCGCCTCCCTTTACATTCAGATCGATTCCTCCGCAGGTTCCTACCCGGACAAAGGTGTCGGCTCCGCACTGAACCAGCTCTTCCATGGCAATGGAGGCGGAAGGGCCGCCGATTCCCGTGGAAGTCACGCTTACCTTCTCCCCGTCCAGCGTTCCAGTATAGGTCACATACTCCCTGCTGTCAGCCACCAGCACTGGATCGTCAAAAAACTGAGCGATCTTCTGGCACCGTTTCGGATCTCCCGGCAGGATCACATACCGGCCCACATCACCTTTTCTGATCTGTAAATGATACATTAAACCCACTTCACCTGAATAATTCTGCATACGCTTCTCCTTTCGATTTTCCTATTGTATATGAAAACACTTGTGTTTGGCAATGCATTTCTGCCTGCATGTTCATTCTTTCCCGGATTTTCTCTGCTCTTTCACGTTTTTCTAGGGGATTGCAGCCTTTTTCAGAAGCTCCTCCGCTCTGTCCATACAGGATAACAGCTCGTTTCTCTCTTCTTCTGTAAGCCGCGCAAGTCCTGAAGGCGCTGCGAAAGCCGGATCCTTCTTTATCTTCTCTAACGATTCAAGGGCTGTCTGAAACGGCTCTGAACATGCAGTCTCCTTCCCGCAGCTCCAGTAAGGATCCTCTGGAATGCCCTCTCCAATCACCCAGAGACTCTCTGTCTCATCCCCGGAAAGCTGATTTCCCTCCTGATCCTCTGACAGCCACTGTCCGCAGGCTGCCTTTTTTCTCAGGGACGCCTCCGGCACCCCGGAATCCAGACAGCAAATCACAAACAGGTTTCCGCTGCCGCAGCCTCTTCGCAGCGCCGGATGGGCGAAGAGAAACGCTTCCTGGCGCTCAAAAGAAGAGAGCGTTTCGCTTTCTCTCAGCATTTCTCCGATTCCGCGGTTCACGTCCTCCAGCAGGCGTTTTCGAAAGCTTCCGGCATCCTTTTTCTCCCAGCCGTCCAGCTCACGCTCACGTCCGCTCTTATCTATCCCCAGAAATACCTTCCTCGCCTTTTCCGGCTCCCGGCAGAATACAGAAAGCGCCTCTTCACCCAGCTGGCGGATCTGGCCGTCGTACTCTCCCAGAATCTCCTGATAAGCCTGTTCAAAAAGCGTCAGCAGCCGCGCTCGCTCATGGCTGGAAGCCGCTGTAAAAAACAAAGTCAGGCATTTTACGCGCCGCCCTGCTCTTAAAAGCTCCAGCTGCTTCTCAATATGAAGCCTTACAGCCAGGCGAATCTTCTCTTCAGCCAGTCCTTCCTCCCCCTCCTGAGATTTGGGGTTCTTTAAAAAGTATGTCTTCACCGCTCCCTGCCGCAGCGCAGCTTCCCTTGTCAGACTGAAAATCCTGTTTTCCGCAGATCCCGCCTTTGACTGAAAGCGCAGGGTAAACAGGGGATTTAACCCTTCCAGGGCCTGGAATGCCCCGGAGTTTTCCTGCAGCTCCGAAACTCCGCTGTCCGCTCCCGGTTCGTCCAGAATCACCACAGGCCTTACCGCTCTTATATCTTCCCACAGCACCTGTCCGTACTCGTCGGCCGCTCTCAGCCGGTTCGTCCCCCTGTTAAAGGTCTGAATATTCATAATGCAGATAGAAAGCCTCTCCGACTCTACTAACCGCGTGCTGACTTCCCTGAGATTCTCTCCCCGGCAGGAAAAACAGCAGTCGGAAAGGCCGGGATACCCCAGCTTCAAAAAGCAGCCGGAAAACTTTCTCGCTGCTTCCGCCAGTTTAAGCCTCTCCGCCACAGAGGGAACCGCCACAATAAATTTCAGAAGACCATAGGCCTGGTTCAGCTCTAAAATCGTTCGGAAAAGCACAAAGCTGCGTCCCTCTCCTTCCGGCATCTCCATACAGAAGTCCAGTCTGTCCTCCCTAATCTGTCTGCTGTCAGTAATCCCATTCTCCCGCTGAACTCGTTTCAGATTTTTCCACAGAAGGTTTTTCTCCCTTATGGCAGGATTTTTCACCGGAAGTCCAAATCCCGGAAGGCAGATTCTGGCGGTATCCTCCAGCTGTCCCTTTTCTGCTGCCTGCGCCTCTTCTCCTGAATTTTCTATCTCTGCATATTCTGTTTCTGAAGACTCCGTTCCTGAATCTTCTATATCAAACGTTCCCCGGAACAGATGAACCGCCGATTTTACCGCCTTTGTCTGCCAGGGGGCTTCCTTTCCTCTCACCGCCCTGTATCGTTTCATGCTATCTCCTCCCTTCCCCTGTCACTTAACAGCATCCTGCCTGAGCTGGCGCGGCATCCGATTGGATGATATGGCAGCGGCCAAATATTTTAGCTGCGTTTGAAACTAATTATACCATTTGCGGGGAAAAATTGAAATCCGTATCCATGCTTTTTACGCCTTTTAAAAAATTAGTAAAAAAATAAAATTTTAAAAATTTAAAAAAAATCAAAAAAGTGCTTGCATTTTTTTGGAAGTGTGATATACTATCTAAGTCGACAGCGAGCGACAGAAAAACAGAATAAAAGGCCTGTTGGTCAAGCGGTCAAGACGACGCCCTCTCACGGCGTAAACCCGGGTTCGATTCCCGGACAGGTCATATTTTAAAGCCACTGGATTTCAGTGGCTTTTTTCTTTGCTTTCTTCTATAAATTGAACCAGCTGCTTCTTCAGCTTATCAAACTCGCCGATTTCCTGCCCCTCCTCCGATATTTTCTCTTCTTTCCATTTGATTCCGTCAATAAGCGGGCGGACGCCAGAGGTTCTTTCAGCCCTTAAATAGCGTTCTATTTCTTCTAAACATTTATACTGTTCTGGTGCAAATCCTGTGACAGGATCTAAAACAGGAGATTTTATCTCCACCACACTCCTGTAGATGACATGATTTTCCCTGTTTTCCCAGTTCCAGTTATCAGAAATACATAAATCCGGCGTGGCCGGGACGAATTTTTCACCTTTCAGATAGGTTCCGCAGTATTGTGCATAATCGTGTACAACAGAGCGAATCTTTACATCTACCGGCTCAATGTCATAGTCAGGCAGCAGTTCCTGGAGAAAGGGCCGGATGACACTGTCCTGAAACACCCGCTCCCTGACATCTTTAATTCTCAGCTGCCTGTCTATTAATTCCCTATACCTGCTGTAAGTAATCATATTTTCCTACTGTTCCCAGATCTCATTGTGTACCTTGCTCAGCTCTGCTTCTTCCAGACTGTGGGGATCCGGATGTTTCTCTGTCACACCAACAGACAGAATCGCTTCCAGCTGATACCGTTTTGGAACCTGGAGGAGCTGTCTGCAGAATTCTTCTGTAGTCATACCGTTCTGCGCTTTCCTAAGCCTTCCCTGAATCCAGCAGCTTCCCAGTCCCAGACTGTCTGCCATTAAATGCATATTGCTCATCACAATAGAGCAGTCCTCTGTCCACACGTCTGTCTTCTCCGGATCTGCAAAAACCAGAATGGCACAGCCGGCCTTTTCCAGCATATTGGCAGCTCCTTCCCGGCATTTTACCAGTTCCTTCAGCATATCTCTGTTCTGGACAATCACAAGCTCCCAGGGTTTTCTGCTGCGCCCGGAAGGAGATAAAAGGCCAGCTGCTAAAATTTTCTCCAGCTGCTCTTTTGGAATCGGTGCTCCCGTGTACTCCCTGACACTTCTTCTGTGTTTCAGCATTTCCAGTAAATCCATATCCGCTCCTCCTGATTCTTCAGAGCCAATATTCAGGGCACATTCCCCTGCCGCCGGCTCTGTTTTGTATATAGCAAAAAGAACCAGACAATTATTTCTGGTTCTTCTTCATTTAAATGACCTGTCCGGGAATCGAACCCGGGTTTACGCCGTGAGAGGGCG
>ERZ779870.1351-NODE-1351-length-16959-cov-2.80324_pt1 | contig 16959 bp, 10 predicted proteins | sample MGYA00511247_ERZ779870 | MGnify/ENA primary metagenome ERZ779870 (study PRJEB29588, sample SAMEA2149068) | human gut metagenome | biome: human gut; feature: human-associated habitat; material: faeces | place: Denmark | collected 2008/2010 ...
TCAAATATTTCAGAATAGTATAAAATAAATAAGGTTATACATATTTTCACTAAAGGAAGAGAAAGATATATGAGGTTAAGAAATGTACCGGGAGCAGATGCTTATCTGACAGCTCATCCCCTTGTAATTAAAAATGAGACCAGATATCGCGGCACCTGGAAAGAGACTTTTCAGAATCCGGAGAATCCGATCCATATTGAGATCGGGATGGGAAAAGGACAGTTTCTTCTGACACTTGCAAAGGAGAATCCATCCATCAACTATATCGGTATCGAACGTTATTCAAGCGTACTGCTTCGGGCGCTGGAACGCTTTGACAATGACGAGGAATACAAGGATGTCAACAATATTCGTTTTATCTGTATGGATGCGACAAATCTGCCGGAGGTTTTTGCTGTCGGAGAGATTGACAAGATTTATCTGAATTTTTCAGATCCGTGGCCGAAAGCACGTCATGCAAAACGCAGACTTACTTCCAAGCAGTTTTTTGAGCGGTATGACAAGATCCTTGCCTTTGACGGAGTCGTTGAATTTAAGACAGACAACAGAGAGCTGTTTGACTTTTCACTGGAGCAGGTGGAGTTGGCAGGCTGGGTACTTCTGGCGAAGACCTATGATCTTCACAATGATCCGACACTCAGCAGAGGGAATGTTATGACTGAGTACGAGGAGAAATTTTCCGGGCAGGGACATCCAATCCATAAACTGATCGCAATGCGCCAGTAAGACAATTGAATAAAATGCAACAGGCAGATCATAAAGGCGCTGAGTGCGTAAGATGATTCCTGGCAATATAAGAGACAGCAGATACGGAGCAATCCGCACATCGGCTGTCTTTTGGCATATATTGTAGAAAGAGGAAGTCAGGAAGGAACAGATATGCGGAAAAAGCATCATTTTCAGAATTGTATGCGGGGGTTTTGCTATAAGAATCCAAGATTTAATAAAAAGCTGATCTGTTTCAGAAATTCTTTTCAGGAAGTCTATAAAATCTTAAACCCGAAATGCGGATGCCACTAAATCCAGTCCTTTTTACATAGCCTGAGATGGCAGAAATGAGGAAAGTGTATGGGTATCGCATTGATCACGAAGGATTATGAAAATACAGTCGGAAAGCAGAGGATGCCGGTAATTGTGGAGTTTTACGCATCATGGTGTCCAAAGTGCGGAATGATGTATCCTGTTGTGGAAAGGATTGCCAGCCGGTATCAGGGAAAATGGATTTTTTATAAGATTGATATTGATATATCGAAAGAGATTGCAGAGTATATAGGCATTGAGATCGTACCGACGTTTGTGGTGTACAGAGATGGAAAAATCTGTGGATATACAACCGGAGTTCTTCCAGAAGAAACTCTGGAAGAACGAATCCGGGAAATGTTAAGAAAATAATTGGTGGAATCAATTATTCGTATGATGAATATTTTGCGCAGATTGCATTGACTTGCTATGTTAAAATTCGAATACAGCAACACCGTATGGCGGAAGATCGTAACCAAATGAATATGGTCTTCCATCACATTCCTGTTTCTTTGCTTTATATACTGCCGGGCGGGCTTTTCCGCTTCCGCCATACTGCAATTCATCACTGTTCAGTACCAGGCGGTACTGTTTGCCGCGTGGTACGCCGACACGGTACTCCGGTCGTTCGATCGGTGTGAAGTTACATACGAATAAAAGGTTCTTTTTTGCGCCCTTTGAATGACGGATGAAGCTGTAAATACTTCGTGAGCTGTCATCTGCATTGACCCACTCAAAGCCTTCCATGCAGGTATCCTGTTCATACATGGCTTTGTTGTGTGTGTAAAGATGCAGCAGGTCACGATAAAAATTCTGGAGTGCCTGATGCTCCGGCTCTGCAAGGAGATACCAGTCAAGCTCACGCGCCTCGCTCCACTCGCGGAGCTGTCCGAAATCCTGTCCCATGAAGAGAAGTTTCTTTCCAGGATGTCCCATCATGAAAGCATAACCGACCTTCAGGTTGGCGAATTTCTCAAATCCAAGACCAGGCATCTTATTGAGCATAGAGCATTTTAGATGTACCACTTCATCATGTGATAATACAAGAATATAATTCTCGCTGTATGCATAGGTTAAGGCAAATGTCATACCGTAGTGGTCGCCTTTGCGGAAATATGGATCCAGCTTCATGTATTCGGTAAAGTCATGCATCCATCCCATGTTCCACTTCAGGCTGAATCCAAGACCATCATCTTCCGGTTTGCCTGTTACTTTTGGCCATGCAGTGGATTCTTCTGCGATCATCAGTGCGCCAGGGTTACGTCCGGTAGTAACGGAATTCAGATGCTTGAAAAATTCGATTGCTTCCAGATTCTCATTGCTGCCGTATTTGTTGGCGATCCACTGACCGTCTTCTTTACCGTAATCAAGATACAGCATGGAAGCAACAGCATCTACGCGGAGACCATCGATGTGATAATGTTCGATCCAGAACAGTGCGTTGGCGATCAGGAAGTTCTTAACTTCTGCTTTACCATAATCGAAGATCTTGGTTCCCCAGTCCGGATGTTCACCTTTCTTAGGATCTGCATATTCAAAGGTAGCTGTGCCGTCAAAATCAGCGAGTCCGTGTGCATCACGTGGAAAATGTGCCGGTACCCAGTCAAGGATTACGCCAATCTTATTCTTATGGAAATAATTGATCATATATGCGAAATCTTCCGGCGTACCATAACGGGAGGTCGGAGCATAATATCCGGTCACCTGATATCCCCAGGAGCCGTCAAATGGGTATTCTGAAATTCCCATCAGTTCGATATGAGTATACCCCATCTTTTTTATGTAGTCTGTAGCTGCATGCGCAAATTCACGGTAGCTGTAGAACCCCTCATCTTCACGTCCCGGATGGCGCATCCAGGAACCGATATGTGCTTCATAAATGGAAATCGGTGAGGAATGGAAATCCCATTCTGCCCGGTGCTTCATCCAGACACTGTCACTCCATTTTAAATGGGAGATATCAGCAATCCTTGAGGCAGTTCCCGGTCTCAACTCTGCACTGTTCGCAAATGGATCAGCTTTGTAAAGTTTATCTCCGGTCTGTGTCTCGATACAGTACTTGTAAAGCTGTCCGAGCTGTGCTTCCGGAACAAATGCGGTATAGATTCCAAGCGGTTCCTGACGCTTCATAACGTTTGCATCTTCACTCCAGCCGTTGAATTCACCGATTACGGAAACTGATCTGGCGTGTGGAGCCCATACTGCGAAATATACGCCGGTTTTTTTTCCATCTTTTACAAAATGTGCACCCATTTTTTTATAGATCTCATAATGGGTTCCCTGTCCGAATAAATATTGATCTAATTCGCCGATTCTATAATCAGCGGGTTTATCTGTTGTTACAGTTTTTACAGACTTTTTAGCTGTAGACTTTTTAGCAGCAGTTTTAGCAGCTGCCGGTTTTTTTACAGCAGATTTTTTTACGGCCGTCTTGCGGGTCGTGTTGGTCTGTTGTGCTGTTGTTTTTTTTACTGCCATCCCATTCACCTTCTATCAAAGATATTTAGGAATATTATACTAGAAATAGCGATAAAAAGAAAGAGTTTTGGACAACTTATACACTTCTTATGTAAGATGTCTAAAACTCTTTGTTTATAGTTATCGGTTTGGTCTGCATATACAAAAGAACGCGCCGGAAGCGCGTTCTTTGTAGAAATCTTATGATTTAAAATCATCTTCTTTCAGGATGATGTGGTCTGAATTATCAGTGCTTCTTCCAAATACCCGTTTCACAAGATGTTTTACATTTGCTTTCTGGGAATGTGAAATTGCTTCATCCATGATCTCTTTTACTTCTGCAACAGTAACCGCATGATCTTCTCTCTGCATCATATCGATCCGGCTGTATAATGCAAGGATTCCCATTTCATCGATACGGTATCCGTTTTCCTTAGCATAGGTCTGACCGAATGTAACCAGTTCATCATTGATGAATACCGGAAGCTCCAGTCTGGAAGTAAATTTACGTTTGAATTCGCGATGAGATGCAAACATTCTTTCCAGCGGTTTCTTCTGGTCTTCCAGAAGGAAGAGAAGTTCGCCGGTCTGTTCATCCATCATGTCATTCAGTTCACGGATGGTTCTGTCATTCATCTTGGAAGCTTTTTCGATGATCAGTGCGCCACCGTTCAGCTTATCGATGATACTTCCGATGTCCTTTTTGTTCAGAGAATCACCGGTTACGATTGCAACTTTACCCTGTTTGAGTCTGCGCTGTTTCTGGATTGCTTTTACAATATCAACTGCGAGGACTGTTTTTCCGCTTCCCTTGCGGCCAATGATCAGGATGTTGCCTGTGCGGGAAGTTCCATAACGGTTACGGCAACGTTTGTCGTTATCAAGGATTTCAACAAGCTGTTCACTGACACCACGGATCGGTACAAAGTAAGAGAACAGCTGCTTCTGCTCTTCAGTAAGTCCAAGCTTCAGTCCGATCTCACTTGTTGCACTCAGATCGTAACGACCCTGTACAACGAATCCGGTATCGAATTTACCCATGCGTTCGGTGATTTCATCTTCTGACGGTTCTTCGATTTCAAGAACTTCGTCAATATCAGGAGTTGGCGCTGATTTTGAAGTTTCTTTCTTTGGCTCAGGAGCCGGTTTCTCGTCAAATTCAAGATCAAGATAATCATCACTGCTATCTAATTCTTCTTCATCTTCAAAGGAATCAAGGTCTGCAAAATCACTATCATCTTCGTCAGAATCATGATCATCGATATCGAGAGCAGATTCTTTTTCAAAATCAAAGTCCTCTTTATGATCTTCATCTAATTCATCATCGATCTGGTAGTCATCTTCGTCTTCATCCTCGTATTCTTCCTCATCGTCATACTCGGAATCATCTTCATCTTCGTATTCCTCGTCATCGTCATACTCGGAATCATCTTCATCTTCGTATTCTTCGTCGTCGTCATACTCGGAATCATCTTCATCTTCGTATTCCTCGTCGTCGTCATACTCGGAATCGTCTTCATCCTCGTATTCGTCGTCGTCGTCATACTCGGAATCATCCTCATCTTCGTATTCTTCGTCGTCGTCATACTCGGAATCATCTTCATCCTCGTATTCGTCGTCGTCGTCATACTCGGAATCGTCTTCATCTTCGTATTCGTCGTCGTCGTCATACTCGGAATCGTCTTCATCCTCGTATTCGTCGTCATCATACTCGGAATCATCTTCATCTTCGTATTCCTCGTCGTCGTCATACTCGGAATCATCTTCATCTTCGTATTCTTCGTCGTCGTCATACTCGGAATCATCTTCATCCTCGTATTCGTCGTCGTCGTCATACTCTGAATCGTCTTCATCCTCGTATTCAGCTTCTTCATCGTAAACCGCATCCGATTCATCATCTTCTTCGGAGTCAACGATTTCTTCAAAATCATTTTCTTCCGGATCTTCCTCGTCAGTGTCTGAAGCTTCTTTGGATGAATCTTCCGGGCTTTCAGTCGCTTCATCTTCTTCATCATCAACGAAATCTTCAGCATCTTCATCGGTGATTTCAGGCTCTTCACCATTTTCAAGCTGTTCCATCAGTTTGCGGATATCATCAGAAAGGATTGGTTTTGTAGCTCCAAGAACTTCCTCTTCTTCTTCTTTCTTCTTCTCGCGCAGGGCTTTTTCTTTCTCAGCTTCCTCCTGGCTCTTTTCAAGAATCTTTGCATTTTCACGCTGGGTTGCTTCCCAGTTGGCAAGAATTTCTTCAATCTTCATCTTACCGGTCATCTGTGAATCGTCTGAAGCAGATTCAGGAGCAACTGCACCACTTGCAACGGCAACACCGGCTTTCAGGGCATCTGAAAGGGAAGCACCGGAAATGGTTGTGGAAATATCGGAAGTGCTTCGAATCCGGGTTTTTGGCTGTGACTCAGCTTCTGGTTCGGAAGCATGTGTCCGGGCCATTGGCTCTGGAAGATCCGGAAGATCAATACTGTCTGTGACATGTACATCTTTGCGGACCTTGTCTGCAATTCGTGGATTCGGTGCCGGACGTTCTTTGGATTTTCGGAAGGAAGGTTTTCTCTTGGAAGAATCCTTACGGCCGATACCATCATTTCGATGATCGTATTTTTCCTGCTGAAGTGGAGTCAGCGGTTTGTATTTCATTTTAAGTTCCATTGCCTGGTATACATAAGTACCTTCGCTGAACCAGAGAATCAGATCATCACATTCATCAAGACATTCGGAAGTCATACCGGCTTCAGCGTATAATCTGGCAAGTTCATATGCCCATTTTTCAACGTATTCAGAATGCTTGAAATCTTCAAGAGCTTCAATCTGTTCTTTGACTGGCGCTTTCTGTGCTTTTAAGATCTTATACCGGAGAATGTACTGGTTTGGATCTTTCGGAGCAAGCTTGACAAATTCTTCGTAGCAATCAGCTGCTTCATCGAAATGTCCCAGCTTCAGAGAAATAATTCCCAGGCGGTATACAACCTTTCTGCTGGAAGGTGCTTTATCATACGCAATAAATAAGGTATCACGTGCTTTACCAAGTTCCCCCGCATTTTCATAGATTTCGCTTACGGTAGAGAGCATGGCGGTATTTTTTACTTTACGCCAGTCGATCGTATCTGCAATCGACATCGCTTTCTGGTAAGACTTCTGTTCGGCATACGCAAGCATCTGCTCTGTCTTTGCGCGATATTCATATTTATCCAACGTTTCTCACCTCATATGATTATTATTAATTATTTTACTTTTCCTCAGTAAGTCTGACTTTTGTACCAGAAACGGAAAACAAAAGTCTTATAATTTTACTTACTAAGTGTATCATAGAGCGTTGTCAATGTCAAAAATTACGGCTGATATTTTTCAGAAATGTTAAAAAAATATTACAAAAAATTCACAAATTGGGAGCTGGTAACAGAAAAAAAGGAGACAGCCATCTTTTGAATGGCTGTCTCGGAATATTCAATTGTAATTTTTATTTTTATATCGGAGGAATTAAGTAATTCTTATTCCTGTAAGTTCTTTGAGCATTTCATATGATATTCAGATTTTATAAAATTTATAAAAATGAAATCATATGAATCGATTTTGATCAATTCTGATCGTTCGTTATTTTATATAATCAGGTAATCCAATTTTGGTATTTATCAGCTTTCTCGTCACTGTTAAATTTACTTATCAATGAATGTTTCTTTACACATTTTCTGATCTTGAATTACTGTGGTATTTACTTCAATATGTCAACAAATGCTGAATCTTTTTATATCTTATAATCGCTTCCGGTTTATCTACTACTCCGACCTTTTTTATCATTAACTTTTCTCTTACCGGATTATAATCTATGGTTAAGGCTCATCTCACAGGAATTTACATTTGCCATACCATTAACATATTGAGTTTTAGATGATGAAATATCCAACGGTCAAAGCCTCCTTCCTTTCGTTCTCGTTCCAAAATTTTATCCGGATATTCTTTTTCTCTTATACTTTTTTCTGTTCAGAAGTCAGATATCAATTTTCTCTTATTATTATAAATTATCAATTTTAAAAATTGTTTTCTACACACTCCGCTTACAAAACGCTCATAACCAAAATGTATAGTTGCTTTTTAAAAACTTTCTAACCTTCAAATAACAATTATTCTTGTTACCCTTTTCTGATCTGGTTCTTCATCTTATACTCTTGGCGAGTATATATGAAACTATGTAACAGATTAAAAAAATATCTTTTTGAAATTCCCTTTCTCGTCAGGAACTTCTTTTCTTTTGGATTGACTTAATAATAACACCCAAATACTTATTTGTCAATATAATTTTAAAATAATTTTGTTAAAATTAGAAAGAATTGAAATTGTAATATATATATCAGAAAATTCAAACAATTATAAATACGATTAGAAATAGTTATAGCCATTTGCAATATATTCGGGGTTTTGCTATTGTTTCCGTCCATAAATGCATGATACACTAAAAAATAGATGAAAAATACAGGCTATGAAATTGGGATAAAGAAAGGAGACCTACAGATATGGGAGGATTTTTTGGCGTTGCATCAAAAGAAGCATGTAATCTGGATCTTTTTTATGGAACAGATTATCATTCGCATCTTGGAACCCGCCGCGGAGGTATGGCTACTTACGGAAGTGATGGCTGGAAGAGAGCGATTCATAATATTGAAAATTCGCCGTTCCGTACAAAATTTGAAAAAGATGTTGATACAATGAAGGGAAATATTGGAATTGGATGTATTTCAGATTATGATCCACAGCCAATTCTGATCCAGTCGCATCTGGGGTGCTTTGGAATTACGACAGTAGGTAAGATCAATAATGCGGATCAGCTGATCCGGAATCTTTATGAAAATGGACATACACATTTTCAGTCTATGACCAATGGACAGATCAATTCTACAGAGCTGGTTGCGGCATTGATCTGTAAAAAGGATTCGTTTGTTGATGGAATCCGTTATGTGCAGTCAGTAGTTGAAGGCTCGATGACGCTTCTGCTTCTGACAGAGAATGGAATTTATGCAGCCAGAGACCTTCTCGGACGTACACCGGTTGTGATCGGAAAGAAAGAGAATGCATACTGCGTTTCCTTTGAAAGCTTTGCATATATCAACCTTGGATACACAGATTACAAAGAGCTGGGACCTGGGGAAATCGTCTACGTGACACCGGAATCTGTGGAGACTGTAAGTCCTGCATGTGAAAAGATGAGAATCTGTTCGTTCCTGTGGGTATACTATGGATATCCTACTTCTTCTTATGAAGGGGTTGGTGTAGAAGAAATGCGTTACAACTGTGGAAAGCTTTTAGCACAGAGAGATGACCATTCGATCGACGTGGATATTGTTGCAGGAGTTCCGGATTCGGGTATCGCTCATGCGATAGGCTATGCAAATGAATCAGGTATTCCGTATGCAAGACCATTTATCAAATATACTCCGACCTGGCCAAGATCCTTCATGCCGACAACACAGAGTCAGCGTAATCTGATCGCCAGAATGAAACTGATCCCGGTACATAGTCTGATCGAAGACAGGAGCCTGCTGCTGATCGATGATTCTATCGTGCGTGGCACACAGCTCCGTGAGACGACAGAGTTCCTGTATCAGAGTGGCGCAAAAGAAGTGCATGTCCGCCCGGCATGTCCACCGCTTTTGTACGGATGCAAATATTTGAACTTCTCCCGTTCCAAATCAGATCTGGATCTGATCACAAGAAGGATCATCCGTGAGTGGGAAGGCGACAATGATGTCAATGTACTGGGTGAATATGCGGATCCGAACAGTGACCGGTATGCAGCAATGCTGGAGGAAATCCGCAAGAGACAGAATTTCACTTCACTTCGTTATCACAGACTGGATGATCTGATCAAATCAATCGGGATTGATGCATGCCAGGTATGTACCTACTGCTTTAACGGTGTGGAATAACAGGTAAATGAAAATATAAAACAGGTGTCCACGTAAGTATATCTTAGTGATATATCCCAGTGGGCACCTGTTTTTGTATATACGATTTTGGTGTATAAGGTGATGTGGAATGGTGTACAAAGTATGCGGAGCGGCAGCTCCTTCTGCAAAGCTGCACTATAGCAGCAGATCATCTATCTTCACATAGTCTCCCATCCGGTATGCTTCAATTGCATTTCCATTGATCACATAGAACTTTTCATTTGCATACACACCGCGGGTTCCAAGATAAGAATTACCGTTGACTTCCTCCTGCATCTGTACCTGGAAGCCCTGATCTTTATCGTAAGAAAGGATCACATACTGGTTGGCAGATCCGGAAAGCGGAAAGCCGATCAGATTCTTTTCCGTATCAACCAGTGCTGCACGGTAGTCAGAAAAGACATCCGAGTAATAGTACTGATCCAGTGTGTACTTGCTGACTTCCTTCACATCCGAAGGATCACTGATATCAAACATGGAAATCTTTACCCCGTTTGTAATGCCATTTTCATCGGTATCCATACCGATGCCAAGAAGCAGGTTATCATTGTAAAAATGCAGGTATTCCGAAAAGCCGGGAATTTTCAGCTTGCCAAGGATCTTCGGATTCTCCGGATCGGAAAAGTCTACGGAGAATAAAGGATCTGTCTGTTCATAAGTTACAAAGTAACCGGTATCGCCCAAAAATCTTGCGGAATAGACCTGTTCATTTTTGGCAAGATCCTCGATCTTACCGATTGTTTTCAAATCTGCATCCAGCACATAGACTGAATTGGACTGTGAAGAGCTTCCGACATTATGCGTAACCGTTGTCACCAGCCGCAACGTATTGTCATACTCATCAATGCTGAAGGAATCGTTCAGATATCCTTTTACTTTGCCCTGGGCAGAGCCGGAAAGTTTTCCTTTATTGTAAGACAGCTTGCGGAGGATCGTCTGATTCTTTGCCGCAAGATTATCTGCGAGGATACTGCTGTTCGTATACTCGTAAATATAAATGTTGTTCTCACTCACATAGACTTCGCCATTCTCAGACATGACTGCTTTCTGGTCTGCTGCCTTATCCGGACTGGAAGCGGAAACGGAGCTGACAACAAGGTACTGGTCTGCTGCATGGTTCGTCGGGAGATAGATATCCGACTGCTTCAGAAGATTGTCACCAACAAGCGGAACATAGGAAGGATAATCTTTTTTGGTGATCGTATCGTAAATATAATAGTCGCTGAATACATACAGATATCCGTCTTTAAAACGTGAAGTGCGGTAGTAACCACTCTGATCCACGGTTCCGATGGATTTCGGATTGTTGATATCTGCCAGATCATAAGTCTGGATACGGGTACAGCTGCCGCGGTACAAGGTTTTACTGTCAGAATCAACCTGCGTGTTCTGCATGTTGCCAAGGACAAAAAGCTTCTGGTCACTCAGGTAAAATTCGGATGCCTGAAAATTCTCATTCAGCGAAATACCGGAAACAACCTTCATCTGATCAGACCGGATATCTACAATGGAAATTTCCTGTGAGTTTGCTTTCAGTGTATAAAGATAACTTCCATCCGTTTTTACAATGTCTGCTTCACCGACGCCCTCTGTGCGGACGTTGGTATCGGAAAATGAAGTATCCACAGCACGTGCAGAGGCTGTTGAAGAATCCGAAGAGGAGCTGGAACTATCGGTACGTGCACCATTGTCGGCTGTTTCAGTTGAATACATGACAATTCCGCCGTCGGTTGAACCGGTAACAGATGAAGAATCCAACTCATCCTGATAAGATTGCAGGTATGTGTAGACTTCATCATAATCGGTTGCCGTCTCTAAAGTATCGGAAGAGACAAGCTTACCGGAGGATGTACCGATTGAAGAACTGCCTTTTGTGGAAAAAGTGGCTGAGTCTGAAGAAAGATTCTGCTGGCGGATGTGGGCGCCAATGCCGACAACCAGTACCAGTGCGGCAGCGATAAGTCCTCCGCGCATCCGGTGGCCGCGGGAAAATCCATGCTTTTTCGTGATCTGTCCGGAAGCCTGAGTGCTGTTATGCTCTTCCAGCATTTTCATAATCTGATCCGGTGCAAGGCTTTCCGGAACAGGAGTTTTTTCCGTAGATTGTTTTATTTTATCCAGTATTTCTTTTTCGTGATCTGTCATATGAAACACCTCCTATTACTCTTTTATCCTACTCTTTCAGAAGCCAGCTCATCTTTTCGAGGGCACGTTTTCTGCGGGAGCGGACTGTATTCGGGTTCAGCCTTAGCATTTTTCCAATCTCTTTACTGTTGTAACCGCCATAGACGGATAAGCCGATGATCAGCTGATCGTCTTCATCGAGAATAAGAAAAGCACGTTCCACATCTGTGCGGAGTCCGTCACAGTATGTGGCAGAAGCATGATCTTCTTTCAGCTCGGTCTCGGTCCGTTCACGGCTCTTTAACTTCCGGCGGCACACATTTGCCAGAATCTGAAAGATCCAGGAACGGAATGCTTCTTCTTTGCGTAATTTATGTATGTTCTCATAGGCGGAAAGAACGGCTTCACTGACGGCGTCTTCTGCATCCTGCGGATGATGCATCATGCAGAGCGCAAAACGATATAGATCTTGATAAACCGTCTTATATAATTCTTTAAATGCAATTGCATCGATCATAAGGTCCCTCCTCTCATAACAGGTTCTTTGTATATAAGAGTATAAAAAAGTCGGAAGTGTTGCAAAAAGGGACAGAAAAATTTCCGTCCCTTTTAAATCATATCATTGTCTGAGAAAAATTAACCTCTGTAATAATTGATCAGACATCCTTTGAGGATGATCTCACGTTCTGCATCCGTCAGATCACCGAGCTTCAGATCGATCTCCTTCAGATCATCGCCTACGACATAAGCCTTGATCGTGGAAGCTTTATCTTCTACTGCTTTGCGGATATCCGGCACGAAGAGATAGTCACCGTTCCTGAAAGAAAGCTTTGTGTGTTCCTCTTCGGTAATAAACGGAAGCATGCCCCAGTTGATCAGGTTCGAGCGGTAACGTTTGGTTGCGTACTCATTCGCGATATTCGCCCAGCCGCCGAGAACCTTCTGGCAGGAAGCAGCCTGCTCACGGGCAGAACCATCACCAGGTTTGACCGCGAAAATGGTACTTCCGACACCGATATTTCCTTTGCCGACTTCCGGATAAGACTTCTGGATTGCTGCCATCACCGGTTTTAATTCATCCAGTACATCCAGTGGACAAGTACCTGCTTCAATCGCTTTCTGGGCTTTCTGGACCTCTTTCGCGCGTCCTACATAGGCAGGATCCTTTCTGGAAAGTGCAAATTCAGCAAGTCCAAGCGGGTTGGAACGATAAGAAGAAGTCTCGCCGGACGGGATCAGTTCGTCTGTCGTTGTAACCGGATCGTGGATCTCAGATACGACCTTCAGGATCAGATTCTCAGGAAGAGTGCTCATTGCCGGCCAGTCTTTGATGTTCGGTCCGAATTTGATCTCAACCGAAGGATCAGCAACGCCGTGGCTGTCAAATACACGGTTGGCGTAAATTCTGGAATCAAAGTGGTAAGTCGGGTTCTTGTATTCAATATCAAAATCTGTTGCCGGAGTAAGGAAACCTTTGTTCGCAGCAGTTGCGGCAATGGAACGTGCATCCATAAGGGCAACAGATGCGATCTGTCCACTCTGCAGCTTGCTTCCTTCACGGTTCGGGAAGTTACGGGTAGAGTGACGGATGGAAAATGCATTGTTTGCCGGAGTGTCCCCTGCACCGAAGCACGGTCCGCAGAAGGCAGTCTTCACGATCGTACCGGCTTCCATCAGGTCAGCAACCGCACCATTTTTCACAAGCTCCATGTAGATCGGTGTACTTGCCGGGTAAACACTGAAGGTAAATTCATCTGATCCGATGTATTTGCCACGGATGATGTCTGCGGCAGCACAGATATTTTCAAAACCGCCGCCGGCACAGCCTGCGATGATACCCTGATCGACATAAAGCTTACCATTTACGATCTTGTCCTGAAGAGAGTAATCCACAGCACCGTCCAGGCTTACCAGCGCGCGCTGCTCTACATCGTGGAGAACATCTGCAAGGTTGGCATTGACATCCTCGATGGTGTAGACATTGGACGGATGGAACGGCATGGCGATCATAGGCTTGATCTCACTCAAGTTCACGTATACAAGACCGTCATAGTAAGCGACTGCGCCAGGATTTAGTTCCCTGAAGTCATCACTTCTTCCGTGGATATCGTAGAACTCTTTGATCTTGTCATCGGTTCTCCAGATAGAAGAAAGGCAGGTTGTCTCTGTCGTCATAACATCGATTCCGATACGGAAGTCTGCACTTAATTTGCCAACGCCAGGTCCGACAAATTCCATGACCTTGTTATTGACATAGCCATTGCCGAAGGTTGCGCCGATGATCGCAAGGGCAACGTCCTGCGGTCCGACACCTTTCACCGGTTCGCCGTCCAGATAGATTCCGACAACGCCCGGCATCTTGATATCATAAGTCTTGTTCAGAAGCTGTTTTACAAGTTCCGGTCCGCCCTCTCCCATTGCCATGGTACCGAGTGCACCATAACGGGTGTGGCTGTCAGAACCAAGGATCATCTTGCCGCCGCCTGCGAGCATTTCACGGGCAAACTGGTGGATAACGGCCTGATGAGGCGGAACATAGACACCGCCGTACTTCTTCGCACAGGTCAGTCCAAACATGTGGTCATCTTCATTGATCGTACCGCCGACTGCACACAGAGAGTTATGGCAGTTGGTCAGAACATAAGGGATCGGGAATTTCTCCAGTCCGGATGCTCTTGCAGTCTGGATGATTCCGACAAAGGTAATGTCGTGCGAAGTCAGCTTGTCAAATTTGATCTGAAGCTGCTGCATATTACCGGAAGTATTATGCGCACTTAAGATCCCATAAGCCATTGTCTCTTTTGCAGCAGCTTCTTTTGTTGTCTCAATACCTGTCTTGCTTTTTACGGCAGCAAGTGCATCGGGTGCATCTGCAATTACCTCAGTACCGTGTAAAAGATAGGCACCGCCTTCGTATAATTTCACCATATCATGTCCTCCTATTTTCTGTTTTCTATGAATTTCATGTGGTCTGCGACCATCAGAGCAATCTTAAATGTCAGGGCGTCCTCAAAGACTCTGACATCCAGCCCGGTCTGCTTCTGGATCTTCTCCAGCCGGTAGACGAGCGTATTCCGGTGGACGAAAAGCTGTCTCGCTGTCTCCGAAATATTCAGGCTGTTTTCAAAAAATTTATCAACTGTGGATAAGGTTTCTTCGTCAAACTGATCAACGGTATTTCCGGCAAATACTTCTTCCAGGAACATCTCGCATAAGGAAACGGGAAGCTGGTGGATCAGCCGTCCGATACCGAGTTCGCGGTAGGATAAAATATTGCGTTCCGGATAGAAGATACGTCCCACATCCAGAGCCATGCCAGCTTCTTTGTAAGACTGTGAGACCTCTTTGAGTTCGGGAATGATGGTTCCGAAGGAAAGCCGGACATTGACCATAGCTTCGGTGTTGATCGCATTCACCAGCATATCGGCAGTCGAACGGATCGTATCATAATCATCCGTACTGTCAAGGGACTTGATCAGAATAATATGTCCCTCATCTACGGCAGTAACAAAATCACCGGTTCCCGAGGAATAAATCCCACGGATCATATCCAGGACGATCGTGTCATCCGGATTCTTCGGTTCGATCAGATAGACGACTCTGCGCTGCTCAATTGTAATACCGAGCTTTTTCGCCTGATTGTAGATATCTACGAGAAGCAGGTTATCCAGGAGCAGGTTCTGGATAAAACGGTTACGGTCAAGACGTTCGCTTCCGGATCTTAAAAGGCTCTCCAGCTGGCAGACACTTAAGCGTCCGCTGGTATGCACATCAATCTCATTATTGTGCTCGATCACGAAAATATAAGTCAGTTCATCATCATCATAAACCGGAAACAGACCATAGCATTCATCCAGGTGCTCCTCCGATACGCCGGTAACCTCCAGCTCTTTTAAAAATGAGCAGACAGCTTTTTTTACTGCAGGCTTCTCCTTACCTACAGCTGCAAGCATCACTCCATCTGTGTTCCAGATGGAACAGTTACACTCGATGATATCCCCTATTTCATTGATTGTTCTCTGTAAAATCTGGTTGGATAACAATCCATTCACCTCTCCATTCTTTTCAATATATGACAAATGGGAGAATTGTGAAATTCCCCCATCTTCTTCTGACAATACAATCTGATATTATTTTAGCAAATGTTTCACACTTTAGCAAGCTAAAATGAAAAACGTTCTCTCTTATTCGTCTTCGTCATCGCGTCTGTCAAGCATGGCAGCAACGATTTCAAGAATTACAGCAAGACCGATCATAGATGCAGCGGCAATCTTTCCGGCAGTGCCGGTTGCAGCCTGTGCGATACCGCCGACAACCGGAACAGAAAGCTTTACTTTTCCGATGTAGTTGTTGTAAGGGATCGGATTCATATCTTTTTCCTCATTGGCATCCCCTTTGGTGATAAACTGTCCCATCGCCGGGCTGTTGGATACTACACGGTGGGTAATGATCGAGCCGTCTGCATTGTTGCTGTAAAAAGCAATGACATCATCTTTGACGATCGTGTCTGGTTCTTCATACCGGACATAGACCAGGCTTCCCGTCGGGATCGCCGGTTCCATGCTCCCACTGATCACGGTGTACATCTGAAAACCAAAAGCTTTCGGAAGCGTCAGCGGAATACAGGCAAGAATCAGTACTGTCAGTAAAACAGTGCCCAGTGCACTGCAAAATGCAGCCACCGGGCTTTTCTTTTTCTTCGTTCTCTTCAAAAAAGACTTCTCCTTTAGTGCCGCGCTTTTTTTATTTTGCACGTTTTTTCAAGAATACGATCAGTCCTGCGAGAGCTGCTACCGCAACAACGATAATGCCGATCCCTGCTGCGATCGGAGTTTTGCTCGTCTTGTCTTTCGCATCGATATTTCCTTTTGGAGTGTCTTCATCATCCAGATCTACCAGAGACTTTGGTGTCTGTTCATCCTCAGATGTTGCAGTATCTTTATCTTTAGCTGTCGTATCCTGAGAATTGTTATCTGTCGTTGTACCATCGGTTGTACCGGTTGTGGTTCCGTCTGTTGTGCCACCGGTAGTTCCGGTTGTAGTGCCACTGGTAGTTCCGGTTGTAGTTCCACCGGTAGTTCCGGCAGTTCCACCGGTTGTGCCGCCTGTCGTGCCACCTGCTGTACCGGCATTACCGGTACCTGTGCCAGGAGTTGCTGTACCAGGAACAGTCGTTGTGATGGTGGTTGTTGTTGTAACAACACGGTCTGTAGCACCCGGTTTGTAGGTAAACGTAAATACATTCTCAGATACATTATTACTCAAAGTCTTGGTAAGTGCAAGAGCATCTGGAATATAATTCTCGATATACTGATAAGCGACGATTGGTTTGTCACCGACATTTCCGTAGAAGGTCTGGCTTTCTGCAAGTGCCTTACCGGAAGCATCCTGATAGTTTACGGTG
>ERZ779870.1358-NODE-1358-length-16832-cov-3.18412_pt1 | contig 16832 bp, 23 predicted proteins | sample MGYA00511247_ERZ779870 | MGnify/ENA primary metagenome ERZ779870 (study PRJEB29588, sample SAMEA2149068) | human gut metagenome | biome: human gut; feature: human-associated habitat; material: faeces | place: Denmark | collected 2008/2010 ...
TCCAGGTCAGGGCCCGGGAGGATTCCGATGGTTTTATCGTATGTGACCGCTTTCCCATCTATATCGCAATGTGCATTCTTGGTATGGAACATAATGCGGTACTCATTGGCGGACCAATGAGCGTGATAGGTCGTATCCTCATGTGGTACACCAGTTTCTTCCGTAATCCGGGTCCCTCCATCTGGTTCCGTATAAAAACCCAGGAGGGTATATCCCTTCCGGATAAACTCCGGAAGCGTCCCGAGCATCCCCGTATATAGAAGTCCCTTCTGTTCATTCTGCCTCCCATCCATCCCATCCGCAAATGTTATGATGTATGTGTTCGGGAGCCATTGAGCATACAGTGTGACCGTATCCCCATAGATTTTCGTCAGGTTGAGTACGGACTGGCCATCCTCATAAGCGGCACCGCCACCGTCCGGTTGGATGTTCCATCCCTGGAATGTATGGTAATCCCTGGTGTACTGGTTGACGAATAATGCGACTGGCGTCTGATAGACGAACGGCTGACTGTTCATGTTTCCGGTGCCTCCATTGGCATCAAATACGACCGTATACGGATTGTATTTCACATCTGTCCTGGCATCACACCCCGGACGGGTACACCGTTTAAAGTAGGTACCATCATTGGCACCCATGTAATAACCGTCACTGAACGCATGTCCCAGGACACTGGTGGATTGGGTCTGGACCGAACCACAATCCCGGCAGGTCCGTCTCTGGGTTCCCTGCACCGCACAGGACGGCTCGGATGCAGTGGTCCATGGACCATAATCGTGTGCCACATTGAGATGCATGGTCCAGTGCGCCGGTCCGTAATAGACCCGGTCCCCCTCATTGTTCACCGTGTTCCATCCGTCCGCATGGGCATCCCAGTTACCTGCCATATCACAAGTAACACGCATGAGCCAGGCATATTCGTATCTGGAATAGTACGAATCAGATGGATGATACAGTTTTGCAAAATCACTGAATCTGCGGCCTTTATTATCGTTGATATAACTTATATGAAAATAGGAATGTTTGCTTGCCCCCATTGGCCTCAGGATGAGGAGCTGCCCAGTCTTTAAGTTGACCGTTACCTCTCTCCGGTTCAGGGAACCATTACTGCCGGAACCGACCTGAATCTGCACGTCCGCACACCCATTTGGGCCATACGTCTTATATAGACTGCTGGTAACTGCCGCGGCCGGAAGGGATGGAAGGTAATTGGCAGACTGCACCGGATATACCTTTGGGATGCGAATTGCATTTCGATTGGCATCCGGATCCCAATCACCCTGATAATACTCCGCTCCATAAGCAGCCCGAAGCAGACTGCGTGGGATTGCATACAATCCCTGGACTTCTTTTAGTTCCCCTACTTCTGAATCACCTTCTCCTGTTTTCGTATCCTTCATGGGTGCTGCTTCTGATGCGGTTGCTTCCAATACCGTTACATCGGAACACGAAGCGCCGTCTCCTTCCACGTTGGCATCCATTGCTTCTTCATTGGTATGTGCTCCTTCCTCCTCTTGGATCGGCATGGCTATTACAACTTCACTCTGACCTGATGGTCCCGCATCCCCGGAAAGGGACTGGTCTGAAGCATATGCCACCTGATGGGATAACATAGCCATGCTTAGTAAGATGCATAACTTCTTTTTATTCATATCTGACCTCCGCCCATTCATTCTAGCAGCTGCGTCCTATCCTCCTGCACAAACCACAGCCAGGCAGCCCATTGTTAGGAATGGGACCATGGGGTATGACTTAGGGGGCTGGATAACCTTCCAAGAACACCAAAAAAGATATCCCATATGATACACAAGCAGGGATACCGTCCCTAATACCGCCGCCTCCAGTCCGCCATACACACCTAAGTGCATACCGCATGCTGCCATAAACTTGATATCCCCTCCACCGATTCCTCCCCAGCATACTGCTGCAAAAAGAAAAGGGATGGCGCACAGAATCCCTGCCGTAGAGCCGCCCTGGTGCCTCAACAGAGAACAGGCTGCAATACAAAGATTCAGCCAGTCCGGTACCATCCGGTGGCAAAGGTCGGTATAGGAAGCGCCCAGCATAAGACCAATCCACAAGGTCAGTTCAAGGTTTCTGTACATCCTTTCCCTCTCACATGGACAGTCCTGCTGGAGCCATCTGCGGGACAGGTGATTCTGCCATCTGTGCCATCTTGCCCTGCTGTATCGTAAGAGCCTCCTTATAAGCAGACGTCAGAGCTTCCGTCATCTGTGTCCGGAATTCTGCTGTGATTGGAAAACAGATATCCCTAAATTCCCCATTTCCGGTACGATAGGATGGCATGGACAGGAACATGCCTTTCTCACCGTTCATCAGACGTACATTCCGTATAGCCAGACACTGGTTCAAATTGATGGATGCTGTGGCAAGAATGTTCCCTTCCATACTGATGGAATTAATCTTTACATCAATATCCATCTTATTACCTGCATGTCCCTCTGGTTGTGTTTTGGGTTGTGCTTGTTGTGTTTTCATTTCTTAACATGCCTCCTTCCTTAACCTGAATAGTTGAACATTTCCGTAACCCTCTGTGTCAGGGTTGGGAGTACCGTATCCGCGAATAACTTATACAGCTCTGCCAACAGAAGGGCAACTGCCATCAGAATCTTGATGGCTTTTCTGAACCTTGGATGTACACGATTAAGAAAATCTCCGGTTAGGTAGTGCCAGTAATTTGGTTGATAAGTTACTGTGTTCATATAATTATCCTCGCTTTCATAACTTTATATAAAAAGAGACACACCAATTCACATGGCATGTCTCTTTTTTACAATTTATTGAAATTATATCTGTTGCTACTTTCTTCTCATTCAATTGTCCCCATCCTGCTATAACCTTATCTTCCTATATTGTGATTCTTTTCCGACAAGCTCCACAGCCCTTTTCACCAGTTCTACCGTCTTGGCCTTCTCCATATTAATGAGCAACCGTTCTTTCAGTTCTGTTGGTATACTGTCACGAAGTCCTTCAAAATATTTTTTTATGTCTCTTCGGTGTCTATCACAATCAGGTAATATCCCAATTCTGGTACACTCTGCCCCATCCGCTGGTTCCGGTCTTTCCTTTTGCCGGCTCTGCGCTCGCTGGATGTTCCACCGCTCTTATTCATCATCCATGTTCCTTCCCTTTAACATTTCCATAGGCTGGAGCGCAGGAATAGCGCCATAGCTACCTGTCAGATAATTCTTTGCCAGCGCTTCATCTCGACGTACCTTGTTTCCATCCTCATCCTTAAAATCAGCAAGGGAATACAAATCGGAAACTCCATCCTGATCCTTGTCCACCAGCCATATCTCATCCCGGCGCAACAGTTCATTGGATAACTGCCAGATGTCATTTGTGGTAAAAATCATCTGTGCATGATTGGTGTTGATTTCCGGTGATAAAAAAGTCAATATAATATTTCTGACCAGCAGCGGATGAAGCCTTGCATTCAATTCATCAACAAATAGGGTTCCGCCGTTATCAATCACCTCTTTCAAAGAAGGATATAAGGCAAACATCTTCAGTGTCCCACTAGATTCACTTTTCAAAGGAATTGATTCAAATTCATCACAATCTGACATCTTATGCAGTGCATCAATCTTATAACTGGGGGCGGACTCTCTTTCAATTTCCTGCTGGTCTTCCTCTACTTTAAAATCACAAATGGCATTATCAAAAGATGCAAAATACTTCACGACATTGCTCTGAATTTCCCTACTTGTGGTAAAACTTTTCGGCAGTACCTGGGAACGAAAAAAGTTCTCTGCGGGATTACCGAAGTCCACAACCTCATTATTTAAAAACCAGTCCCTCACCTTTTTGAGTTTTGATATCTTCAGTTTTGCCCCCAGGGATACAATCAAAGTTTCCTTTTCCAATGCAACCTTTATATTTTCAATACTGCTCTTTAGCAGCCCGTTTACTTCCAGCTCTTCTCCCTTTTTCCGGTAGAAAATAGTCTTATACCGGTTTCTCGCAGTCTTAGCCTTGGAATAAAACCATTCTTCCACCACTTCGTCATTCTGCAGCGCAAACCCATACTGATAAATTTTTCCCGTATTCTCCGAATTATCAACAAAGAACACTTCAAAGGTTGATTCCTCACTCCTGCTCTTGCTGTCAAACAAAAACGGGCTTACCCTAGTGTAATCCGAATCTGCTTTTTGCCTGCTGTCGCTTTCACCGCCAAACTTAAAGGATTCCTCCACATAATAGCTCATGAATTTAAAAGCCTCGTAAATGTTAGACTTTCCACTGGCATTTGCACCATAAATGGCTGCAATCTTCAACAGCTTATCATTTGCCATCTCCACCACATGCTCTTCATGTTCCGTTATCTTTGTAGCCGACAAATCCAGCGATACCTCATCCCGGAAGGATTTGAAATTTTTAAAGTTAAACTGTATCAGCATGGCACTCCCCTTCATTATACCCTCTTCTACGCTCTTAATCCTATTATATGCCATTCTGCAAATAAACCAACATTTATTTTCATTTTTTCTGTATTTGATTGTATACAAATGTTCTATAATATAAAAACAGCTATTTTCTTGTTTATAGGAAACGGCAGGTCTTTCATCATATCGCAGCAAACCTTATCTCCAGCTGTGGTTTCAAATAAAAACATACTACCAAAAATTATTTTTCCATGGTTTATCCTTCCTGCGCCTCTGTTGTCTGCAAGAATATCACTTATCCTTGCGTACAGCTTCTTTGACCTTATCTTTATAAAATTCATCAAAGGCATTAGTCAAATTATAATGCCTTTGATGACACAAAATATTATAAATTTCAACTCCAAGCTAATTAAAATCTTTACTTAGCCGGAATAATTAAACATCTCTGTGACACGCTGGGTCAATGTTGGCAGTACCGTATCCGCGAATAACTTATACAACCCTGCCAACAGAAGGGCACCAATGACAACTGCCATCAGAATCTTGATAGCTGTATCAACAAAATTTTCTGCTTTTTCCTCATGTATCAACCGCTTCACTGATAACACGGTCCTGAATGCCAGCCTTTCCACTCTTTCCTTTACTTTCATAAACCTTCACTCCTTTCTTTAACGGGCCAGTATGATAGGTCTGTTGAACCATGACGTTCTACATCACATCCCCATCTCTGGTTCATCCCCTTCCTCCCAATCCGTATCCATATCATCCTCTATCCGTTCCCGGCCCATCTCATAATCCGGATCTATCTGCTGTTCATACGCACAAAGGACGGATTGGTCAAACTGCTCCCGTATCTCACGACTTTCAAAAAAGCATGCATCCTTATATCCCACATGGCAGGGCATCTTGGTCCTTAGCATCACGACTTCTATTCCGTAATCATTTTCCTTCACATTCACATTCCCTCCTTTCTTCCTGTCCTACGTGTCTTCATTTCCTAAATAGGTTGTCTCTGGCATACGTCCTCACCTTTCATGTGGTCGGCTCCCTTGGTATCCAGGGATTGTCTCTGGATGAACCCAATCTTCTGGAATCCGTAATGGTCTACATAGTAAAACTCGCTTCCCTGCCTGTCATATAGTTCAATGACATCCGAGATAGAAATGGGGTGCCCCGTGGACCGTTGCGGGAACTCTCTCTCAAACTTGGTATAGATGGTTTCCAGGTCATCCGTCTCAATCTGGCAGTCATATACCACCTCATACCGGCTGGAATCCGGCATCCCATGATGTGATACCTGGTCCTCGAAATCAAGAAACCGCTCCTCCGGTGGCACCTCCGGCCTCAGTTGGTGGAGCCTGCAGTTCCTGATTGGCTTCAACTCCCCGGTCATGTCCACCCTCCCGTGTACGAGACGGTCATACACTCCATCCTGCCAGCATGGTTCCAGCCCCTTCTTCTCCTGCAGGAACCTGGTCAGGTATTCGTTCTTAAACATCGGGTCAAGGACGGCTTTTTCATCTTCCACATATCCGGCTATATTGCCATAATACAGGATGAGGTTATTCTTAACCGCAATGCCTGCCATCTCCTCTCTCCTTTCCGTTTCTCCGTTTCCTAAGAAGACGTTCCAGCTTCTCTCCCAGACCATCCTCTGTGCAGAACTGGATGTTCTCTCCTCTCACGACCAGGACGGGGGTTACATGGGAATCCAGGAACACAATCAGTTCGGGCAGTGTCTCCTGGTCCATGAGGGCCTCCAGTTGTTCCTCATCGAATGGCATCCTTAGCTTCACAATCCCATCCCTATCTGCCATATAGGCGCATAGCAGCCGTTCTTTGGACATTACCCCATCCATATGTCATCCCTCATCTTTCTGCATAAGATCAGCTAATTCAGCCAAAAGACTCACACGGCTTTTATCTGGCATCTGGCGGACAGCAGCACGGACATATGCCTCTATGGCCTCCGGAGACTGGTCCCCTGCCTCAATCAGCTCCACCTTCATCAGTCCAATCCATCCACTTTTATCTGCCTCCAGCCGTATGATATCTCCCGGATGCATTCCTGCTTCCTGACGTACACTCTTTGGAAGATAAATCCTCCCATTACCGTCCACAATTCGGTACGTCCTCTTCAGACCTGCCATCTAATCCCTCCATTTCCATAATGATCCGTACCTTCTCAGGGTTGATTCCAATTTCCGAACACAGTTCCAGTATTTCATGCGGCACGATTACCCCGGCCCGGGCCGGAAGAATGATAATCCTCCTATCCTCGCACACAACCTCCAGGTCCTCATCCGGCTGGATACCGGCTTCCTCTAACAGTTCCTCCGGAACCGTCAGATGCGTTCCATCCTCATACAGCTGGTCCGGCGTAAGTTCCCCCACCTCCAACGGGCTTACGAACACCTCCGGCCCGCCGCCATCTTCTTTTGCCAGATATGTGACATAGACCGTTCCATCTGCATTTGTGCCAATCGCTTCCAACACTTCTGCCGGTATTATCACTCTCCCGTCTTCCTCTGGCCTCACATTTAATTCTTTTAACCGCATGTTCCTCCTTCCTTACGAATAAAATCCGTATACATCCGACAGCTCTATCTGTTCCGGCAATTCCCTGCTCCTACACGCTGTATCATAGTTTGATATGAACACCTCCGCATACTCCTCCCCCTGGTTATACCGCTGTGCCAGGTTATTCAACCGTTTGACAGTCTCAATCTGATATCCTTCATACAGTCCACGGATATAGGCACAGTCGTTATAGGATAACAGCCATTTTCCCTGAATACCCCCAAGCACGTCACGGAGCCGCACATGGTCCTCCCGGCGGAACACCACTTCGTAATGTCCCTCTGTTTTGTAATAGGGCGGGTCACAATAAAAAAAGGCATCCTCCCGGTCATACTGCCGTATAAGTGCCTCAAAATCCTTGTTTTCCACCACGGTCCCGGCTAACCTCCTGCTTCCCTCCCAGAGCAGCCCGAATGTTCTGCGAATATCGAAGGGCTGACTCCCATAGGAAGTGCAGCTGCTTCCGTAGCTATATCGGATTAACTGATAAAAGCAGGCAGCCCGTTTTACATCATACATCCTTGCACGTTCCTCCAGGATAGGCCGGATATCTCCACACGCCTCTGGTGTCAGACATTGTTCTGCCAGATGTCCCTCCTCCTGATACCATGGACCTGGAGCCATGAATTCCTCCCGATTCAGAAATCTCTTCAGATAGTCGAACTCCTCCCTTCCATTCAACGGAAAGAATCCTAATTCCTGAATCAATGCCAGGGGCCTGTCCCGCACACACCGGAACAGGTTGGTCAGGTCAGAGTTATAATCATTGTATACTTCCATCCCGTCCGGCGGCTTTCCGAACAGAACCCAGCCTCCCCCGCCAAACACCTCGATATAACGTCCATAGGATAAGGGGAACCGCTGGTAAATCAGTTCCCTGAGGGCTTTCTTTCCTCCAATCCAACTGATAATGCTGTTCAATGGGGCATCACCTCCCTACACCATACCGACCTGTTCCATACGCCTCAGGCCATGTTCCCGCAGAAGGCATCCGGTCAGGAGGACGGCAAACAATCCCTGGTCCACCAGGCTGCGGTCCGTCAGGTCCGATACCTTCACACATCCTGTCCGGTAATACAGGTCCTTGGCCAGATGAAACAGGATGTATCCTTTGACGTTGATGCCTCCAAGCTGTATATCCGGAAAGATTACCTGTGACATAGTAATGGCACCCCGTGCCTTATCCCAGAGATATCCGTCAGCGGCCAACAGATAAAGGGCGCAGGCATAGGATGCCTTTTGGTCCAGAGCAAGAATCTGTCTATGCCCCATGAGACCTCTGTATCGTTCCTCATGTTCCCGGTTTCGATAGACAGGGCCGTCCATACATGACTTTGTTTCCTCTACCCGTTCTATAAACTGGCTGTCAGGAATCCGAAACCGCAGTTCCTTTACCATCTTCTGGTATCCTGAAATCTTTGTGTCTCTGCAAAAAAAACAGGAAATCGCCATTTCCTGTCTCTTCCTGTCCGGAAGACAGGGATTCCCCTCCTGCATCAACACTTCGAATGCCTCTAAACTGCTGCCTGATAAAAAACGTCCTACTGGCATTTCATTTACCTCTCTTTCCTCTGTCCTTACATGTTTTGTGAACATTCGTTTTTCTCATTCTTTGAGGACCACCTTCTTTACTGCACAGGTCCCTGGGGTCCCATCTGACTGTTCTGTCCTGTTTCCAGTAGTTGTGCCCCCTGAAAAAAATAATGGACCAGACGTCTCATATCCTCAAACCCTCTTGTTTCCGGCATGCAGACCGTGATAACCGCTGCATCTATGATGCTTCGTCCGTCCCGGATCCTGGAAAATTCACGGCTTTCCCCCCAGTAACCATCTCCTTCTGTATTGAATTCCTCATATCGGCCATCCGCTTCAAATAAATAGGTCACTGTATCAACTCCAATCTCTTTCTGCTCTACCTCCTGTCCCTTATAACAATAGCCATCCATGTAGGTGCTGATGGTTCGTTCCGGGGCCATATAGAGGGTCATGGTATCCAACATTTCTCCCGGCAGGTCCTCAATCGGTTGTTCCTGCAGGACGACCCGTGCCACAAAATTTTTAGGCACCTTACAATTCACCGCCAGACGGTCAAGTTTTTGGCCCTCAAAACGTTCAAAATACATGGGATCACCGAACCGTATATGCGTTGGACAGTCCACTACATAAATTTCTTTCTTCACAATTTCCTCCTTTAAGGCCGCATATATTACATCCACGTACTTCCGTCACTCCGACTTCTCATTCTCTGCCCTCCACAGCTCCAAATCGGACAGGCTGATTTGTCCTTCCGTGTTCTTATCCTCCATCCACCAGGCAAAGACATCCTCTGCATCCTTCCATCGGGTTGTTATCCCCTGCTCCTGAATAGATGTCAGCATCACGCCGAATGCCCGTAGATAGGCCCTCTGGTAGCTGGGAAAAATGCGGAATTCGGTCCAACGGTTCTTTGCCGCCATGGGGCAGCCAATGCACCCAACCCGGTGAAATCCCCATTCATACAGCGGGTTTACCGGAATACGCTCGGACTGGATATAGTCCCATATATCCCGATCCAGCCAGTCCACAATAGGATTGCAAATCCGTTTTCCTTTTATGGCGCATGTCTCAAATAACATACGCTCATCGACATTGTCATTGTTAAGAATAATCTTCTTGTTCTTATCTCTTGTGTAGTTCTCAAAAACACCACGATTATTCCTGCGTTTCTGACTTTCCGCCCATCGTACCCCGGTCGTTATAAACCGGTCCTGACAGGAATTTTCCTTCAGTATCTCACAGCAATAACGCTGCAGCCTTGTAGGTGGGAACCGTTTCATGGGAATCAGGGACCACATGGACACGCGCTGACCTTTGTAATACGGATAGTGAATGCTGCACGGGATTCCCTTGCTTTCATATTCCCTGAATATCTGCCGTACATAATAAATTGTCTGTGGTGCGTCGGCAGTAGTCAGATTATGGTGAAGCTCAAAGGGTATGCCAGCTCTCCTCACAATCTCCCTGCAAACAGCACTGTCTTTCCCTCCACTGTCCGTAACTACTAAGGGACGGCCATATATCCGCAAAGACATTTCAGATGCTGTTTTTACTCTTTCTATCGCTTTCTGCTCTAAATCCATTCAAAAAAGAGTCAGATATCTTTTCCCGGCCGGAACTCTGCCTCCTTCCTTTTCGCTATCTTGCAAGAGAAAGAAAAAAGACACTGACTCTCATCAGTATCTTCGTATCAGATCTGCTCTTTTCTATTTACACTGCAACCACCCTCGCCTTCCTTCCAACACAATTTCATTGCCCCGCTCTCAATTCACAGGTTCATTTTAGGAACCTGTACAGGGTCTTATCTTAAAAATGTGGCGTTGCCCTCATATCCGCTAATTTCATATAGAAATTCATTGAGCACACCGAAAGCGGACATAAAAACAGAGGCGTCATGACATATTCTTTATGTATGCCACAACAGCCTCTATATCATTTAGCACTTATAATTTACCCCGGCCTTCTGCGCCTGGCTCATCTGAGCCTTCCGGTCTATCAAATACACCTTATTCCCCTTCTTGAACATTGCCCCTGTCTGCTTAAACCAGAAGGGTACATCATATTCCACACATTGCTCCATGGAATCAAGTATCCAGGAGAAGTCACAGACTCTTGCGTCCGGCCCGGACTCTCCACCACAGGTAACACCTTCTATCTTCCCTGTGGCCAAATATTTCCGGATATCGATCTGCTCCAGCATTGGCTCATGAATCACAGTCCGGTGTTTGATTGGCAATTCCAGAAAAACAGGCAGGCGGTAGTCAGCCTGATTCTGATTCTCACAGGTACAGAAGATGGTCACATTTTCATACCCGCTTCCCCAGTCCCCCGGTAATTCCACCTCAAACCGGTGGATGCGTTTGGTAATAATAACAAAATGCAGATCGCTGCGCCTACGAATGATATTCCATGCTTCCGCACGCCATACATCTGCCTCATCCAGAAAAAAATCAGAGGTCATGCAGGTATACACACTCTCACCATCTGGCTGCAGCTTGTAGTCACCCTTGCGGTTACATTTAACCGGCATATCAAATTTAGAAGTACGGGTTACAACACTGCTATCCTTACCAAATTCAGCATCTCTCCGATAAACATAGCAATTCGTACAGCCTGGGCTAATTTTTTTACATCCATGCCATGGATTCCAGGTTGACATATCACTACCTCCGATTTTCACTACCAAACAGGCCAGAAGAGCCCTTTCTCGTAAATTAAGCTCTTATTTCCCACTCTCATAGACCATCAGACATTCTCTCTCGCCGGTATCTTTTTCTGTCATTCGCTCCCGGACCGTGAACCCTTCTTTCAGGTAAAAGGCCATTGCCCCTGTATTCTTATCGAACACATGCAAGGACAACCGCTTCTTCTTTTTCACCGTTTCAATTAGCTGATGGCCAATTCCCTGCCCCTTGTGTCCTGCCGCTACAAAAATACCGGCAATATATTCCGCGTCCATTCCGATGAAACCCAGAATTTCTCCATCCTCCTCGTACACATATACCTCCGCATTGGGCAGTACCGATTTTACGGAATCGAAATTCTTCTTCCAATACTCGGCGTCTATAAAAGAATGGGCTTCCAGATTTCCCTGGAGCCATATATCCATAATCTTGTCTAAATCCTGAAATTCAAATAATCGAATCATCTCTCCGCCTCCTTGCCTCTCTATTATATCGGACCAGCATCTATTGTGCAAGTGCCAATAGAACATTTGTTTGTTTTCATCGAATCACATCGTTCTATATGACAGAACGGTTGGTTACTATATAATTACCGAAGCCCGGCCGCCGTTATGATGAGCCAGGATATCTTTCTACAGTCCTGCTCTAGCACCTACTATCTCATTAATATATCACCTAATCCAAGCTCCTCATTCTCCTGAACAGGGGTATCCAAACGCCGCTCTGACTGCTGATGTTCCTCCGTCTTTTGTACAGGCCCTCCATCAAGAAAACCGCCTAATGTGTTTGCAACATAATCAGACAACCATGTGCCTCCAAATGTCTCATGACTACGAAGCCTCCATATAGCCAGCTTTCCGAAATCGAGTTTCACATCCTCAAATGGAAACAGCAGGTTGGTTGAGCCCTCATGGAAAAATGACCTCACATCTCCAAACTTTGTCCCTCCCAGTAAGATATCTTCCTGTGTCAATAATTCATTAATCCCATTCACCCATTCCTGTATATCTCCTCCACAGCCCTGCAAAATCATCCCCTCCTTGTGTTTCATCTGACGCAACTCATTTATTGTGATCTCCATGAAACTCCTCCTTCTACTTTTATGACAGCTCAATTCTTCCATATTTCCCTACAGCTATCGTTCTATATAACCCTCAACATGACAGACCGCGGAGCTCATCCGTTCTATCCTCTTCTGTTCTAAATCCAATCGCCAGAGAGTCAGATATCTCTTATCCCGGTCGGGATCCTGCCTCCTTCCTCTGGCTTCCTACAGGAGAGTGATTTGTATAAAAAGGGGGACCTCCTTTATCTATCTTACATAAACGGTTCTATCCTCCCTGTTTCCTGTTCTGGAAGGTCTGGCCTCTTTAATTCTTCTTCCGTCATGATGCACAGCGCAGTCCCATAGTCCTCATCCCATAGTCCGATATGCATTTCCCCCCTCTCCGTAAGGATGGGATATTCGAGGAGGGACAGTCCCCATCCCTCCTTCATTTGACGCAGCCAGTCCCTCTTCAGTTCCTCTTGTTCTGCTTCTGTCAATGTTCCTATTGTCCTTACCTCAAGGGCACACCACAATTGCCCGCCATATGCTTCGATCTCCGGAACCATACATTCAACCTTTGCACGTAGCAGCTGATGATTCAGGAAAGCTCCCATACAATCTTCGTCGGATGGCAGATGCCGTTTGAATACAGTCTCAATGGCAGTCTTTTGTTTGATTAAACGTTCACCTGATAATATCTCCGGCATGAAACCATCTCGGTTATTCCAGAACATTGAGACTGTCAGGGGGCTATAGAGCCGGATGGTCCTGTTCTCTGACAGACGGCGGCTGTAATCCCTGGTTGGATGAAATACATGGCCTGTGAATGTGGTTACCATGTATCGGTCCGGAAAGGATTCCATATATTCCTCATAACGGCAGAACGGTTTCAGCTCCTCTGGCAGGACTATCCTGAAATACTGTAGAGCCAACATTCTCGCCATCGTCTTACGGCCCATCTTATCAGAAGGAACATACACGTGGTTTTCATAGTCTTGGATAATATCACATGCTTCCCCTATGGTTTCCGGCAATCCAGCTTCCAGAATAGCATAGAGCTTTTCCTTCTCCAGTATCCCTCTTCGGGCGACTTCCCTGTCGATTACATCGGCTACCCGGTCTAGTTCAGATAACGTAATTCCTGGTGGAAGATAACACGAAAGTTCCCCCAGATAACCACTGGTGTGCTGTATGGCATAGGCGTCCCATTTTTTCACTGCCGGACAGGCTTTCTTCTGTTCTGTAAGCGGAAGTTGGAATATTTCTTTATTCCAGTTCTCATCTGTCATATGGACAGAAAGAAAACATCCTTTGTAAGAGTCATACCCTTGTTCCTTACTCCTACACGGGGCAGTCTGTTTTTTAATCACATAACCCATGGGGGTCATACAGCCTTTCGTGCTTACATATTCCCTTCCAATGGATTCAAAGTCCAGAAACGGCTCAATTCTCTTGTCTATCTGTATTCCTCGCTTTTCCAACTCCAGACGCCCGGCCGCTTCCCAGTTTTTCATGCGGTCATCCAGGATGTAACGGTCCAGGTTCTTTGCCACGTCCATTACCGTTTCGATTGAGTCCGGATGGTCCCACATAAGCGCTGCACCGAATCTTTCCTTCTCATCTTTCTCCCACACGGCCATCTCCCGAGTAAGCTCATTGAGCAATTCCAAATGTCCATTCTTAAATACCGTACAATCTTCCAGGCATTCTGCCAACGATGGCACGTCCGATTCCACCCCGGCGATAAACGGTATCATACTAGAAGAATGCATCCCTTTCAGCTCCATGTATATCCGTTCTATCTCATCCTGACTGGCGGGCAGGTCCATCCATACCCCCTGACTGATATTCTCTCTCTTGATATATATTCGCATCTTACATCTCCAAATAAAAAGAGACCTCCATAAAGGCGGCCCTACAACTATTCTAATCTATCACACCAGTATCGCGATTCTTAAACTCAAACTCATTGCATCACCATGTCTGATACTGACCTGGCTGATTCCCACACAAACGTCTGCTCATTTCTGGAGGCGACACCATAGGGAGTCATAGCAGCACCTTTCTTCAGCATATAACGCTCCCCATAACCCCTGAAATCAAAATAAGCGAAGGAAGGATCATTTGTATCAATACCTGCTTTCTGAAAGACCTGTTCCGCATAGCATTCTAATGAAATGATAGATGGGTCCAACTCATAACAGTTCAAATTGTTTGCAATATTCAAATTCAACTCCAGGTCATTACTTTGTTCAAATTCCAATACTGCCTTATATTTTATCAGTGTTTCCCCATCAGGAAATGTCTGGATCCGCTCTGCCAGGATATTTAACTCATTGATGTCCGTATCACTGGCAATCTGATAATTAAATAGTGGAACAATACTCTTTACTTCAGTAATAATGCAGGAATTCAACGAAGAGACCTCCAGCCGTTTGAGAGCCTGGTCTATTTCCATTTCTCCTGCGGGTAAATCCAACCATACGCCAGTATGTTTCTCTGGATTACAATCCAGGGAATTCAACCGCAAGGAGATAACCCCCTCATGGATGTCTGGATATTCCGGAAGGTGTATCCCATCATATGTCTCTGTCCATATGTCAGATCCAAAGAATAGGTAGCCTTTCGTAGTGAACACTCCCTTATCACTTTTCCGGAGTGCCCGCCCTACCTTTTCTTCATCCAACATCTCCAATACTTCATCGGATGCTTCCTGAATCACATCCAATAACTCTCCCAACAGGCATAGTTCCCCCAGCATGTTATCATTCAGGATATCTGGTTGGAATACAAATGAGTCCAGGTTATAACAGATATTGATTAATTCCTTCATATCAATTCTGTTCCCATCTTCCTGGCGTAGTTTAATGGCTCCTTCGTAAGTATTGAGTTGTGCTTCATTCATCTGGCTCAGCTTATAGGCCAGTAGGTTTACTTCTTCTAGCTTCTTTTCCCCGCATGCTTCCAATACATTGTCAAGAAACTGCGGCCAGTCCTCAAACCACTTCAGAGCTATTTCTTTCTCGGAAGGTGTATGTGCACACGCCAGAGCATCCGCAATCCCTGCCTTGCCTGCTGGAAGCTTCAGGACTGCACCTGTGTATCCCCGCTGTCCGATGTATTGATTTGCCATGATTGTTACCTGCATTTTTGTTTTATACCTCCAAAAAAAAGAACCACCACAAAGGCGGTTCACCACATATTTCATTTATCTTCATACTCCTGCATCTTCAGTCTCACACTATATCGGACATTGTTTTATACTCCCTCCTACTTTTTTCTAACCTATTGTTTCAATCTATAAATACCCCATCACCCCTCTTGTTATTTGTAAATCGATTTCTTGCAGTGTTCAATTCTCTTAAATTGGACCTTACTATAATTTCGTAATGTATTCTTTGCCCTGCATATTCAGAAAAGGGTTCTTCACTCTTTTTTACGAACTGAAAGCCTGCACTTTCATAGGTATGCTGCGCAGGAACGCAAACCTGATTCGTCCAAACGACTATCTTTTGGGCCCCTTGCGCAATAATGCGCTGAACGGCCTCCCGCATCTGTCGTTTTCCATAACCATTTCCTTTGTATTTCGTCAAAATACAGTTGTGTCCGATTTCTGTTGATTCAGGTAGATTGGTCGGATTCCAGGAAACAAACCCGATAGGTTTTCCTTCTGAGACTGTCATAAAGCCGCTAAAATCAGCAATATGGGGATTATCATAAAAAAAATCATCAAATTCTTGCCATTGGTCATGCCAACTACGTTCAAATTTCGGTTCAAAAGCATAGCCGTCTTTTAGAAGAGTTGCAAGTGTTCCACGAGGAAAATCTGTTATCCTTTTAAATTCAATCTCCATTTTCTCCTCCACAATTTCGATTTATCAGCCCAGTAAACCTGAAATGTTTTAATCAACAACAATTTTGACAGGAGAACACGTTCCACGATTGCACTTACTTTCAGAAACACTACAAGCGGCAACTCCCAGTGTAATATCCATCAGTGCTTTTAATACAATTTTGTCACCCGCTTTAGAAACTGGTTCTTCCACTGAAATACTGCCATTGGTGTTGATTTTCGTGTGCATGAATAAGTTGACAGGTACGATAACGGCACGTTGTTCATCAAGCACCCTATTGATATTATCAAAGCAGTTTGGATGTTCTTCGCCATTATGGTAGAAGAAGTCATACATTTCTGGCCGGCAACATGGGTGGAGCAAATCATGTTCTCCCACATCATCCGTAAGCACTTTTATCATGGGGCGGTATAGGTTTGTATAAATAATATCTCCAACATTTAATTTCAAAGATTCGTTACAGTCAATCGTCACTCCAGTTGAAAGAAATTCATTTACATTTCCATTCACTTCGGCAAAAAAATCTACCACTTGCCCGCCTTCAATATCAATCACTGTAATACTTTGACCTTGCTTAACATCAATTTTCATTCCCGAACACGCCGGAATTATATACTCTCTACTCAATGTATTTGCCTCCCAATTCCGATTTAGGTAAATTATATCACATAGAACTTTCTCCGTCATGACATTCATCAGTCTTACATCTCAAATTCATTGACAT
>ERZ779870.1362-NODE-1362-length-16789-cov-3.40271_pt1 | contig 16789 bp, 19 predicted proteins | sample MGYA00511247_ERZ779870 | MGnify/ENA primary metagenome ERZ779870 (study PRJEB29588, sample SAMEA2149068) | human gut metagenome | biome: human gut; feature: human-associated habitat; material: faeces | place: Denmark | collected 2008/2010 ...
GTGTCTGCTGAATAGTCACCGGAGTTCATAAAGATTTAAGAAAAGCAGGAGCTGACCAGATAGACGGCGGCTCCTGTTTGTGTTAAAATGAAAATGGATCTGACTGGGTATCACAGCGGGCAGGGGAAAGAAAAGTAAGGCGTCAGAAAGGAACAGGGATGGAACAGAAACGATACGAAAGCGACATGACCCCGAAAGAAAAAAGGGAACTGGAACGAAAAAAACTGAAACAGATGACAGCCGGGCAGAAACTGGAATATATCTGGGCTTACTATAAGCCACATATGGCAGTGGCGCTGGGAATTATTCTGCTTATTGTTTTTATCGGACAGATGATTTATCGGAGTCAGTTCGATACAGTTTTTTATGCAGCAATCATTAACGGAACAGCCGGAGACGGAGAGGCGCTTGCAGAAGATTTTAAAAATTATACCGGTGACACAGATAAATATCATGAATATACTATTGATAATTCCATGTATCTGATGAAAGATCAGGAAGACTATCAGATGGTTATGAAATTGTCCACGATCATCGGTGCACAGCAGGTAGATGTATTGATTGCACCTGAATACAAATTTCAGGAGTATGTAGAACAGGATGGTTTTTATCCGATGTCGGAACTTCTTACGGATGAACAGCAGGAAGCATATAAAGATGATTTGACAGAGTACGGACTGCATGTGGGAGACAGCAAAGTACTTCAGTCTTTTGGAGTGGATGAAGATTCATATATGGGAGTACTTGTCTATTCGGATCATCTCGACGAAGCCAAATCATTTATTACATATATTATGGGTGATGGAAACACGCCTGATGAAAACGAAGGAGGACAAAAATGAGTGATTTGTATTTGGAAGAACTGGTAAAAAGAAGGAAAACAGGAACAGATCAGGCACTGCGGTATGTACTGATGGCACTCACTGCCATCGGGGTTGTTCTGTCGCTTCTTACCTGGAACCTGATCATTATTGCGGTTTCTATCGCGATCTGCGTGGCGGACATCTTTATTTTTCCGAGATTTCAGACAGAATGGGAATATCAGTATGTCAACGGGGAACTGGATGTGGATCGTATCATAAACAAGGCAAAGAGAAAACGAATGGCATCTTATGATATCTCAAAAGCAGAACTGATCGCGCCGGCAGCATCTCACAGGTTTGATTATTATAATAATAACCAGAAATTAAAGGTATGCGACTACTCATCCTGTAATCCGGAGAGAGAAAAACTGGTTTATGCCATGGTGATTCCGGAAAAAGAAGGACTGCTGAAAGTACTTTTTGAGCCATCGGAACATATGGTCAAAGATTTTCGGCTGAAAGCTCCACGGAAAGTGTTCTTTGATTAACATTGACACCACGGTTGTTTTTTGCTAAACTAATTCTCAACAATGTAAAGCATACGAAAGGAGAAAAAAATGGGTACAATTATTGGTGACGGAATTACTTTTGATGATGTGTTACTGGTTCCTCAGTATTCAGAAGTGACTCCCAACATGGTAGATTTATCTACACATTTAACAAAAAAAGTTAAACTAAACATCCCGATGATGAGTGCAGGAATGGACACAGTTACCGAACATCGTATGGCGATTGCCATGGCAAGACAGGGAGGTATTGGTATCATTCATAAAAACATGTCTATCGAGGCGCAGGCTGATGAGGTGGACAAGGTAAAACGTTCAGAGAACGGAGTCATCACAGACCCATTTTTCCTTTCACCGGAACATACACTGGAAGATGCCAATAATCTGATGGCAAAATTCAGAATTTCCGGCGTACCGATTACGGAAGGCAGAAAACTGGTTGGTATCATCACTAACCGTGATCTGAAATTTGAAGAAGATTTTACAAAGAAAATCAAAGACTGTATGACATCCGAAGGACTGATCACAGCAAAAGAGGGTATCACTCTGGAAGAAGCCAAGAAGATTCTTGCACAGGCAAGAAAAGAAAAATTGCCGATCGTAGATGATGACTTCAATCTGAAAGGTCTGATCACCATCAAAGATATTGAGAAGCAGATCAAATATCCGTTGTCTGCAAAAGATGAAAATGGTCGTCTGCTCTGTGGTGCTGCCGTTGGAATCACAGCAAATGTTCTGGAGCGTGTGGATGCTCTGGTAAAAGCGAAAGTCGATGTTATTGTTATTGACTCTGCTCACGGACATTCCGCAAATATCTTTAAAACACTGCGTCAGATCAAAGCAAAATATCCGGATCTGCAGGTGATTGCAGGTAACGTTGCAACAGGCGCAGCAACCAGAGATCTGATCGAAGCCGGAGCCGATGCGGTAAAAGTAGGTATCGGACCTGGATCCATCTGTACAACTCGTGTGGTTGCAGGAATCGGTGTTCCGCAGATCACAGCCGTTATGGACTGTTATAATGCAGCAAAAGAATATGGTGTACCGATCATCGCAGATGGTGGTATCAAGTATTCCGGAGATATGACGAAAGCGATTGCAGCCGGAGCGAACGTATGTATGATGGGAAGCATGTTTGCCGGATGCGATGAGAGCCCGGGAAGCTTTGAACTGTATCAGGGTAGAAAATATAAAGTATACCGTGGTATGGGATCTATTGCAGCGATGGAGAACGGAAGTAAAGACCGTTATTTTCAGACCGATGCGAAGAAACTGGTACCGGAGGGTGTCGAAGGTCGTGTCGCATACAAAGGTCACCTGGAAGACACGGTATTCCAGTTAATCGGAGGACTTCGTTCCGGTATGGGATATTGCGGAGCAAAAGATATTGAGACATTAAAAGAAACCGGAAAATTTGTAAAAATTTCTGCAGCATCTTTAAAAGAATCTCATCCGCATGATATTCATATTACAAAAGAAGCACCAAACTATAGCATTGATGAGTAGTAACTATTCAGTGGAGAAGCATCCGTAAGGTACTGAACCGTTACGAGGAATAAATAAAGCAGGCGGTCTCAGGGGTGGAGGCCGCCTTTTTGGGTATACAGGAGAAGTGTTATGAGTGGGAGAAGAACTGGGGGGAGAAACCGACAGGGGAGCAGAACAGTTCACAGAAGACGGATGACGAGACAGCGAAGAAGACAGCAATTGATCCGACGATCGATGATTGTACTGTGTATTGCTTTTTTATGTATTATTGGTCTGATATTTTTATGCAAAAAATTATTTTTTTCACAGACGGGAAAAAATATGGTACAGGAGACTGGACAGATTGACTGGACAGGCGCTCCGGAACTGGATGTGGAACTGCTGGATGTCAACGAATATTCCAGACCGGGAACCACACTGAAACAGGTAAATGGAATTGTGATTCACTATACTGCGAATCCGGGAAGCAGCGCCATGGCAAACAGGGATTATTTTGAGGGACTTAAAGATGCACATACCACAAAAGCCAGCAGTCATTTTATTGTAGGGCTGGAGGGGGAAGTTGTACAATGTATACCAACTACGGAAATTGCATATGCTTCTAATGATCGAAATGGGGATACCATATCCATCGAATGCTGTCATCCGGATGATACAGGTGCTTTTAACACAGTGACTTATCAGTCGATGGTACAGCTGACAGCCTGGCTGTGTAACAGATTCGGACTTACAAGTCAGGATGTGATCCGCCATTATGATGTGACAGGAAAAATCTGTCCGAAATATTTTGTGGAACACGAAGATGCCTGGGAACAGTTTAAGGCAGATGTACAGCAGCAGATTGGAGTTCTTGCATCTTAAGACAGGGGAAACAAATAAAAAACGCATAAAAAAGTACCGGAAGCGGTTGCAAAACAGAAAAAACATGTTACAATAGTGTTACGAAAAAATTAAAGGTGATAACATGAACTTATTTGAAGCAATTTTTGTCCGGAAATCCGTCCGGAGTTATACAAATGAAGGGATCAGCCCGAAAGTTCTGGAAGACATTCTGAAACAATTTGATGAAATTAACGGGCTGTTTGGAGGAGTAGAGACGGAACTGGCGATTTTTGACAATCGACAGAATGATTATAAGATGCTCAGTCTTCTTGGAATCAAGGCACCATATTATCTGGTGTTGTATTCGGAAGAAAAAGACCGTGCGATGATGAACGCAGGGTATCTGATGGAGCAGCTTTCGTTATATATGTACACCAGAGGAATCGGAAGCTGTTTTATCGGCAATCCGATCATTAAGAAAAAATATCAATATCGCGATAAAAAGCGGATGATGGTGGTGATGGCATTCGGAAAGCCCAAGGGAAGCTGTTATCGGAAACAGGCGGAAGCGAAGAGGTTGAGTTTGGATGACCTGTGTGTATATAAAGAAACACCGAGACAGTGGATGAAACAGTTACTGGATGCAGCAAGGATGGCACCTTCAAGTATGAACAGCCAGCCGTGGCGTTTCGTAGTTTTTGACAGCCGAATCCATATTTTCTCCAAGAAACATCCAAGTGATAAACTGGGAAAATGGGATGAGGTAAATTTTGGTATTATGTTTGCCAATATGATGACGGCTGCAGAAGAAATGTGGTTGGATGTGGATCTGATTCGTCTGGATGAACTGAGCCAGAAAAATTTTCAGAACAATCAGTATGTGCTGAGTGCAATTTTGCGCCCTTAAAACAGTAAATAGATTGATTTGAAGAAAAAACACAAAAAATTACAACAATTTAGTTGACAGGTGTCGGAATTTATAGTATGATATCTTTGTTCGAAGGAACAAGGATATGCACGAGTGGCTCAGTGGTGGAGTATCGCCTTGCCAAGGCGAGGGTCGCGGGTTCGAATCCCGTCTCGTGCTTAGAACAAGGGCTTTGTCAGTGATGACAAAGCCTTTTTACATTACAGGAAATTGATTTCCTGTAATGTAAAAAACGCTCCGCGAGGATGCGTACTGCGGCGTATAAGGCAGATGTCGCAAGTTGAGAGTATATAAAAAGTCAGGAGGAATGCTATGGAATACACAAAGATATCAAAGAAGATGAAATCTCCGGTTGACGGACTGGAACTGGATTTGCTGATACTGGTTCCGGAAGAAGCACCGAAAGGAATCCTGCAGATTCATCACGGTATGGCAGAGTATAAAGAACGCTATCTTCCATTTATGAAGTATTTTGCAGAAGCCGGATATGTTGCGGCGATCCATGACTGCCGTGGACATGGAAAAAGTGTACGGACGAAAAAAGATCTGGGTTATATGTATGGTGCCGGTATGGATGCGTTGATCGAGGATACGGCTGAAGTAACCAGAATGTTGAAAGAAGAATGGCAGGGAGTACCGTTGATCTTACTGGGGCACAGCATGGGTTCTATGGTGGTTCGCTGTTTTACAAAAAAATACGATGATCTCCTGAATATGTTGGTGGTCTGTGGATCGCCATCAAAGAATCCGGGAGCAAAAATAGGGATTGCACTGGCTGCTGTACAGGAAAAAATCAGTGGGGCACACCATGTCAGCCGTTTTCTGGAACTGCTTTCTCTGGGAAGCTATTCCGGGAAGTTTGCAGGTGAGGGAAGCCGCTTTGCCTGGTGCTGTTCGGATGAACAGGTTGTGCGTGCTTATGAAGCCTCGGAACTTTGCGGATTTACTTTTACCGTGGATGCGGATCAGGTACTGTTTCAACTAATGGATGAGACGTATCGGGAAACAGGATGGAAACTTTTCAATCCGGATCTGCCGGTGTTGTTTATCGGAGGATATGAAGACCCATGTATTGGCGGAGCAAGAAAATTTGCCCAGGCAGTACAGACGATGCGGCGAGTCGGATATATGGATACAAAAGGAAAATTGTATCCAGGTATGCGTCATGAGATTCTGAATGAGCGTGAAAAAGAAAAAGTATATCATGATGTAAAAAAATATATTGAAAAAAAATTGAATATTTGAGCTATACGGGTGAATAACGGGAACAGCAGAAAAAGGAAAAATGAATTCCTTCTCACTTTACATAGATTTAACAAAAGACTGTGAACAGATTTAACAGGGATTTAATACAATAGTGCCATCAAAAGAAAAACATTGGGAGGACAATAATGGACATATTCAGTGTATTAACGATGGTAGGAGGACTGGCTCTGTTTCTGTACGGTATGCAGGTTATGGGGGATGGGCTGGCAAAAGTATCCGGTGGAAAGCTGGAGAGGATTCTGGAAAATCTGACATCTAACCCGATCAAAGCAGTATTGCTTGGTGCCGGTGTGACGGCTGTGATTCAGTCGTCATCGGCGACGACCGTTATGGTTGTCGGATTTGTTAATTCGGGTATTATGAAGTTGAATCAGGCAGTGGGAATTATCATGGGTGCCAACATTGGTACGACCGTAACTTCCTGGATTCTCAGTTTATCCGGGTTGCAGGGAGATAACGTCTTTGTAAAATTATGTAAACCTAGTTCCTTTTCACCGCTCCTTGCAGTGATCGGTGTGATTTTTCTGCTCTTTATTAAAGATGAAAAGAAAAAGGATATCGGAGCAATCATGGTTGGGTTTGCTGTGCTGATGTTTGGTATGGAAACCATGAGCGATGCGGTTAAACCGCTGGCAAATGTACCGGAATTTACCGGTATTTTGACAGCGTTTTCCAATCCGGTCCTCGGTATGATAGCTGGAGCAGTGCTGACGGCGATCATACAGAGTTCTTCTGCTTCTGTCGGTATCCTGCAGGCACTTTGCGTGACCGGAGCGGTAAGCTATGGGGTCGCGATCCCGATCATTATGGGACAAAATATCGGTACCTGCGTGACGGCACTGTTATCAAGTATCGGAGCAACTAAAAACGCAAAGCGTGCTGCCATGGTACACCTGTATTTTAATATTATCGGAACGGTTGTTTTCATGGTGCTCTTTTACACGGTCAATGCAGTCGTTGGATTTTCCTTTCTTGGCACGGCAACAAATGCAGCAGGAATTGCTGTGATACACAGTCTGTTTAATGTATTTGCCACGATGCTGTTACTTCCGTTCGGCAAAGGACTGGAAAAACTTGCATGTCTTACCATCCGTGATGATGTACAGCCGGCGGAAGTAGAAGAAGAAAGAAAAGAATTACAGCTTCTGGATTCCAGATTTCTGGAAAAACCGGCGTTTGCCATGGAACAGAGTGTTCATGTGGCAAACAAAATGGCGGAAGAATCCAAGCGAACCTTATTCACTGCTATGGATCTCCTGTGGAATTATACGGAGGATGGAGCAAAAAAGGTAGGTGAGCTGGAAAATCTGGTAGATCAGTATGAAGATGAACTGGGAACGTATCTGGTAAAACTTTCCAGACAGAATCTCAGTGTCCGCGATAGTCATACGCTGTCTATCGTGTTGCATTGTATCGGGGATTTTGAACGAATCTCAGACCATGCGATCAACATCATGGAGGCAGCACAGGAGATGCATGATAAAAAGCTGATATTTTCTCCGAAGGCAGAAGAAGAGTTGAAAGTTTTCAGCAGAGCGGTGCAGGATATTGTAGAGAAAGCTTATGCGGTATTCCGTGATCAGGATGAGAAACTGGCACAGAAAGTAGAACCGTTGGAGGCAGTAGTGGATGAGCTGAACCAGGAAGTGAAAAAGCGTCATATCCACAGACTGAGAGAGGGAAAATGTACGATTGAACTTGGATTTATTCTTTCGGATATTACGACCAGTCTCGAGCGAGTGGCAGATCATTGTTCCAATATTGCGGTGTGCGTGACACAGGTAAGAGAAGATACTTATGATACACATGGATATCTGAACAGTGTAAAAAATGAAGACAGTGAGATATTCCGCGGACTGGTATTAGAAGAAGAAGAAAAGTATTTACTGCCATAAAAATAGGAGAGACATATGATTTACTGTGTTGAGGATGAAAGAAACATTCGGGAACTGCTGGTGTATACCCTGCATTCCACGGGATTTGAGGCTAAGGGACTGGAAAATGGTACACAGTTATTTGAAGAATTGGGTAATCTGATTCCGGATCTGATACTGTTGGATATCATGCTTCCGGGAGACGATGGTTATACGATTTTGGAAAAAATCCGTCAGATGCCGGAAGTACGTGATGTTCCGGTGATTATGGTTACTGCAAAAGGTGCGGAATTTGATAAAGTAAAAGGTCTGGATCTTGGTGCGGATGATTATATTACTAAACCATTCGGCATGATGGAATTTATCTCCCGCGTGAAGGCGGTACTTCGAAGAGGGGGAAGCCGGACGGAGGAGACATTGGTTCATGGTCCGATCCAGATTCGAATTCAGCGCCATGAAGTGCTGGTGCACGGACAGAAGGTAGAACTGACTCTGAAAGAATTTGAATTGTTAAAATATCTGGTGGAAAACAGAGGAATTGTCCTGACACGTGACCAGTTGCTTACCAGAATCTGGGGATACGATTTTGATGGGGAGACCAGAACTGTGGATGTCCATGTACGTACTCTGCGTCAGAAACTCGGCGAAGCAGGTGCATGTATTGAAACTGTCCGTGGTGTAGGTTATCGTATGGGAGACGAAGCATGAGACAGAAAATTTTAAAGCAGGTTGGAGTCCTTTTGACGGTCTCCATTCTGCTTACCTTTTTAGTTGTCAGCCTGACAATGTACAGTAAATTTAACGGATACATGCACGACAGTGTACGGGAAGAAGCGGAATACATCAGAGTAGCAATTGAGGAAACGGAAGGCGACTATCTGAATGAGAAAATCAGCAGTCTGAAGTCGGATAACAGGATCACACTGTTAAATACGGATGGTACGGTGTTGTACGATTCGCTGGAAGATGCATCTGCCATGGGAAACCACGGTAACCGCCCAGAAGTAAAGGAAGCAGAAAAAAAAGGCTCCGGTGAGATGCTGCGATATTCGGAAACACTGGACAAACAGACTTTTTACTACGCTATCCTGCTGGAGGACGGAAAAATTCTCCGTGTATCAAGAAGCATCGATTCTGTTCTTGGGTATCTGCAGTCAGGGATTACACTGGTGGCTGTTTTGGTGTTGGCAATCATTGGAATAGCGTTTTTTGTGATTCAGAACCAGACAAAAAAACTAGTGGAACCAATCAATACGATGGATCTGGAACACCCGCTGCGACATGTGGAATATGAAGAATTACGGCCGCTTCTGATGCGTGTACATGAACAGAACAGACAGATTGCCGGACAGATCCAGGAATTGAAAGAACGTCATGAAGAATATCTGGCAATTACAGAAAATATGAAAGACGGTCTTGTGGTTGCAAGTCAGACAGAAGTATTGTCGATCAACAAAGCGGCCCAGGAACTGTTCCAGGTACAGGCGAGCGACTGTATCCGAAGACCAATCAGCCGTGTAAGCCGGAATAAAGAATTGAAAAAAGCACTGGATGGAGCATTGGCAGGCGAGCATATCGAGACGGTGCTTGAAACTCATGGACGATTCTACCAGCTTCTTGCCAATCCGGTAAAGGTAACGGGAAAAACGTATGGTGCAGTAATTATGGTGTGGGATATCACAGAAAAAAATGCCGCGGAACAGATGCGGAGAGAATTTTCTGCTAACGTATCTCATGAATTAAAAACTCCGCTGATGTCGATCTCCGGATATGCGGAACTGATTGAAAATGGCATGGTTCAGCCGGCAGACATTCCGGAATTCGCCTCCAGGATCCATCAGGAAGCCAATCGACTTACTGCATTGGTACAGGATATTATCCAGTTATCAAAACTGGAAGAAGGAACCAGTCAGATGCAGGAAGAAGTTGTGGATCTCTATGAACTGACGGAAGACATCGGAGCTACCCTTCATCATGCGGCCAAGAAAAAAGATATCACGATGAAAATCGAAGGAGCAACACAGGAAATTACAGGTGTGCGTCAGATCTTATATGAGATGTTGTATAATCTGATGGATAATGGTATTAAGTACAATGTGGAACATGGAATATTATGGGTACGGATGTGGAAAACTACAGATAAAATATACTGGCAGGTGGAGGACACCGGAATAGGAATTGCCAAAGAAGAACAGGAGCGAGTTTACGAACGCTTTTATCGTGTAGATAAAAGTCATTCCAGGCAGACCGGCGGTACAGGACTGGGACTGTCTATCGTAAAACACGGCGCAGCCCTTCATCATGCCCAGATCCGAACCGAAAGCCAGCCGGGCCAGGGAACCAAAATCACCATAGGATTTCCTCTGGATCCAATATAATGATGATACCAGAGTCAAAAGATCTGAAATCTGATGCAGGCTTGCTTGCAGGAAGATTTCAGACCATTTGACTCTGGTATCTTTTTTACCAACTTTCCGTCTTCCCTCTACATCTTATAAATTATCACAGGAATCGGCGGATGATTCGGTCGATTATAATAACAGGAAAGTACCACCAGATATTTCTTTGAATCCAATCCCTTCAGATAATCCAGTACACCGTCCCGTTCCTCAAAGCCACTATCACCTCCACTGTAAATACAAAGACTGATGCATCCGCCTGTCTTTAAAAGTTCCAGTCCTTGTTCCAGTGCTACAATTGTTGACTCTTTGTGGGTGGCGATCGAATGATCTCCCGAAGGAAGATATCCAAGATTAAAAACGATACAGGAAACCGTTCCCGGGTCTGCGTAAGAAGACATGTGTGCATGGCTGTCCAGTAAAAGCTGTACGGGTGCCAGATGTTCGTGTTCCTGTAAAAGTGCTTTGGTGGAATCAAGGGCAGCCTGTTGAATATCAAAAGCCAGGACACATCCGGACGGACCAGCCAGCTGGCTTAAAAATAATGTATCATGGCCGTTTCCCATGGTAGCATCGATACACAGATCCCCCGGCTTTATTTGTGTACGGATGACAGAACGGTACCATTCGGTGACCTGATATGGGTTTGTTTTTTTCATAAAACATTTACCTTTCTGTGAAGAATGGTAACTGTTCAGTACCTTCACAGTTACGTGCCAAAACACCTCGCGGCACAGTGGTTACTGAATAGTTACGAAGAATGTTACAAATATTATAAACATCTGAAAGAAAAAAGTAAACGGAAAATGAAGTGGAATACTTGCAGTTTCAGACAAAAGCAGGTATCATGAAGAATAAGCATGGAAAAACAATACATCAGAAGAAGCAAAGAGTACAGACAGAAAGTTGGCGATAAAATGGATAAAAAACGGCAAAGAAAAAGATCTAGGAGACGGCGATTGAGTCATCGACAAAAAATTGTGTACATGCAGATCGGAGCCATCACCGTTGCTATTTTTCCGGCACTTCTTGTGGGAGCAGCAGCACTTACCAAAGCGCTGAATCGGCGAGAGGCACAGACGGATCAAAAAAATGCAAAACAAGAACAGCAGGAAGAAAAAATAGCATCGGAAGATGACAATTCTGCGGACAGTACGTCCGGAGACTCCCGGAATGAACCAACGACACCCGAACCGACAGGTGAACCGGTTTCTATCACGGTCAGTATGGTGGGTGACTGTACGCTGGGAACGGATATAAACTTTGATCAGAGCACCAGTTTTGATGCATTTTATCAGATGAAAAACGATCCGGGATACTTTTTCCAGAATGTAAAAGAAATATTTACAGCGGACGATCTCACTGTGGCAAATATGGAAGGAACGCTGACAACCTCCGATGCCCGACAGGAAAAAACATTTGCTTTCAAAGGAGATCCTTCTTATACAGAGATCCTTACCCGGGGTGGCGTGGAGGCCACCAACCTTGCCAACAACCACAGTCATGATTACGGAGATCAGAGTTATGAAGATACGATTCAGTATCTGGAGGCAGCCGGAATTACGACTTTTGGCTATGATCGGACAGCAGTGATGGATGTAAAAGGCATCAAAGTGGGACTGATCGGAATCTATGAACTGAAAGACGGGATCGGTAGACAACAGCAGGTTATTGATACCATACAGGAGGTAAAGAATCAGGGAGCCCAGGTAATCATTGTAAGCTTCCACTGGGGAACGGAAAAATCGAACATTCCGGACGATGCCCAGAAAACACTGGCTCATCTGGCAATTGATCAGGGAGCAGATCTGGTAGTAGGACATCATCCACATGTTCTTCAGGGAATAGAAAAATATCAGGGAAAAAATATTGTATACAGTCTTGGAAACTTCTGCTTTGGCGGAAACAAGAATCCGTCAGATAAGGATACGATGATTTTTCAGCAGACATTTACCGTTGAAAACGGGAAATTGGCAGAAGACGATGTGACCAATATTATCCCCTGTTCTCTTTCTTCGGAGTCTGGGTATAATAATTATCAGCCCATGGTTCTGGAAGGAAGTGAAAAAGAGCGTGTACTTCAGAAGATAGAGGATTTCAGTACAGCCATCAATCAGTGACCAGATGAGTGACAGAAAAAAGAGGATAACGATGAGAAAAGAAGAATTTTTGGAAAAACTGCGGGCACGGCTGTCTCAGACCATGTCTCAACAGGAAGTGACAGCACAGATCCGTTATTATGAAAACTATATTCAGGAACAGATACAAAATGGCAGATCAGAGGAAGAAGTACTGACAGAGCTTGGAGATCCTCTGCTGATTGCGAAAACACTGGTGGACGTACAGGAGACGCAGGAAGAGTACAGCCATCCGGAGACCAATGTTTATGAGGAACGGGGCGGACAGGAGAGTGGCGATGCACAGAGAGAATTGCATCGTATGGAAATAAAGACTAGGGGAGGCTGCCTGCTGGCGGCTGTCATTTTTGTTGTGGTCGTGGCAATGATCCTGTGGGCAGCCGGGACAGTGCTCATTCATCTGCTCCCGATATTGATCCCGTTAATGATAGTTTTATTGGTTGTGGCATATTTTAAACAAAAATAAGAAAAAGCAGAAGTTACGTGAAAAAAACGAAACTTCTGCTTTTTTTCCTGCAGAGAAAGAAAATAATAAAACAGAAAAGTGGGGACAAATCCCAGAAAAACATGGTTTCAGACAAAGAGAAAGACCAGTAGGGGAGCTACTGGCCTTTCGAGGGGAGTATAAATAATTAATAAGGGGTTATTAATTGTAAAAAAAATTTTTGAAGGGTAAATTCTTTTTACAGGTTTGATTATAATACAGATCATTTGAAAATGCAACAAAGAAATGAATAAAGTCCCTTATTTTTGACATACTAACTCTGTAAATGAAACCGATGGTTCAACGGAACATTTACAAAACAAGGATGAGCAGGAGGAAATACACATGTCTAAAAACTACAACAGGTACGGCGAAGAGAGCAAAAAAACTGACAAATACGGTATGACAGACGAGAAAAATGAGAATGCCAAAACACAGAAAAAAGAAAATTGTTATGGCTCTGACAGCTATGACAAGAGCAGCACCAACCGTTACAGCGATAAAAACAGACAGTAAAAAAAACAGTCTGTCCCGGAATTTGCCACCGGGACAGACCGGTACATAAAAGATTACGGATGTGCGGTCGGTGGAACGTGTGCATAAGATAAGAAAAAAGGAGTTTGGTTGTGGATATACCTCTGGTCTCTCCACGAAAGCTGGACCAGTACGTAGCCCGTTATCCGGGGGTCTGGATCGTTGATGTACGTTCCGGGGAAGAATACCGCAGATCACATATCCGATACGCAGTGAACATCCCTTATGAACCTGGAAAGGAGTGGAATCTGCCGGGAGAAAAAGAGATTGTGGTGTACTGTGAACGGGGAGCTACCAGCATGGCAGCAGTCCGGGAGATGATACGACAGGGATACCGTGCCCTTTCCGTGGCAGGAGGAATTACAGAATATAAAGGAAGAAATCTTGTGTTTTCCGAATAATCATAGTAGAATAAAGCATAATGTAAACGTAACTGTGAGGGTACTGAACAGTTACTATGTAAATTTTAAAATGTAGAAAAAGAGGACGGTACTGCCGTCCTCTGACAAAGGAGAAAAGTCAATGAAATATATGATTGCCTCAGATATTCATGGATCTGCCTGGTATTGCAGAAAAATGATGGAAGCTCTGGAAAAAGAGCAGGCAGATCGTCTGATTCTGCTGGGGGACCTGTTGTATCATGGTCCGCGAAATGATCTTCCCAAGGAATATGCACCAAAAGAAGTGATTCGGATGCTGAATAAAGAAAAGAACCGGATCTATAATGTGAGAGGAAACTGTGATGCGGAAGTGGACCAGATGGTACTGGAATTTCCGGTACTGGCAGATTATGGCTGGATGGAAATTGACGGGAAAACATTCTATATGAGCCATGGGCATATTTATAACGAACATAATCTGCCACCGTTAAAACCGGGCGATATTTTCATGCATGGGCATACTCATGTACTCAGGGCGGAAAAAGTAGGGGATATCACGATCCTGAATCCGGGTTCCGTGTCAATTCCGAAGGAAGGGAATCCACCTACCTATGCAATACTGGAAAACAGTCGATTCACCATCAAAACATTCGATGAAGAAATAATAAAGGAATATGATTTATGAGACAATTTGAACTGATTGCCCCCTGTCACTTCGGACTGGAAGCGGTATTAAAAAGAGAAATCCTGGATCTTGGTTATGAGATCAGCAAGGTAGAAGATGGAAAGGTAAGTTTCTGGGGAGATGAGGAAGCGGTGGCTTATGCAAATATGTTTCTTCGAACCGCAGAGAGAGTTCTGTTAAAAGCAGGAGAATTTAAGGCGTGTACCTATGATGAGCTGTTTGAGAAAACGAAAGCTCTCCCGTGGGAAGAATATATCCCGGAAAACGGAAAGTTCTGGGTGAAAAAAGCTTCTTCGATCAAAAGCAAACTTTTCAGTCCTTCTGATATCCAGTCAATCATGAAAAAAGCCATGGTAGAACGGATGAAGCAGAAATATCACAGAGAGCATTTTGAAGAAGATGGTGTCAGCTATCCGGTGCGCGTATCACTGATGAAAGATATCGTAACCGTGGGAATTGACACAACAGGGGTATCTCTTCATAAGCGAGGATATCGGAAATTACAGTCAAAAGCACCGATCTCCGAGACGCTTGCAGCGGCACTGATCATGTTGACTCCGTGGAAGAAAGACCGGATCCTGGTGGATCCTTTCTGTGGAAGCGGAACATTTCCGATCGAAGCTGCGATGATGGCATGTAATATTGCGCCAGGTATGAACCGTTCCTTTCTGGCAGAAGACTGGACGAACCTGATTCCGCGCAAACACTGGTATAATGCGCTGGAAGAAGCGCAGGATCTGGTACATATGGAAGAAAGTCTGGATCTTCAGGGATACGATATCGATCCGGAAGTGGTAAAAAATGCAAGAGAAAATGCAGCGGCAGCAGGCGTGGATCATCTGATTCATTTTCAGCAGAGAGAAGTGGAGAAACTGCGTCATCCGAAAAAATATGGATTTATAATTACCAATCCGCCGTACGGCGAACGCCTTGAAGAAAAAGAGATGCTTCCCGGACTGTATCGTCAGATCGGTGAGGTATATGAAAAACTGGATGCCTGGTCGATGTATCTGATCACCAGTTACCAGGATGCAGAACGCTATATTGGAAGAAAAGCAGATAAGAACCGGAAAATTTATAACGGTATGATCCGGACCTATTACTATCAGTTCCTTGGCCCAAAACCACCGAAACGCAGAGAGGGAGAGACACGATGAAACGTTTGATATTTGCCACAGGCAATCAGAATAAGATGCGGGAAATCCGGGAGATTCTGGCAGATCTTCCGGTAGAGATCCTGTCCATGAAGGAGGCAGGGATCGAAGCGGATATTGTGGAAGACGGAAAAACCTTTGAGGAAAATGCCATCATCAAGGCAAAAACGATCATGGAACTGACCGGAGAACTGGTGCTGGCAGACGATTCCGGACTGGAAATTGACTATCTCAATAAAGAGCCTGGAATTTATTCCGCAAGATATATGGGAGAAGATACCTCTTACAGGATAAAAAATACCAATCTGATCGAACGGCTGACAGGTGTACCGGATGAAAAAAGAACGGCACGCTTTGTCTGTGCAATCGCAGCAGCATTTCCGGATGGAACCATAAAGACAACCGAGGGTGTGATCGAAGGCCGGATCGGATATGAAGAACATGGTGAGAATGGATTTGGTTATGATCCTATCTTTTATGTACCGGAATTCGGCTGTACAACAGCTGAACTATCGGAAGAACAGAAGAATGCAGTAAGCCACAGAGGAAAAGCCCTGGAAAAGATGAGGGAGATTCTGAAAGAAAGTGTGAATGCAGAATGAAGATTTTGGTAGTCAGTGATACACACGGACATGACGAAAATCTGATGCGTGTCCTGCAGCGGGAATGGCCGATTGATGCGCTGATCCACTGCGGAGATCTGGAAGGATCAGAGGATTATATCCCGGAGGCTGTAGAATGTCCCTGTTTCTTTGTGAGAGGAAATAACGATTTTTTCAGCGATTTGCCAAAGGAAGAAATATTCAGTCTGGAAAATTATCGCATTATGGTAACACATGGACATATGTACGGTGTTTCGTTAAGTACCTGTCAGCTGGAAGAAGAAGCCAGGAGTCGTCAGGTACAGGTTGTAATGTTTGGACATACCCATTATCCTTACCTGGACGAAGAGGAGGATCTGACAGTTTTAAATCCGGGCAGTCTTTCTTACCCGCGCCAGCCGGGACGAAAACCGAGTTATCTTGTTATGCAAATTGATGAACAGGGAAAGGCACATTACGAACACAGATACCTCGAGAAATCCTGAAAAATAAGGAAAAATCAGGAAAATAAAAAAAATTAAAAAAATTCAAAAAAAGGTGTTGACTTTTAGCAAACTATACACTATAATACTCCTTGTGCTGAGCGAGAGAGCTCAACACGAGGAACAAAACGGGGTGTGGCTCAGCTTGGCTAGAGCGCCTGGTTTGGGACCAGGAGGCCGCAGG
>ERZ779870.1370-NODE-1370-length-16731-cov-2.53736_pt1 | contig 16731 bp, 8 predicted proteins | sample MGYA00511247_ERZ779870 | MGnify/ENA primary metagenome ERZ779870 (study PRJEB29588, sample SAMEA2149068) | human gut metagenome | biome: human gut; feature: human-associated habitat; material: faeces | place: Denmark | collected 2008/2010 ...
GGCTGGTACGATTCTTCGGCAAAAGCATATGCTGTGGCAATGCAGGAAGCACAAAAACTTGCAGAGCAGAAGATTTCAGCCTTAAAGAGTGCCTCGGTCCACACTTGGATGGTCAGGGAAACAAAATCCCCATTCGGACACCTGATCCCAGATCAGACAGATCAGAGCAAAGTGGAACAGGGTGGAGTCAGATCATTCACATTTAACTATACCAATGAATTTCAAAAGAGTGATCTGGAAATCTTTAAACAGGGAACTGTAAAGAATAAACGAGGGGATCTAGGAGTTGAAGCAAACTTGCAGAATGCTGTCTATGAGCTATATGCTGACCATGATATCACAGGCTCCGATAACAAGAGTGTTGTCTATAAAGCAGGAACACTTGTGACACAGATGGTAACTGATGCGGATGGTTATGCAAAAGTGACAGATCTGTATCCGGGATATTACCGTTTACATGAGAAGTATGCTCCGTTGGGATATAAGTTATCTGGTAATGATATATCAGTCACGGTCAATAAAAATACATCCCAGTATCTGAAGGAACAGCAATATGAAGGGACAATACAGGTTGTAAAGACGTTTGGCGGGGAAAATGTTCCAGAAGCACAGGCAGTTTTTGAGGTTTATGATTCCAAGAATAACTTAAAACAGACGATCACAACGAATGACAAAGGGATCGCAGAAACAGATTTACTTCCTTATGGAGCTTACCGTATTCATCAGACGAAAACGACCGATGGATATGATATGGTACCGGACAAATGGGTAAGCATTGATGGATCTAAAATGATCTATAAGGTTGAATCAAACGATCCAAAGCAGCATGCAGGGATCATGTTGACAAAGGTTACAAGGATCAGTGATAAGGAAACTGGAACTTATACAAAAAAAGAAGAATATAAGGCAGAATTCCAGATCATCGATCAGTCGACAAAGAAAGTCATAGAAACATTGATCACGGATGAAAATGGTGCAGCTCAATCTGGAAAGTTAGATCCTGGCATCTACACGGTTCATCAGACAAAAGGAAGTGATAATTATAAGATTGCTGATGATTTTGATGTAACGATCAAAGATGGCGATAAGAAATTTAAAAAATTTGAGCTGGATAATTATTATAATGGAAACAAGATCCGGGTCAGAAAAACGATGGTCAAGAATGGAAAGTCTAAACCAGAACCAGGGGCTGAGTTTGTTGTACTGGATGAATCTATGGTGAAAGATTTCAAGGATCAGACATTGGCAACGTCACAGGACAGGCTTCATTACATTGAAAAACTGAAAAAAGATAATAGAGATGCGATTCTTGGAACATTAGTCACAGATTCCGAAGGAAAGGCAGCGATGCTCCTAAAAGATTTCGTAAAGAAGACAGGGTTTATAGTCGTGCAGACCAGAGGTGTCGAAGGCTATGACCTTGCGCTACCGCAGTATTCCACAGAAATGAAAGCATCGATCGAGGATGAAGTCAAAGTGTATGAATTCGTTTTAAAAGACGATTATACAAAATCCGCAAAGATTTCGATCAAAAAGCAAATGTCCGTAAATAAAGATAAGTATGTACCGGAATCTGGGGCGGAATTTCAGATCATTGATCCGCATGGAGAAGTGGTCGATACTCTGATAACTGATGAAAAAGGAGAAGCAACTTCAATCTCGTTAGCGATCGGTGTTTATACATTGCATCAGATCAAGGGTGATCCAAAGCATGAAATGATGGAAGATGAAGATGTGGTTTTGATCAAGTCTGATGTCCATAAGACAGTCACGTTTGGTCCGTATAAAGATGATGAAAATAAGATCAGGATCGAACTAGTCAAACGTTCATCAGAGACAAAGAAGCTGTTAAATGATGCAGTCTATGAAATCTATGATGAAGATCAGGATATTGTGGCAACTTTGACTACAGGAACGAGTGGAGATGGAACTGCAGAGTGCTATCTTCCATATGGAAAATATACGATTAAGGAAACTGCTGCGCCAGCAGGCTACAACATGGATGACGCAGAAGAAAAATCTTTTGAGTTAAGCGGGGAATCCACAAGCATCAAGATCACGTACGATAATGCTGGAAATGGAAGCTGCAGGTTTGAACAGATGGATACGCCAGTCTATGGAGAAATTACGTTCAGTAAGACGGGAGATATCTTAACAGATTATGACAAGGATTCTCAGAGTTTTATCTATGACAACGATCAGATCGCAGGAGCAGTCTATGGGCTGTATGCGGATGAGAATATCAAGAAAGATGACGGAACGCTTGTCTGGAAGAAGGACGAACTGATCGATCAAAAGACAACGACAAAAGAGAAGGAGATCCATTTTACAAGAAAGGATATGGATGGAAAAGAAACAACTAACTTCTATTTAGGAAAGTATTACATAAAAGAGATCAAGTCTCCGACAGGCTATATCAAAGATCAGGAAAAACATGAAGTAGAACTGACATGGGATACAACTGCAGGAAGTATCAATGATATTCGTGATGATGATAAAGTACCAGACAAGGAAGATCCGTTTGGAAATGAAGACAATAATGTAAGTACAGGTATTTATGTGTTGGAAAAAGGCGAAAAATTGAACCAGAAGATCAAGGATGCGGAATCTGTGACTTTCACGTGGAAGAGTGCACCAGAAGGAGCTGTGACAACGGATGTTTCTCAGAATAAAGATGGCAGTATTGTGCTTTGGAACGATGATGGAGATTGTTATATCTCAAGTCAAAGAGCCGGACAGGTCATCTACATGAATGCAATATCATCTAAAATGTTTAAAAATTGCAGGAATCTCACAGAGATCAATTTTAAAAATATTGATACATCCGCAGTCGTGGATATGAGTCAGATGTTTTATGCCATGGATTCCATCAAAACACTCGATCTTTCATCTTTCAACACCTCCAATGTAGAAGATGTCAGCCAGATGTTCTATGGAAATCCAGTTCTTAAGACAACATATGTCATGGATCAGATATTAAAGATCGAAGAAGATAAGTTTATCGAGGAACATCCGTTAAAGATCGTTGCCATGCCAAAGAACAGGTTCTTAAAAGGTGATAAATTCAAGGCAGAGGACTTTAGCTGGAGAATCCTTTATGATGACGATGGAGCAGAAGATGTGGAAGTGACGGATAAAGATGTGGCATTTACACCGACATATGCAGAAAAATCAGGAAAATACGAGATCAATATCAGTTTTAACAACCAAGGATCGTATAAAGATCTGCCAGAGAAAACGATCAAGACTACGGTAGAGGTTCTGGATCCAGAAGAGGAAGATATTGCCTTAAAGGTTGCAAAGAAAGCAAGTATTCATGTCAAAGCTAATGATACTCTGCAAAAATACGGCATCCATCTGATCAAGACCGATCAAGACGGAAACAAGCTGGCGGGAGCCATATTTGCCTTAAAAGCGAAAACAGATATCGTTAATAGCAAAGGAGAAAATATCTTTAAGAAGGGTGATACGATCGCCACCACTACATCACAGGATGATCAGTTTGAATATCTGGAATTTATTGGATTGCCGACCGATATCTATGCAAAGGATGGAACAGACAGTGATATGTATGAGGTAGAAGAAATCTACGCACCAGATGGATATGAGAAATCGGACAAGACATTAACATTTAAGGGTAAAGTGATCAATGATACGAAAGAAAATCTTATTCATGATGTAAAAGCCGAGAATAATACGGATAATGATACAACAACATATGTGCATGATTCAGATACTTTAGTCAACCAGAAACTGGATTATATTGCATTGAAGAAGATATGGGATGATCATGACAATGCAGCAAAGATCCGTCCAGATGTTGTTACGATCAAGGCAACACATAAGACAACAAAAGAAGTAAAGGTGTATACACTGACAAAAGATAATAACTGGACAATGTTTACGGATATCAAGAAGGATGATCGTGAAAAGTGGGAGTTTCGTGAAGATGTTCCCGAAGGTTATACTTTGACGAGTACACACTGGAATGATGCGATGTATGTAATTTCGTTTACGAACTTCCATGAAAATCCAGAATATGTCGATATCAATGTACAAAAGGTTTGGGAAGATGGTGACAATGGAGATGATCTGAGACCGATATCGATCAAAGCTCAATTATATAGAAATGGTGAGAAATACAAGAATGCTATTACATTAGACGAAACAAATAACTGGTCAGATGATGTAACGTATCATTGCCTCGATAAGTATGACAAAGCTGGCGAACCATTTGAGTATGAAGTGAAAGAAGAAGTCTATGATAAGCTGACAGGTAATGCAAAAACAGGATATGTCGATACTTACGAGACAAATGAGACAATAGATGATGATGGTACAACAACGAAGAATATCATGATCACGAATACGCATACACCAGATACGACGAAGAAAAAGGTTAAAAAGGTATGGAATGATCATGGGAATAAAGATGGCATACGCCCAAAGTCTGTCTTAGTTAATCTGTTGGCTGATGGTAAAGTGGAAGAAACATTGATGCTCAGTGCGAAGAATAACTGGAAAGCGTCCAGTAAGGTACTTCCTGTGAAAGTCAATGGTAAAAAAGTCAATTATACATGGAAAGAAGTCGAAGAAGGATTGATCACGGGAGAATCTGAGATCGGATACAGACCAACCTATGATACGGATGAAAATGATCAGGATCTTACAGTAATCACAAACACACATGACCGTACAGGGCCGAAAGGAAGCATTACGATCACAAAAGCATTGGACCCAGGTAATCTGAATATGGATGTTGGGGATCCGACTTTTATATTTACACTGACTGGAACCGATGTCTATGGAAAGAAACACAGTTATGAGAAGAAAGTCAAATTCACAAAGGCAGAGGTTGAAAAACAGATGAAAGATCATCCGGGAGATCTGATCGAACTGTCTGTGACGTTTGATGATCTGGAATATGGCACTTATACGTGTAATGAAGGAGGTATGATCAAGTATTTCAAATTACTCAATATTACGAGCAACAGCAGCAATGCAACGATCGATCAGGAGAAAGAAACTGTGACGTTCGATATTGGACCAACTGGAACGACAGCTAAAGCACAATTGACAGGTGGAGCGAAGTTTATGAATCAGATGATCCAAGGATCTGTAAAACTTATCAAGAAAGATTCTAAGGGGAAATCATTAAGAGATATCGAATTTGTGATCACATCATCTGATGGAGCAGAAGTAGCGAAGGCCAAAACAGATTCTGCTGGAGAAGTCACTTTTGATGGACTGCTCCCTGATACTTATACGATCACAGAGACAAAGACAGCGGTTGGAAAGAATCTGTTAAAAGAACCAATCATCGTTACACTGCCAATGACGATGTCACAGGCAGAGGTAGATAAACAGAATGTGGATACAAGTAAAGCGATCAAACAGGGAAATGATTATTACTTCTATCATCTGACGTACAATGTTACGAATGATTCTATATTGAATCTTCCAAAGACAGGTGGACGGACAGATGAGCTTTCATTCATAGGAGGAATCATTCTGATTTTAGGGGGATTATTTTTATTGCATAGAAAATTTCGATAAAATCCGAAAAAATATAAAAAAATAAATTATGAAGAAACCACGTAAATAAGCCATTTTTTACGTGGTTTCTATCTATAAAATAAAAATATCAAAAAAAAATTAAAAAAAGTGTTGACATTCATCGAAAATAAGAGTATATTATATTTTGTCGTCAGGCAAGAGAGCTTGAGAGACACAAGGGATCATAGCTCAGCTGGGAGAGCATCTGCCTTACAAGCAGAGGGTCATAGGTTCGAGTCCTATTGGTCCCACTATCCATGAACTACATGGATGAATTTCATAACATATGGCGATGTAGCTCAGTTGGCTAGAGCATACGGTTCATACCCGTAGTGTCAGCAGTTCGAATCTGCTCATCGCTACTTTCGGAAGACATATTCGATATGAATATGTCTTTTTTTCTACTAAAAATCATGATAAAAGAGTGGAATCATGTTATAATAAAAACAAAAAAAGGAGAGCAAGAATATGCGTGTAGGAATGGGATATGATGTCCATCAGTTAGTAGAAGGAAGAGACTTGATCTTAGGCGGAGTAAATATACCATATGAGAAAGGATTATTAGGACACTCAGATGCTGATGTTCTGCTGCATGCGATCACAGATGCGATCCTTGGGGCAGCAGCATTAGGAGATATCGGAAAGCATTTTCCAGACACAGACCCTGCATATCATAATGCAGACAGCATGAAGTTGTTAGCAGAAGTTGTAAGATTGATCGAGGAAAAAGGATACGAGATTGGGAATGTGGATGCGACAGTCATTGCACAGAGACCAAAGTTATTAAATTATATTCCAACAATGAAAGAAAATATCAGTAAGACTCTCAAAGTAGATCCAGATCAGGTGAATGTCAAAGCAACGACAGAAGAACATTTAGGATTCACGGGAGAGGGACTCGGGATCAGTGCACAGGCAGTGTGTCTGCTTAATGAAACAAAATAAGAATAAAGGAAATAGCATGGAGATCGTTTATCAGAAAAACAAAGACAAACAGCCAGTATATGACATGTATCAGGAGATTTTTGAAGATCCAGAGCCGTTTGCGCAATATTATTTTGAAGAGATATATGCAACGAATCAAGTGATACTGGCAGAAGAAGACAACAAGATCTTAGGAATGATCCATTTAAATCCATACCACATAAGAGCAGGAAAGAAGACATATACATTAAATTATATTGTAGCAGTTGCGGTGTGGAAGGAATATAGAAGAAGAGGCATCATGGCAGAGATGCTTAAGAAGTGTTTCAATGATATGCATGAGCAGCAACAGCCATTTACGTATCTGATGCCTGCGAATAAAGCATATTATGAACCATTCCAGTTTCGATTTGTGATGGACTGGGAAGAAACAATGATCGATGATCATAACATTTTATATACAGATGATACAACGGATAGAAATCATAAGATCGTTCATATAATGGTAGAAGATTATCAGACGATCCAGAATTTTTTAGAGCGGTTTATGGAACAATACAAGATATATACAGTTCCGGATGAACCATACCTGAGACGACTGGAAAAAGAAAGCCAGAGTGGAGATGGAAGCCTCTTAGCTTATTATGAAGACGATCTGTTACAAGGCGTATTTGCAGAAAGTTTTGAAGAAGATGAAGTATATATCCGATGGGCGTATTCTTTAGAGCCAGAACATATGCTTAACCAGATCAAACAACGACACCAAGGTAAGAAGATTTATATCACAGAAGGGAATTTATTCAAGGGAAATTCAACAGGAAAGGATTTTATACAAAGCAAAAAAGTACCAAAGATCATGGCAAGGATCACGAACCTTACTGCTTGGGGAGATATCTTGCAAGGAAAGAACGATTTTACATTCAGGATATTGGTGAAAGATCCATATATCAAGGATCAGAATGGAGTATTCCAGTTTCAATGTCTGAATCATAAGATATCCATTCAACGTGCAGACATACCACAAGATGAGACATTAGACATACACACAACGGAGGCACAGGGATGGGAAGATGAAATTTCAATCGACGAGCTGACACAGGTGTTTTTTGACTACGATGCAGGACAGATATTAAAAGAGCATGAGTATCGAAAAGATATCGTGCCGGCTGGCCCAATCTATATTTCAGAGGAGGTATAAGCCATGAAGTTAATGTTTATCGGAGCGGATCATGAAGTGACCGGAAGTTGCCATTATGTGGAAGCTTGCGGCAAAAGATTTATTGTTGACTATGGAATGGAACAAGGGTTAAATGTATACGAGAATGTTGATCTTCCAGTGAATGCAGGGAATCTTGATTTTATCCTGCTGACACATGCACATATCGATCATTCAGGGCTGATCCCGCTGTTGTATGCCAAAGGATTCAGAGGAAAGATTTATGCGACAAGAGCAACAACCGATCTATGTGAGATCATGTTGCAAGACAGTGCACACATTCAGGAATTTGAAGCAGAATGGAAGAACAGGAAAGCAAGGCGATCTGGAAAACCAGAAGTTGTACCGATCTATACGATGGATGATGCGATCAATGTCATGCAGTATTTCGTGCCATGCCCATATGGCAGACAGATTGAAGTTGCTGACGGCATTACGGTCAAATTTACAGATATCGGACATCTGTTAGGATCTTCCAGCATTGAAGTATGGTTAAGGGAAGTAGATGTGGAAAAGAAACTGGTATTCTCTGGAGATATCGGAAACTTTAACCAGCCATTGATCAAAGATCCGAGCTATACGAGAGAAGCAGATTATGTTATTATGGAATCTACGTATGGTGACCGTTATCATGGAAAACATCAGGATTATGTGACAGAATTGACCGATGTGATCCAGAGGACCTTTGATCGAGGCGGGAATGTCGTGACTCCATCCTTTGCAGTTGGAAGAACACAGGAGTTGTTATATTATATCCGTCAGATCAAGGCAGAAGATAGGATCAAGAATCACGGAGATTTCAAAGTTGTTGTAGACAGCCCATTGGCAGTGGAAGCAACGAAGATTTTTAATATGAATATTGATGAAACATATGATGAGGAAGCTATGGAATTAGTGAAACAAGGAATTAATCCGATCACATTTTCCAATCTTCATTTATCCATTACGACAGAAGAATCAAAGGAGATCAACTTTGAAACAGAACCGATGGTGATCATTTCAGCATCCGGAATGTGTGAAGCTGGACGAATCAGACACCATTTAAAACATAACCTGTGGAGATCAGAGAATACGATCATATTTGTAGGATATCAGGCATATGGAACTCTGGGGAGATCACTGATCGAAGGAGCCAAAGAAGTGAAACTGTTTGGTGAGGCAATCAAAGTGGCAGCAGATATCGTACAATTAGAAGGTTTAAGCGGACATGCAGACAAGAACGGGTTATTAAAATGGGTCAATAGTTTCGAGAAGAAACCAGAAGAAGTATTTGTAGTTCATGGAGAAGATGCGGTCTGTGAAGCATTTACATCATGCTTAAAAGATGAATACAAATTCAAAGCCAGAGCACCATACAGCGGAGATGTGTTTGACCTTATTACAGGCGAATGGACTGAATGGGGATCAAGAGAACGCATCCAGAAGAAACCAAAACAGAGCAGTGCTTATATCAGACTTCTTACAGCCAGCGAGCGTTTGAAATCTGTAATTGAGCACAATGAGGGTGGAACGAACAAAGACCTGGGCAAATTTGCTGACCAGATCATCGCCCTTTGTGACAAGTGGGAAAGGTAACAATGCAAGAGACAAAACGTAAAATAGAAGATGCAGTGCGTATAAATAAATATTTAAGTCAGGCAGGAATCTGCTCCAGAAGACAGGCGGATACTTATGTCGAGGAAGGCAGAGTCGAAGTCGATGGAGAAGTTGCAGTAAGCGGAACCAAAGTACTTCCGGGGCAGAGCGTGACATTTGATGGAAAGCCGGTAAAGATTCAGGAAGATCTGATCTTTCTGGCTTTTCATAAGCCAAGAGGAATTGTATGCACAGCAAGCAAAGAAGAGAAAGATAATATTATCGACTATATTAACTATCCAACAAGGATCTATCCTGTAGGACGATTAGATAAGGATTCTCAAGGATTGATCCTGCTTACCAATGATGGTGAAGCAGCCAATCAGATCATGAAAGCAAGAAATTATCATGAAAAAGAATACGAAGTAACAGTGAATAAACGAATTACGAATGAATTCATTCATGATATGAGGAATCCAGTACCATTAGATGAGATTAATGCAGTAACAAGAAGATGCAAAGTTATAAAAGAAGGACCAAACGAGTTCAGGATCATCTTGACACAGGGATTAAACCGGCAGATCCGAAGAATGTGTGAACACTTTGGATACCGTGTGACAAAACTTAAGAGAGTCCGTGTTATGAACATTAAACTCGGCGATCTGAAAGAAGGAAGATATCGAAAATTAACTCCGGATGAATTACGAGAGTTAAAGAAGGAGCTAAAAAGTGAATGATTTAGACAGAATGAAAGAACTCATTCATACACTAAATGAAGCAGGGAAAGCTTATTACCAGCAGAATAAAGAAGTTATGAGCAACCTCGAATACGATAAGATGTATGATGAACTTTTAGAACTAGAGAAAAAGACGAACACTGTTTTATCAAACAGCCCAACGATCCATGTAGGGTATGAATTGATGACAGCATTGGAAAAAGAAGCACATCCATCTCCGATGTTATCATTAGACAAGACAAAGGAGCCAGATCAGCTGGCAGCATGGCTGAACGGCCAGGAAGGAATCCTGTCATGGAAACTCGATGGTTTAACGATCGTTCTGACCTATGAACATGGAGAACTCATCAAAGCCGTGACCCGTGGAAATGGGGAAGTCGGAGAAGTTGTAACAAACAACGCAAGGGTTTTTGAAAATGTTCCAAGACACATTGCATATCAGGGAACATTGGTCATTCGTGGAGAAGCAATCATTCCATATTCAGATTTCTATAAGATGAACGAAGAAATCGAAGATGTTGACAGTCAGTATAAGAACCCAAGAAACTTATGCAGTGGTTCCGTCAGACAGTTAAACAATGAGATCACAGCCAAACGCCACGTTCATTTCTATGCGTTCAGTGTCAGTGATGTTGAAGGTATGGATTTTGATAATTCCTTCGAGAAGAAATTAGACTGGGCAGCAAGTCTTGGATTTGATGTGGTAGAACATATCAGAGTCACAGAAGATACGATCCGAGATGAGATTGAGGAATTCTCAAAGAAGATCGAACAATTTGATCTGCCATCAGATGGACTGGTATTAGTCTATGATGATCTTGCATATGGAAAAAGTCTTGGAAGAACAGCCAAATTCCCAAGAGATTCCATCGCATTTAAATGGGCAGATGAGACAGCGGAGACAACATTAACTGAGATTGAATGGAGCCCATCAAGAACTGGACTGATCAATCCAGTGGCAATTTTTGAACCAGTAGAATTAGAAGGAACGACTGTCAGCAGAGCCAGTCTCCACAACATTAGTGTGATGGAAGAATTGCAGTTAGGAATCGGCGATGAGGTCGTTGTATACAAAGCTAATATGATCATTCCACAGCTTGCAGAGAATAAAACAAAGAGCGGCAATATAGAGATTCCGCATACTTGTCCTGCATGCGGTGGTGAGACAAAGATCGAAGATGAAAATGGAATCAGAACCCTAGTCTGCACCAACGAATTTTGCAGTGCAAAGAAGATCAAATCATTCTCGCATTTTGTATCAAGAGATGCAATGAATGTTGATGGACTATCCGAAGCAACATTACAGAAGATGATCGATGTTGGACTATTAAATGAAATTTATGACCTCTTCACTTTAAAAGATCACAAAGAAGAGATTCTGGAATTAGAAGGATTTGGAGAAAAATCCTACCAAAATCTGATCAATGCAATCAATGATTCCAAACAGCCTGCATTGGCAAACTTTATTTATAGTCTGGGAATTCCGAATGTAGGACTTTCCAATGCAAAATTGATCTGCAAACATTTTAAAGAAGATTTCAATGCGATCAGAGAAGCCGATGCAGAGGATTTTATTGCGATCGATCAGATTGGACCGATGATCGCAGAAGCTATGGTATCATATTTTCATACACCACATAATCAGAAGATCTTAGAACAACTGTTACAATATGTGCAGTTTGAGAAGAAAGAAGAAAGTAAGACAGAACAGATCTTAGAAGGAAAAACATTTGTTGTGACAGGATCACTTGATCATTTCGATAACAGAAAACAACTAAAGGAAGAGATTGAACAGATGGGAGGCAAGGTCACAGGATCAGTGTCAAAGAAAACAGACTATCTGATCAACAATGATAAAATGTCGCAGTCATCAAAGAATAAGAAAGCGATGGAATTAAACATTCCAATACTGAGCGAAGAAGATTTCCTTAATCTGATCGGACGATGATAAATATAGATTGCATAAAAAATGCAAGAGTTTTATAATAAATATCTGACAGGAAAAATGCTGTCAGCTTAAAAAGCAATCGAAAAAAGAGAGAAGGAGATTTGATAAAATGCCAATTCGAATAGATAACGATCTGCCGGCGAAGGCAGTCTTAGAAGAAGAGAATGTATTTGTGATGGATAAAGAAAGGGCATGTACACAGGATATCAGGCCTTTAAAGATTGCAATTTTAAATCTGATGCCAAACAAATTAGACACAGAACTTCATTTGCTGAGAAGTTTATCAAATACACCATTACAGTTAGATATTACATTTTTACAGACAGAATCTTATGTTCCGACTCATGTATCAGAGTCACACATGGAGAAATTTTATAATTATTTCTCAGAGATCAAAGACAAACGTTTTGACGGACTGATCATTACAGGAGCACCAGTAGAGTTAAAAGAATTTGAAGAGGTTGATTACTGGGATGAAGTTGTTGAGATCATGGAATGGTCCAAAACACATGTTACATCAACTTTGCATATCTGCTGGGCAGCACAAGCAGGACTTTATTATCACTATGGAATCAAGAAACATATCTTGAATAAGAAGATTTCAGGTGTTTATGAACACCATCCATTACATAATAAACTTCCTATTATTCGAGGATTTGATGATAAGTTCTACGTGCCACACTCTAGAAATACAGGAGTTGACGGAGAAGCCATCCGCAAGAATAAAGAATTAACGATCGTAGCAGAATCAGATGAGACAGGACCATACATTATTTTGAATTCCACAGGAAGTCAGGTATTTGTCACAGGACATCCAGAATATGATGTGATGTCACTGCATTATGAATATGTAAGGGATGTAAAACGAGGACTGAATCCAGATATACCAAAGAATTATTACAAAGATGATGATCCAACGAAGAAACCAGTGAAGTCATGGAGATGTCATGCAAATGCTATGTATTATAACTGGCTGAATTATTATGTATATCAGGTGACACCATACGATCTGGAAAAAGACAAATAAAACAAAGGTTGCTGTACAAAGTATGGCAGCCTTTTTGAAATAATGATACAGCATGTAGATGGAGAAAAGAAAGGAAAACAAATGATCAAACTAATCGCAACAGACATTGATGGAACATTAGTGGCAGATGGGACACTGGATCTGAATCCGGAATATTATGACGTGATCAAAGAACTGAAACGAAGAGGAACGATCGTGTTAGCGGCAAGCGGCCGTCAGAGAGCAAGTATCGAGAAAGTATTCACGCCAGTACTTGATGATATCAGTTTTATTTCAGAAAATGGAACTTGTATTCATTCCAAAGATTATCAATATGTAGATGTGATCGACCCAGAAATCGTAAGAACTTATATTGAAGAAGCAAGACAGTTCCCAGGATGTGAGATTGCGATCAATAAAGATAACATGACATATATGGAGAATATCGGGATTTACCAGCATCTGGTCGGAGACTATGGCTACAGAGGTGATCTTGTAGATGATGTTTTAGGGAATCCAGAAGGTGTATGTAAGATGAGTATTTTTCATCACAATTGCGCCGAAGATGTAGTTGGGGATGAGTTCATCAAACGATGGGGCAAGAAGATGAATGTTGTAGTATCCGGAAAATGCTGGGTTGATTGCGCCAACAAAGGTGCGAACAAAGGAAGTGCCTTAAGACATTTTCAGGAAGAATACGGAATCACACCAGATGAAACACTGGCATTTGGAGATAATTTAAATGATATCGAGATGTTAAAACGTGCAAGTCACAGTTTTGCAGTGGAGAATGCCAGAGATGAAGTAAAAGAAGCAGCGAATTTTGTAGCACCATCTTACAAAGAAGATGGAGTACTTCAGGTATTGAAAGCAGTACTGAGTGGTGAATTATGCTAACAGAAGAAATGACCATGACTTATGAAGAGTCTGTAAAATATTTATACAAAATCGCAGGATTCGCCACAAAATCTTCTCTCGAAGATATAAAATACTTTTTAGAACGATTGGGAAATCCTCAAAAAGAGCTGCATATGATCCATGTAGCAGGGACGAATGGAAAAGGATCCGTCTGTGCATTTTTAGAAGCACTCCTTACCCAGCATGGAAAGAAGACAGCTTCCTTTACCTCGCCACATGTTGTGAAGATCAATGAACGAATCAAGCTGTGTGCGAAAGAGATCAGTGATGAACGATTTGCATCAGCTGCGGTGAAGGTAAGACATGCCATTGAAACTGGAATAACAGAAGGAAAGAACAGCCCATCATTTTTTGAGGCAGTATTTCTGATGGCGATGGTGATCTTTCAGGAAGAACAACCAGATATCTGTATGATCGAGACAGGAATGGGTGGAAGATATGATGCTACCAATGTTATCTGTCCGAAGGTCAGTGTGATTACTTCAATCAGCGAAGATCATATGGAATTTCTGGGACAAACATTGGAAGAGATCGCAACACACAAAGCAGGGATCATTAAGCCAGGAATTCCAGTTGTGACAATAGAACAGGAACCCAAGGTAAAAGAAATCCTTTCTGAAGAAGCAAGGCAGAAAAAATCACGAATTTATGACATTTCTGAAGATAATCTTAATTTTAAAGAAAAAGCAGGAAAATATATTGATTTTTTAAATGCCAATGCGTATGATAAGGAAAGAGATGTGCGGACCAACATTGCAGGAGAATTTCAGAAGTCCAATCTTGCAGCAGCATTGCAGACAGCAGAACTTATCTGTGGACGACTCGATGAAGATAAGATCTATGAAGCACTGAGCCAGATCAGGATCAGCGGAAGGATGGAAGAGATCGCACCAGGGATCATTGTGGATGTATCGCACAATATCCAAGGAATGCAAGGCTTTGTACAGACTGTGGAGGCAAACTACCATGGAATGAAGAAGCGGATCTTATTTGCAGCATCTCATCAGAATGAAGAAGAATACATGAAGAACATTCTGAAGACGATTCCAGAGATTGAAGCCTTTTATACAGTGGGGATTCATAAGAGAAGAATCGATGAAGCAGAATTTCAGGATGCTTTTCGTAAGATGATAGACAGGAATCAGGAAACAACGGTATGCTTTGTTGTCGGATCTTTTTATCTGGCAGGCATGGCCAAAGAGTTTATAAATCAGGAGGAAGAGAATGTTAGACTTTAACGAAGAATTAGCCAAGTTTCAACCATGTGCAGATTTGGAAGAAGCGGAAGAGAATATATATGGGAAAGAATTAGAAGAGATCAAGAAGAATAAGACAGAATTATATAAAGCCAACCAGATGATCAAGAAATATAATCAGGCATTAAACTACGCCAAGCAAGGGAATGATGACCTTGCGATGTTACAGTTAAAGAATGTTGTGGCAGCTATTCCTAATTTTGTAGATGCATATCTTTTAATGGCATTATTATCCATCAAGGGAGAGAATTATGATAATGCAAGAACATTCCTTGATACGATCTTAAAGATCGATCCAAACAACGAATCAGCAGTGGAATATGGCAAAGAATTTGAGACAAAAGTAGTCGAAGAAGAGCCACAGACAACTGAGCCAGAGAAGAAAGATAAGAAGAAAAAAGAGAAGAAAAAAGTTGTGAGCCAGCCAGAAGAACCAAAGAAAAAGAAGAATCCATTTAATATTTCTTCAATTCAGGAAAACGAAGCTGGAAAGAGCCCGATGTTTTACATGGTAACAGGAATTGTGATCGGTGTGATCGTGGCAGCAGTTTTGATCTATCCAACAGTACGTGCAAGCTTCAGTCATAAGAACTCTACACAGGTAGAAGATTATAAAGAACAGATCCTTGCCAAAGACACACAATTGAAAGCAAGCGAGAAGAAAGTTAAAGAAGCAAAGGCAGCACAGAAGAAAGCAGAAGATGAATTAGACGAGTACATTGGAACAAGCAAGAAAGACGGTGTCTATGATCTGCTGTTAAGTGCCTTACAGAAATACAGCGATCGTGATTATACAGGATCTGCAGATGCGTTATTAGATATCGACAGTAAGAAACTAACAACAAAGAATATGAAAGCAATCTATAAAGATCTGACAGCAAAGGTATATCCAAGTGCAGGAACTGGATTATACAGCAAAGGAAAGAATGCATACTGGGCAAAAGACTACAAGACAGCGATCTCTTATTTAAAGAAAGCGATCAAAGTCAGCGATACAAATCGTTATGCATATGATTATCTTGCCAAAGCTTATGAAGGTGCTTCCGATCAGAAGAATGCGAAGAAGACATATCAGACGATCATCGAAAAGTTCCCAGGAACATCTCAGGCGATCAATGCGAAGAGTCGAATTGATGCAATGGGTAAAAAGAGTGCCAAAAGTTTATAATTAATATTACACAGAATACAAGTTTACAAACAAAAGATAAAGGAAGAAGAACAAGCGAAAGTTTGAACTTCTTTCTTTTTTATTTCTATCAGGAAATTCAAGATGATCTTGGAAAGGAACGTATCACAGCAAAGAGCAGGAAGGAGCGATCAGAATATGGCAACAGAATACAAGATAGAAAACAGGGTTTTATATATTTATCTGGATGGTGATCTAGATCATCACTTAGCGAAGAAAGTAAAACATAAATGCGATATCATTTTAAAATCATATCCGATCAAAGATATTGAGTTTGATTTTAAAAATTCAGGATTTATCGATAGTTCAGGGATTGGAGTGATCTTAGGAAGATATCGTCAGGTACAGGCGATGGGAGGAACGGTGAAAGTCAGCAATATGAGTGCATCAGTAAGAAAGATCATTCATA
>ERZ779870.1378-NODE-1378-length-16628-cov-3.68732_pt1 | contig 16628 bp, 15 predicted proteins | sample MGYA00511247_ERZ779870 | MGnify/ENA primary metagenome ERZ779870 (study PRJEB29588, sample SAMEA2149068) | human gut metagenome | biome: human gut; feature: human-associated habitat; material: faeces | place: Denmark | collected 2008/2010 ...
GGCCCCCGCCAGCACGCCAAGGCCCATCCCTTCCAGAAACGCATGCTTCGTCATATTGCTTCGCTCCCTTCTGCATCAGCGTCCGCTGTTATTATTGCCGGAAACGCAGAAAAATCCGTTGCTAAAAACTGTGTTTCAAGGTATAATGTATGCGGTATGATACGGTTCAATTTGTGGAGGGGACGGGGGTGGACCTGTACCCTTTTTTGCTGTGCTCTGCATGGCGGTTTGGAACGGTTTCAATGTGAAAGGAGTGATTTCGTGAAGCTGCTGATACGGCAGGGACGGCTGGTTGACCCGGTTGGGGGCATCGGCGGGATTATGGATGTGCTGGTTGAGGACGGAAAGGTAGCGGTCATCGGGAGCAACATCAACGAGCCCGACGCCCGGGTGATCGATGCCCGGGGACTGACCGTGTGCGCCGGGCTGGTGGATATGCATGTACATCTGCGGGAGCCCGGCTTTGAATATAAAGAGACCATCGAGACCGGCGCGGCGGCCGCGGCCCATGGGGGCTTTACCTCCATTGCCTGTATGCCCAACACCCGCCCGGCCACCGACAGCCCGGAGCAGATTGCATTTGTAAAGCAGAGGGCGGCGGAGGCCTGCGGCGTCCATGTCTGGCCCATCGGGGCGGTGACCCGGGGACAGCAGGGGCAGGAGCTCACCGACTTTGAGGCCCTGAAGGGCGCGGGGGCGGTGGCCCTGTCCGACGATGGGGTGCCGGTCCAGAATGCCAATTTAATGCGGGACGGCCTGATCCTGGCCCACCGGCAAAACCTGACGATTCTCTCCCACTGTGAGGACGCCGACATGGTGAAGAACTACGCGGTCAACGAGGGGCGTATCTCCCGCCAGCTCCGGCTGGCTGGCCGGCCGGCCATCGCCGAGGAGCTGATGGTGGCCCGGGATGCCATGCTGGCGGAGGAGACCGGCGGGGCGGTGCACATCTGCCACATCTCCACCGCCAAATCGGTGGCCCTGGTGCGGCGGTACAAGCGCAAGGGCGTACAGATCACCTGTGAGACCTGCCCTCAGTATTTCAGTCTCACCGAGGACGAGATTTTAGCCCAGGGTGCCCTAGCACGGGTGAACCCGCCCCTGCGCACCAAGGCGGACGTGGAGGCCATTATCGAGGGATTGAAGGACGGCACCATTGACGCCATCGCCACCGACCACGCCCCCCACTCCGCTGAGGAAAAGGCCCGGCCCCTGACCGACGCCCCCAGCGGCATGGTGGGCCTGGAGACCGCCCTTGCTGTGGCGCTGACCTACCTCTACCATACGGGCGATATGGCCCTGTCCGACATCCTGCGCCGGATGACCATCAACCCGGCCTGCATCCTGCGCCTGCCCACCAAGGGGCGGCTGGCCATCGGCTCGGACGGCGACGTGGTGATCTTCGATCCCGACGAGGCGTGGACGGTGGACCCCAACCGCTTCGCCTCCAAGGGGCGCAACACCCCCTTTGGGGGAAAGACCCTGCGGGGGAAAGTGAAATATACGATTGTAGGCGGCGAGATCGTCTACCGGGAAGGAGAATGAGAGCGATGTCCTTTGATGTATTGCAGGAGAAAATTATCCGTATGAAAAACCCCACAGTGGTGGGGCTGGATCCCAAGCCCGAGTATGTGCCGGAGCACATCCGCAAAGCGTCCTATGAGCAGTTCGGCGAGACCCTGGAGGGGGCCGCCGACGCCATTTTCCAGTTCAACAAGGGCCTCATCGACGCCCTATGCGAGATTGTACCCGCCGTCAAGCCCCAGTCCGCCTACTACGAGCGCCTGGGCTGGCCGGGCATGTCCATGCTGGAAAAGACCATCCGCTACGCCCACGAGAAGGGCATGTACGTCATCGCCGACATCAAGCGGGGGGACATCGGCTCCACGGCGGAGGCCTACGCCGACGCCTGGCTGGGGGCCACCAAGGTAGGGGAGGCCCTCTGCGGGGGCTTCAACGCCGACTGCGTCACCCTCAACGGCTACATGGGCGCGGACAGCGTCAACCCCTTCCTAAAGGTGGCGGGGGAACGGGACAAGAGCGTGTTTATCCTGGCCAAGACCTCCAACCCCGGCTCCGGCGAGCTCCAGAACGTGGCCGCCGGGGAGGGAGACACCGTCTACGGCCTTATGGCCGACCTCATTGAGAAGTGGGGAGCCGGCACTGAAGGGAAGCACGGCTATATCCGGGCCGGCGCGGTGGCCGGGGCTACTTATCCGGAGGAGCTACAGAAGCTCCGCGCCCGGATGCCCCACACCTTCCTGCTGGTGCCCGGCTACGGGGCCCAGGGCGGCACCGCCGAGGATGTACAGTATGCCTTCCAGGAGAATGGCCGGGGTGCCGTCGTCAACTCCTCCCGGGGCATCATCTGTGCCTGGCAGAAGACGGGCAAAAACGGCGCGGACTACCAAGAGGCCGCCCGCGCCGCCGCCATCGCCATGCGGGACGATATCTGCCGGTTTATCGCCATCCAGTAAACCAAGGAAACAGAGGGGGACACACCCATGCCAATACAAAAGCTCTGTACCGTCGCAGAGGCGGTGCGCCTCAATGAATTTGCCTGCTCCCTCACCCTGGAGGCCGAGGGAATGGAGCCCCAGGGGCCGGATCAGTTTGTCCATGTGAAGTGCGGCCACAGCCGCCTGCTCCGCCGCCCCATCTCCATCTGCGGCTGGGGGAAGAACCGGCTGCGCATCGTCTTTGAGGTGCGTGGGGAGGGCACAGCGTGGCTCGCCCGCCGGAAAGCGGGGGACACCCTGGACGTACTGGGCCCCCTGGGCCGCGGCTTCCGGATAGGGCGGGAGGACCGCTGCCTGCTGGTGGGGGGCGGTATCGGCGTGCCCCCTATGCTGGGCTGCGCCAGGTGGACGGCGGGACGGAGCACCGCCGTCCTGGGCTTCCGGTCGGCAGACCGTGCCATGCTGACCGAGGAATTTCAGAAATGCTGTAAAGATATTTTCCTTTGTAGTGATGATGGAAGCCTAGGACAGAAAGGCTTTGTGGATGCTCAAGTGCGGGCTGTTCTTGAAAAGGATAAAAACTTTACAGCGGTTTTGGCCTGCGGCCCCAAGCCCATGCTGAAAAACGTGGCTGTCGTGGCGGCGGAGTACGGCGTGCCCTGCCAGGTGTCCATGGAGGAGCGGATGGCCTGCGGCGTGGGGGCCTGCCTGGGCTGCGCCATCCAGATGGCCGACGGCACCATGAAGCACGTGTGCAAGGACGGCCCGGTGTTTGACGCGGAGGAGGTGGCGTGGAATGTCTAAGGTGGAGCAGTCCGTGGTGCTGGCCGGGGTGCGGATGAAAAACCCCGTGGTGGTGGCCTCCGGCACGTTCGGTTTCGGCCGGGAGTACGGCCGGTTTTATGATTTGAGCGAGCTGGGCGGCATCTGCTGCAAGGGCCTGACCCTCTGCCGCCGGGAGGGCAACCCGCCTCCCCGCATCGCGGAGACCCCCATGGGCATCCTCAACTCCGTGGGCCTCCAGAATCCCGGAGTGGACGCCTTTATCGCGGAAGAGCTGCCCGAGCTGAGAAAGCATGATCTGGCGGTAATCGCCAACATCTCGGGCAATACCCCGGAGGAATACGGCGTCATGTGCGAAAAGCTCTCCGCCGCTGGGGTGGACATGATCGAGGTCAACATCTCCTGCCCCAACGTGAAGAACGGGGGCGTGCTGTTCGGACAGGATCCGGCCCTCGCCGCCGAAGTGACCCAAGCGGTCAAGAAACACGCGGGGAACCTGCCCGTCATCGTGAAGCTGTCGCCCAACGTGACGGACATCACCGCCATCGCCAAGGCCGCCGAGCAAGCCGGAGCCGATGCTATCTCCTGCATCAACACCATCACCGGCATGGGCGTCGATGTGAAGACCCGCAAGCCGCTGCTCGCCAATGTGGTGGGGGGGCTCTCCGGCCCCGCCGTGAAGCCCGTGGCCCTGCGCTGCGTCTGGCAGGTCTGCAATGCGGTCAAGATCCCGGTCATCGGCATCGGCGGCATCACCTGTGCGCAGGACGTTCTGGAATTTATCCTCGTCGGTGCGCACGCGGTGGAAATCGGAACCATGAACTTCGTCCGCCCCGACGCCGCCTTCCGGATCGCCGAAGAACTTCCCCATCTGTGCCAGCAACTTGGTATCAAAAACCTCGCCGAGTTCCGCGGCACCCTGCAACTGTAATTCATTGACTGGTTAAGTTGGGAGGGGCGGGGGAACCTTTCTGAAGAAAGGCTTTTCCCGCCCCTCCCATACCCTCTCCCTCATTCAAAAGCTTTCGCCTTTTTGGGCACCCCTTTTTCTATCAGAGGTTTTCCCCGTCAAATGTGACTATATAGTCACGCTATATGCCCAACAAAAATTTCTTTGCGTATCCTCCCCACTTGTCAGCGTTTTTAAGGGTGGGGACCAGGGAGGAGACGCTTTTTCCAAAAAGCGCATTCCTCCGCAACTTTCAACCTCACCGACACACTATGCCGCCGAAAAAACGTTACCAGTGGGACACAAAAGATTCCGAATTTGAGGATGACCGCCCCAGCCGCTCACAGAAGAAACGCGACAGCACAGCACTCCAGCGTATGGGTGAAGAACTCACCACCCTCGGCTCATCCGTGCTCGCCAAGATGCCGCTCACTCCCAACATCCGCGAAGCCGTCCTCGAATGGCAGCGCCTCAGCTCACATGAAGGCCGCCGCAGACAAATGCAGTACATCGGGCGCCTGATGCGCGAAGAGGCGGATCCGCAGGCCGTGCGTGACGCGCTGGACGCCATCAAGCTTGGGCACACGGGCGAAACCGCCAGCTTCAAGCGTTCCGAGAAACTGCGGGACGACCTCATGAACGCCACCGATGCGGAAATGGATACACTGCTTGCCGCCTTCTCAGCCGAAGACGCCACCGAAATCCGCGATCTCACGGCAAAGGCCCGCAACGAACGCGAACACAGCCGTCCTCCGCACGCCTATCGGGCATTGTTCCGCAAGCTCAAAAGCCTCCCGGCCGAACAATGATCCGTGACGCCATCATTCTCGGAGCCGGGGCCGCCGGGCTCATGTGCGCCATGACCGCCGGGCGCCGGGGCTTTTCTTGCGCCGTCATCGACCATAGCCCGGTTGCGGGGCGCAAAGTGCGCCTTGCCGGAGGAGGCAAGGGGAACGTTACCAATCGGTATATATCTCCGGAGTGGTATGTAGGCACGCAGAAAGGCTTCCCTGACACCCTGCTTAAACGCTGTTCGACGGACTTTGTCCTGAGCATGTTGGCGTCATTCGGCATCGAATGGGAAGAGCGAGAGTACGGTCAGATTTTCTGCACGGTACAGGCGGCCCGGCTTGTGGAATCGATGGCAGGCCGCCTGCCGCAATGCAGGGGCGGAATTGCTGTTTAACCGTACGTTCGGCGAAATCCGGCACGAGGGCGGCCTGTTCTCTGTGGAAACGTCCGGAGGCACCCTACAGGCCCCGCGCCTTGTCATCGCAACAGGGAGCCCCGCGTGGCCCGCTTGCGGGGCAACGGATGGGGGGATGCGCTTGGCCCGCCAATGGGGCCATAAGGTCGTCCCCGTACGCCCGGTGCTGGCTCCTCTGCTGCTCCCCGAGTCCTGGCCTCTGCACGGCCTCGCAGGCGTCAGCCTGCCTGCCGCCGTATCCGTGGGCGGGCGCACTTTCCGCTACCCGCTCCTGTTCACCCACAAAGGGCTCAGCGGCCCCGCCATCCTTCAGGCATCCTGCTTCTGGCGGCAGGGCGAAGCGCTGCATATCGACTTTCTGCCCGACCATCCCGCCTTGGAGCTTATGCACCACTCCGAGCACGGCAAGAGTACGGTTTTGGGGCTGTTCAAAAAGGTGCTCCCCACCCGCCTGGCCGAACGGCTCATACCGGGATCGCTGGCTTCAAGAAAAGTCGCTCAGCTTGCCAAAAAAGACAGGGAATACCTTGCGCTAGCAATACATGACCATATGGTAACACCAAGCCGCTCGGAAGGTATGGGACACGCTGAAGCCGCAGCCGGGGGGGTGGATACGAGTGACGTAAACCCACGCACGCTTGAAAGCCGCAAACAACCCGGCCTATACTTCGCCGGAGAGGTACTCGACGTCACAGGGTTACTAGGTGGTTACAATCTGCACTGGGCATGGGCGTCCGGTAAGGCCGTTGGGGAAAGCTGGAAGAAATAAGCTGAACCGAACAGTTCATTTCCTCCCTTTTTCTCTCCCAGAGTGTATTCCTGTAGACCTTTATTCCGAATATTTTCCACCATTCGGATCTCAATCAGAGTGTTGCTTCATGTCAGCAGAACAGCTCAAACAACGGGACGCCATGCAGCGGCTCACGGATTTTCTCAACGAGGTGGGGATGCTCCGCCATACGCCTCGGAGTGGTTACAAGTTTCTTGGGTCCGGCCAAGAAACCGTGGCCGAACATTCGCACCGGACGGCCGTCATCGGCTACGTATTGGCAAAAAAGACGGGAGCGGACGCGGCCCGCACGGTCATGCTTTGCCTCTTCCATGACCTGCCGGAAGCCCGTACAGGGGACTTCAATTACGTAAACCGCCTCTACGATACTTCACGCGAGCGCGACGCGCTGGAAGACGCGGTGGAAGGCACAGGGCTGGAAGAAGACATCATGTCCATATGGGACGAACATGCGTGCCGGACCACGCCCGAATCGCTGCTTGCCCATGATGCTGACCAGCTTGATCTGATCCTCAATCTGAAACGCGAAAGCGATCTCGGGAACCGTTACGCCGACAAATGGCTCGAAAGCGCCGTAGAGCGGTTGCGCACGGATATCGCCAAAGAACTGGCTCAGACCATCCTCAAAACCGATCATACGGATTGGTGGTATCTCGGCCCCGATCGCAACTGGTGGGAAAGGAAGAGCTGACCATCCCGATTTTCCACTGTCTTTCATGAAATAAAAAGGCCTCCGTATGGAGGCTTTTTTTATTACGGTGGGATACGCCATATTGTTCCTTCTCTCCACTAATGTGCATAATATTGTTCATATACTGTTCGTAAAATAGGTAATACATTTAAATAATATGATATAATTATATATTATATTGTTGCATTCTTCCGGCATTTCCGAAAAACACCCCTCCCAGAGAAAATGCCACTCTGGCTTCTGTTCGTAACTCTGTTTCTTTTCTGTGTATAACATATTAATCATACTGAAATAACATAATAAATTTTATAGTTTCATGAGGCATCCAGTATTTTGATGAAAGGCCCTGCTCACTTTTTGTTCATAATCCTGAGCATATTCTGTTCATAACTACAATAATTACGTAAAATAAATAATATTTTTTTTACAGTTTCATAAAAAAGACTACTCATTGATACAATAGTCCCCTCAAAAAAAGCCCTCCCTTTTTCTGCAAAGGGAGGGCTTTTAGCTTTGTGTATAATATTGTTTATATTTTGTTCTTAACTTGAATAACTATTAAAAATTACAGTCTTTTTCCATCGTTTTTATTGCGTAGTTCTGCTTCGTGAAGCTCCTTGGGAAGGGCTTCAAGTCCGTCTGCCTCAGGACGCATTACAATGCCGTGCCGCTTGGCAAGCCACAGAATCCCCACAGTAACGGCCAGCACGACGATAAGAATTATAGCCTCTACCATGACGCCTACTTGACGATGAGATGGTTATCATCCTTCTTCTCGGTTTCCGCACGGGGAACCGCCCGGACGCCTCAGCCGCAGGGCATGATATCCAACCCCGCCTTCTTTCCCAGCCGCAGCACCACCAGCGCCGCGGCGATAGCCAGTATCAAAAAAAGCGCTTCCCACATACGGGCCTCCCTTGTGACAGGTTGCTGGTCTTCCAAAAGATAACTCAGGGAAACATTTTGGCAAATTCAGCGGATGAGCATGGCGTCGCCGTAGGAGAAAAAGCGATACTCCATTTTCACGGCCTCGGTATACGTCTCAAGCATCCGTTCCCGGCCCGTCAGCGCCGAGACGAGCATCAGCAGCGTGGATTCAGGCAGATGGAAGTTGGTGATCAGGCCATCAAGGACATGAAACCTGTATCCAGGCCAGATAAAACAGTTGATCCAACCTTGATGCGCCGTTAGCTCACCTCCATGCGCGCCAGCCACGCCTTCGAGTGTCCGGGCGGAAGTGGTGCCTACGGCTATGACGGGCCGTCCTTCGGCCTTTGCCTTTCCAATGGCGTCCACCGTGGCTTGCGGCACTTCCACGAACTCCTCATGCATGACGTGCTCGCGGATATCCTCGCAGCGTACGGGGCTGAACGTGCCGTATCCGACATGAAGGGTCACTTCTGCCCATTCGACGCCCTCAGAAGCCATTTGCGCGCGTAATTCCGGGGTGAAATGCAGGCCCGCCGTAGGCGCGGCCACGGAACCGGCCTTGTCGTCCCGGGCATAAACGGTCTGGTACGTTCCCCGGTCATCCTTCGTATCCTCGCGCTTGATATACGGCGGCAGCGGCAAATGCCCCCGGGATTCGAAAAGCGCGCGGATATCGCCCGTCCAGTGCAGCCGTACCCGATGCCGCCCGAATTCCCCCTTGGCAAGGACTTCCACGCGCAGATCATCGCCAAAAACAAGATGATCCCCTATCCTGGCATTCTTGGCGGGCTTGATCAGCCCGTCGGCCTCCGCGCAATGCCAGCCGTCCCCTTCTCCATGCTGTTCCAGCAGAGGCATGGGCGTAAGCAACAGAAACTCCATCTTGCCGCCCGAGGGGCGCTGGCCGATCATCCTCGCGGGGACCACCCGGGAATTGTTGGCTATGAGCAGCGTGCCCTTCGGCAAATATTCGAGCAGATGGGAAAAATGGGAATGTATGCGCTTCCCGGTATCGCGGTCCAGCACGAGAAGCCGCGACGCTCCACGTTCACCGGGATGCTGGGCTATACGCTCGGGAGGCAATTCATAACGATAAGAAGAAAGGAGAAAATCGGCTTCGGACTGTTGGATGGAATACATTGAAATCCCTGTATTTTGTCTTAAAAAAACGGTATCCGGCAGGTGTGGTGGGCGCGCTCCTTGAGCGGCATCCTGATGCGGGGCACTCTTCAAAAAGGCTTTCATGGCGTAGTGAAAGATGCATTTTATCACCCAAGCCGTACTTGCGGAAGACCTAAAAAAAGGAACCTCTCGGTCCCTTTTGTATCATCTTCCAGAAAAGTTCTTTTCTATCTACTTTAAATATTTTCTCTTTTATGAACTAAATATGACTCGCTAAATATTATACCGTGTGGTAACAATTTTATCTCAGCCTCATCCCCAAGAAGAAATCTGTGCATTGGTGGACTTCCGCCGAATCTCAATTCGCCTTCAACATGCCGGGAAGCCCTTGCAGCATCACCGCTTATAGTCGGACAGGCTGCGCTTGCCGCTCAAGTATTCTCCGATCAAAGCTTTCCTGTTCTTAAAATCATTCATCCGGTTGCGGGGGATACTGCCGCCGCGCGGCGCCACAACCTTGGCGGGATTCACGTATTTACCGTTCTGCTTGAGGCGGAAATCCAGATGCGGGCCGGTGGCATATCCGGTTGCGCCCACATAGCCGATGACCTGCCCCTGCCTGACCCGCGCCCCGCGCTTGGCACCGGACGCAAACCCGGAAAGATGCGAATACATGGACTCCAGCCCGCCGGAATGCTTGAGAATGACCATGTTCCCAAAACCGTTCCCCCACCCGGCCTTTTCGATCGTGCCGTCGCCGACGGCCTTGACCGGGGTTCCGGTGGGAGCCGCGTAATCGACGCCCTGATGCGGCTTATGTGTTTTAAAAATCGGATGCTTGCGGTTCATGGAATACCCCGAGGAAATCCGCGTGAACGCCAGCGGAGCCTTCAGGAGGGTCTTTTTGAGGCTTTCGCCCTTGGCGTTGAAGAAGGCTTCGCCGTCTTCCGTGGCGAAGTTATAGGCTTCGTACGTTTTCCCCTGGTTGGTGAACGTCGCCCCGAGCACTTTGCCGTAGCCCTTAAACTCGTTTTCCCGGAACCGCTTTTCAATCAACAGGGAAAAACTGTCACCTTCGCGCAAGTCCTTGATGAAGTTGATCTCCGAGCCGAAAATATCCGCGATGCGCACGGCCAGAATGGGCGATTCACCGGTCGAGGCCAGTGTCTCGAACAAACTGGAACGGATGGTTCCGCTTACGCGCACCAGACTGAAATCATAGACTATCGGCTCGACGTGGGCGACAAGCCCTTCATCCGTTTTCGTGACAATGAGCTTCTTGCGATCGTTGATCTCGTATTCGAAGCGCTCCATGTCCCTGCCGTCCGGGGAGCAGACCAGCGTGTAGGGTTGCCCTGTACGGAGGTTGTTGAGCGGGTGAAGCTTTCGCGTCACATTCAGAAGCTGTTGGACGGAACTCGCGGACATATATGGCGAAAGCAGTTCTGAGGCGCTGTCGCCCTTGGCAATGACGCCGTTGATGACGGAAGGATCGGACGGAGGTTCCTGCTCCAGCGGAACCTGCTGCATCTCGGAAACGATGGCCGCTTCACCTTCCGGCATCTCCTGAGCGGGAGGCTCCTCAGGAAGCACGGCAACAGCGCTCTTTGCCCTTTCCCATAAGGCAAAAAGGGAAGGAGTCACCTGATCTTGAAGGCGTTGAGCCACAGAAGACACCGCGACGGGCTGGCTCTCGGGAATCAGCAGAGAGGCTTCCCGCCGACTGTTGACGAGATACATCCCGCCCACAACGAGGAAGAGGCAGATAAAACTGATGAGTATGGTGCCTGCGGAAAAGGTATTTCGCAAGGGAAGAACCACGCTGTCAGAAGTGGATTGGCATACGCCGGGATACGGCACAGTTCAATTTTTTGTATGAGAAAAACTCTTATCTTGTATTGTATCAACCTGTTACGCTATTGTCCAGATCCGGGGCCCGCAGGAGACATGCCCTGCAATACGGGGAGCTTCCGGGCTGTCTCCGCTCTCTTCTGTGCTGAAACGTTTTCCGGTGGTGCCGGTTTCCCCTCCTCTCCCGGGAGCCAGGATGATGGCATCCCGCACAGGAAACGCCAGGCCCGTTTCCTGTGGGAATTCCACATTTCCTCAGGGAAGGTTCAACAACTTATCCACAGGGGCTCTTTGCTTGTGTAACGTACTTTTTTCTGATATGTTTTCTCCGTTGGAAACAAAGCGTTTTCGCCTCCGTTTTTCACCATCTTTTTCAGCCTGACTCAGGCTCTGGCCCCTGTGGAGCTTCGCAACGCCGTGTCTAAAGAAACGTTACGCAAATACCTCCTCACTTCTTCAGCCGAAGCGATCCCTCAAGCGCGCCCGTCCCTGCTCTCCTGCTTCACCAACGCCGAAAACCCCAAACCCCAGCTTCAGGATCGCCTTTCCGCCGCTGGCGAAGCGTTGGAATCGTGCTCGGAAACCGCGTTGCAGAGCTGGTTTGATCCCCTTGAAATCCTGTTGGATCAAGAAGCGGGAACGCTGGCTGTCCGTTTCCCCCACGCCTTCTTCGGCATACGCTTTTCCAGCCTGTTCCAGAAACTATTCGAAAAAAAGGCCCGGGAACTCTGGGGGAAAGGGCTTTCCATCACGTACGGCGCGGGAAAGTTCACTCCGTCGCCCCCCGTGCCCTTCGTCCAGCCCGCTCCCGAAAGCCGGCAGGACGCCCTCCATCCCGCCGTGGCCAACCCGATGCCTTTTGGGGAAGAATGGACCTTCGACACGTTCATCGGCAACGGGAAGCACAAATGGGCCTTGAGCCTTGCCCGCGACATCACCCGGCGCGCCGTCTACCGGGCCACGCATGGCCGTGCGCCTTCGCTCGACGACATCGGCGAAGCCCCGGGCCTGCTGGTGCTCTGCGGCCCTCACGGGACCGGCAAGACCCATCTGCTCCGGGCCATTGGCAACGAACTCTTCCGCACGCTCGGGAGCGATCTCTACTACGCTTCCCTGAGCGATCTGGAATTGCTGTTCGCCGGGCGTGCGGTCCTCGCCGCCCGGCAGGAACTGCTCTCCAAAGAAGCCGTTCTTATCGATGATTTCCAGCACCTGAGCCGTATTCCCGACAAGACGCCCACCACGGCGTCCCGGTTCCGCGCCCAGCTTGTCGCCGAGCCGGAGCAGCCCGCCGGGCCGTCCGTGCGCGAGGAGCTCTGCCTCCTGCTGGATCGCTTCATGGATCAGGGCAAACCCGTCATCGTGGCGGGCGTGGGGCGTCCCAAGGAATGGAGCCTCGGCAAGGCGCTGCTTTCGCGCCTCGAAACGGGCCTCTGGGCGGAACTCCCCGAGCCGGATCTCGACGTGCGCCTGCGCTACGCCCAGCAACAGGCCAAATTCCGCCGCCTGCCCCTGTCCAGGGAGCAGCTGCTGCTCATCGCGCAGCACTGCCCGGATGTCCGGCGGCTTTCCGGCGTCATCCTCCGGGTGGCGTCCCACCGCTCCCTGCTCGGCCGCGATCTTTCCGAACAGGATCTGCTCAACATCGTGCGGCAGGGCGGCGACAGCTCCGCGCTGACCCCTCAGCTCATCGTCAGTATCGTCGGTGAGCACTGCGGCGTCCCGGCCAAGGAAATCCTCGGTGAGAAGCGCCGCCCGGATCTCGTGCAGGCCCGCCAGCTTGCCATGTACTTGTGCCGCGAACTGCTTGGCCACTCCTACCCCGTCATCGGGCGCATGTTCGGCGGAAAGGATCACAGCACGGTGATGCATGGGGTAAAAAAAATCAAATTATTACAGGAAAGTGATCGACTTGCGCACAGCATGGTGACAGAGCTGACAAAAGCATGCCTCGAGCACCGCGGCTGAGGTTACGAACACGGAAGCTGTTCCCGCCGTTCCTAACCAGCCGAACGGGCTGTAACTAAAAACCAGAGCGATTCCACGAAGTTAATCAGGATACGCACATTGCGCGTCTCTTAATAATCTACAACAAGGATCTTCTACATGCTTTTTACAGTAAAGAAAGAGAACATCATCGAAGGCCTTCAGAAAGCGGCGGGCATCATCCCCACGAGAGCGGGGGCGGCTTATCTGCGTTCGCTCTGGATCAAGGCCGAAGGGGAAGTCCTGACCATCATGGCGACCGATGCGAACATCGAGTTCACCGGCACATATCCCGCCGATGTGAAGGAACCCGGCCTCGTCGGGGTGAACGGCCGGAACTTCGTGGATCTCGTCCGCCGTCTTCCCGCCGGCGAATTGCGTATCCGGCTTGACGACGCCACGGGCACGGTGATCCTCGAACAGGGCCGCCGTACCTATAAGCTCCCCGCCAACGACCCCACGTGGTTCCAAAGCCTCGCGTCGTTCTCCAGCGAAGGCGCCGTGGTGTGGTCCGGCGATTTCTTCCAGGAGATCATCGACCGCGTGTTTTTCTGCGTGAGCGACGACGAATCTTCCGACGCCATCGCGTGCCTCTACTTCAAGCCCGTTGGCGAAGGCCATATCGAAGTGTGCGGCCTGAACGGCCATCAGTTCGCCCTGACCCGCTTCACGCACGACGATCTGTCCGCCCGCCTTCCCGAAGACGGTGTGCTGATCCAGCGTAAATACGTCGGCGAACTCCGGAAGTGGCTCGGCGGCGATGAGATCGAAGTCAACCTGACGGACAAGCGCCTTTTCGTGCGTTCGGGCGACGGGCATGAAACCCTCAGCCTTCCCCGCGCCGGATACGCCTACCCCGATTACTCGCCGTTCATGACCCGTCTGGCGAGCCCCGACGTGTCCCTGCTCAAGCTGAGCCGGAAGGACTGCCTCGACGCGCTCGATCGTATCAGCATCTTCAACACGGAGAGCGATCGGTGTACGTATTTCGAACTGTCCAGCGCCGAGGCCATGCTTTCCGCGCAGGGGCAGGACACCGGGTCGGCCAACGAGTCCCTTGAAGTCTCCTACAACGGCTCCATCGGGCGCATCGCGTTCCCGACCAAGAACCTGATGGAAATTCTCACGCATTACCAGTCCGGCGAACTTACCCTCACCCTTACCGGGGCCGAGGGGCCCTGCGGCATCAACGGCACGGAAGATCCCGACTACACCGTGCTGATCATGCCCATGAAAATCGCCGAAGAAAGCTATTACGAAGAAAACTAGAGCGTGCTATACTTGGAGGAGCGCTTCGGGATGGAAGCGCTCCTCAATTCCCCTTTTCCTGAACGCTTGGAATAGGGGGATGGTCCTCTCATTCCGTCTATGGTATTGTTTCTTTCTAGTCACAACCTTTATCCCCGCTTTGGAACGTTCAGCTTTGAAGAGGGACATCTTCAGGAGCCGCCTCATGCCGCATACCTTCCCGGGCACGCGGCATGAGGCGGCCTCTGAGGGGCCCGGGGGCTTTTCCCGGGTAAAGGCCGAAGGGGCGTGGCCTCGCGGAGGCCGCGTTTGCGGACCGTCTGCGGCAGCCCTTTGCCGCCGGAGGCGCCACAACCAACATATGGATTCACGAGCCTATGACAGCCAACGCGAACGCTTATACAGCTGATTCAATCACTATTCTTGAAGGTCTCCAGGCCGTGCGGAAACGCCCGGCCATGTACATCGGCAGCACGGATTACCGTGGTTTGCATCACCTCGTGTACGAAGTGGTGGACAACTCCATCGACGAAGCGATGGCGGGCTACTGCACGCGCATCGAAGTTGTGCTCCACATGGACAACAGCGTCACGGTCCGCGACAACGGGCGCGGCATCCCCGTGGACATCCACCCCAAGGAAAAGGTCCCCGCCGTTCAGGTGGTCATGACCAAGCTCCACGCGGGCGGCAAGTTCGACAACTCCGCCTACAAGGTGTCGGGCGGCCTGCACGGCGTGGGCGTCTCCTGCGTCAACGCGCTTTCCGAGCGCCTTGAGGTGACCGTCCGCCGGGACGGGAAGCGCTGGAAGCAGGTGTACAGCCGGGGCGTGCCGCAAGAGGAGCTCCAGTACATCGGCGAGTCCGACAGCCACGGCACGACCGTCCGCTTCAAGCCCGACGAAACCATCTTCGAGACCACGGAATTCTCCTACGACACCCTCAAGAAGCGTTTTGAGGAGCTGGCGTATTTGAACAAGGGCCTCCAGATCGAGTGCCGCGACGAGCGTACCAGCGAAGTCCATCTGTTCCATGCCGAGGGCGGCATCCACCAGTTCGTGAAGGATCTGAACTCCGGCGAAGTGGGCATCCACGCCATCGTCGACGGGGAAGGCGTGGCCGACGGCGTTTCCGTGGAGTTCGCCATCCAGTACAACGCGGGCTACAAGGAAAACATGTATACCTTCGCGAACAACATTCGCACGAAGGAAGGCGGTACGCACCTTGCCGGGTTCAAGACCGCGCTGACCCGCGCCATCAACAACTACATCAAGAGCCAGCCCGATCTGACCAAGAAGATGAAGGGGCAGGCCCTTTCCGGCGACGACGTCCGCGAAGGGCTGACCGCCGTGCTCAGCGTGAAGCTCCCCCAGCCGCAGTTCGAAGGCCAGACCAAGACCAAGCTCGGCAACAGCGAGGTCGCGGGCATCGTGGGCGGCGTGGTGTACGGCAAGCTCGACACCTATTTTCAGGAGAACCCCAAAGACGCTCGCCTGATCATCGACAAGGCCGTGGACGCCTCCCGCGCCCGCGATGCGGCCCGCCGCGCCAAGGAGCTTGTCCGCCGCAAGGGCGCCCTTTCGGACAACGCGCTGCCCGGCAAGCTGGCCGACTGCCAGAGCAAGGACCCGGCGGATTCCGAACTGTTCATCGTGGAAGGTGACTCCGCAGGCGGTTCGGCCAAGCAGGGCCGCAACCCGAACACGCAGGCCATTCTGCCCCTGCGCGGCAAGATCCTGAACACGGAACGCACCCGCTTCGACAAGATGCTCGCCAATAAGGAAGTCAAGGCGCTCATCACCGCGATGGGCGCGGGCATCGGCGAGGAGGACACCGATTACGACAAGCTGCGGTACCACAAGATCGTCATCATGACCGACGCCGACGTGGACGGCGCGCACATCCGTACGCTCCTTCTGACCTTCTTCTTCCGCAACTACGCGGGGCTCATCGACCGCGGCTACCTGTACATCGCGCAGCCGCCGCTGTACCGGGCGCACAACAGCAGGATGGAGAAGTTCATCAAGGACGATTACGAGCTGAACGCCTTCCTGATGCAGCGCGTGAGCGACGACATGGAAGTGGAGGCCCCTAACGGCACGCTCTTCCGGGGTGAGGAGATCAAGGCCCTCATGGGGCAGATCGAAAACATTTCCCACCGTGTGCGCGACGCCGAGCTGGCGGGCATCAACCGGGATCTTTTCCTCGCCCTTGTCGACGTGGAGGACCGCGTCACTCCGGACTGCCTCACTTCCGGAACGCGTTGCTACGACTTCCTCAAGGAGCGGGGCTACGAGCTGACGACGGAGACGGAAGCGCACGAAGACGGCGATCGCGTCTTTGCGCTCATCGAGAACGCCAACGGCCACCGCACGCGGGTATCCGTCGAGTTCTTCATCTCCAAGATGTACCTCAACTCATGGGAAGCCCTCGACGCCATCCGGCAGAAGTGCGGCGGCCTCAGCTTCATGCTTCGCAACAAGGAGCAGGAGTACACGGCGTCGGATATTTTCGACCTGCACGCCCTGACGCTTGAGGAAGCACGGAAGGGGCTCAATATCCAGCGCTACAAGGGCCTCGGTGAAATGAACCCCGAACAGCTCTGGGAAACGACC
>ERZ779870.1381-NODE-1381-length-16594-cov-5.5949_pt1 | contig 16594 bp, 9 predicted proteins | sample MGYA00511247_ERZ779870 | MGnify/ENA primary metagenome ERZ779870 (study PRJEB29588, sample SAMEA2149068) | human gut metagenome | biome: human gut; feature: human-associated habitat; material: faeces | place: Denmark | collected 2008/2010 ...
TATACTGGGGCATCTTCATATGCCATTGTATTTTATAGGGACATTTACTGAATATTCCTAAATAGCTTTTTTTTGAAAATGTTCCCTCAGTTTCCGGATGGCACTGTATTTGAGGGTTTTTACCGTGTTGACTGAAACATCCAGCAAACGTGAGATTTCCTTATTTTCCAAACCGGATAAGGCCAGACGGATGATTCGGGCACTTTGTTCCGGTAGCTGGCCGATAGCGGTCAGCAACATCTGGTTGGTTTCTTCTTCGATGAATAAATTGAAAATCTGGGGTTCCTCGGATTCCGGGTTTTCGAGGCGGGCATAACGGTTGTTTTCCCTTTCGATGCCCCGGAGATAATTCAGGGCTTCATTTTTAACCGAGACAAAGAGAAAATTCTCTATCGATTCGATTGTGTTGTATTTTTCCTGGTTTTCCCAGTAGCGGATGATGATTTCCTGAACAATATCCTGGGCGACAGCTTCCGATTTGACGAACTTTAGGGCAGAAGTATATAAAGCCGCATAATGCTTGCGGATAAAATTTTCCAATTCTGCATATTCTTTCATGGGCTGTGACCTTCATTTGGCAAGACAAATATAGTGATTAAAATCATCCCGATTTGTGGAATCAGGAAATAATCGGTAACTTTGTTTTGGAAAACAATTAAAAATCCGCAAGCATGGGCGACAAGATATATCCGATAGGCATTCAGAATTTCGAGAAAATCCGCAACGAGGGTTATTACTATGTCGATAAAACGGCTTTAATTTACCGATTGGTGAAAACGGGCAGTTATTATTTCCTCAGCCGTCCGCGCCGTTTCGGGAAAAGCCTGCTGATTTCCACGCTGGAAGCCTATTTCCTCGGGAAAAAGGAGTTGTTCGAGGGGCTAGCAATGGCGCAGCTGGAAAAGAATTGGATACGCCGCCCTGTGTTACATCTTGATCTGAATATCGGGAAATATGATGCTCCGGACAGTTTGGACAAAATCCTTGAGGAAGCCCTGTCCAAATGGGAGATTACGTACGGCACCGGTGTCGGGGAGACGACCCTCGCCCTACGCTTCAAGGGTATCGTGGAACGTGCCAGCCAGCAATCCGGTCAGCGGGTAGCCATCCTTGTCGATGAATACGACAAACCGCTTTTGCAAGCCATCGGCAACAAAGAGTTGCAATCCGCGTATCGCAACACGCTGAAACCTTTCTACGGTGTGCTCAAAACGATGGACGGCTACATACAATTCGCCATGCTGACGGGAGTAACGAAATTCGGCAAAGTGAGCGTGTTCAGCGACTTGAACAACTTGATAGATATTTCCATGGACGCACGCTATGTTGCCTTATGCGGAATTACCGGAAAAGAAATTCAGGACAATTTCGAGGAAGATTTACACGAGTTAGCCGAGGCGCAGAAAATGACTTACGAGGAAGCCAAAGCCGAATTGAAAGCCTGTTATGACGGTTATCATTTTGTGGAAGATTCCGAAGGCATATACAATCCTTTCAGCCTGCTCAATACTTTCTTCAAAATGAAGTTCGGCAGTTACTGGTTTGAAACGGGGACACCGACTTACTTGGTGGAATTGCTCAGGCGCTACCACTACGACTTGGAACGCATGGCAAACGAGGAAACCAACTCCGATGTGTTGAATAGCATTTACGGCGACGAGCAGCCGATACCCGTTATTTTCCAAAGCGGGTATCTTACGATAAAAGGGTATGACAAACGATTCGATCTATATCGTCTTGGTTTCCCGAATAAAGAGGTAGAAGAAGGTTTTATCAAATTTTTAATGCCTTTCTATACCCGTTTCAACAAAATAGAAGTTCCTTTCGAAATACAACAATTCACCCGTGAAATCGAAATGGGGCAACCGGATGCCTTTTTCAGGCGTTTGCGAAGTTTCTTTGCCGACACGCCCTACGAGGTGGCAACCGACTTGGAACGTCACTACCAGAATGTATTATTCATTGTCTTCAAACTGGTAGGATTCTACACGGAGACGGAGTACCGTACTGCTGAGGGGCGGGTGGATCTCGTGGTGAAGACTTCAGACTATATCTATGTAATGGAATTTAAACTGAATGGAACGGCAGAGGAAGCCCTACAACAAATCAACGACAAACGTTATGCCCTTCCTTTCGAGGCAGACAGGCGCAAGGTGTTCAAAATAGGCGTCAACTTTAGCGCGAAGACACGAAATATCGAGAAGTGGTTGATAGAAGTTTCGGAAAATGTTCTATAGGCGGCATCCCCTCCAGGGAGGCCCAATCGGACGGGGCACCTCTGTACCTGTTCTTCGGCAACATAAATCCGGACTGTTTCTCCCCGAGCGAGTATGCGGTAATCTGATACCATCTCAGCCCTTCGAGGCAGACTGCTCGAGGTGTTGTTAAAATTTATTTTTTTTTAAGTTTCATTCATCCTTTACCTGCTTCTGCGGTGTCTTAATATAAAAGGACATGAAATGGATTTACAAAAGGCATATCGTTTAGCTACAATTATCATTCGGGTAAAACTGGGGAATGTGACGGAAGAGGAACGTTCGGAATTGCTGGACTGGCTCGACGAGAGCGAAGAGAATCGCCGGACATACAAAAGGATTATTCGCGGAGAGGCGATTCGCGAACGGATAGCAGGAGAAGAACGGATCGGAAAAGAGACCGATTATGAGAAAATACGAATTTCGGTCGTCCGGAGTTTGGTGGGACGCAGACGGAGCCGGCGTGTGCGCTTATGGAGGAGTGTGGCTGCTGCGGCTTGTATCTGTGCTGTGGCGGTGACTGTTTTGTGGGAATTGTCCGGTGTGCGGGCGGTACCGGAGGCTATGCCGCTGGCCGGACAACAAACAGAGACTGCTAAGGTAAAACTGATCCTGCACTCCGGTGAACAGATTGCTTTGGAGCAGAAGAAAGAACAGAGAATCGAAGCAGGGGATGCAGTGATTAAAAATGAACACGGACAACTGATATATGAAAGTAAAAATAGTCCGGCGACCGAAGAGCTGTTCAATAAAGTGGTAACCGCTATCGGGGGAGAGTATGCCTTGATTTTGAGCGACGGGACCCGGGTATGGCTGAATGCGGACAGCGAGTTGGAATATCCCGTGGAATTTGTTAAAAAAGAACGTATCGTGAAATTGAGCGGGGAGGCTTATTTTGAGGTGGCTCCGAATCCTGAACAGCCTTTTATCGTGGAAGCCGGAGGGATACAGACCCGGGTATTGGGAACTTCATTCAATATACAGGCTTATCGTAATGAGAAATCGGTATATACGACCTTGCTGACTGGAAGTATCCGGGTGGCGGTAGCAGACGGCGGTGATGCGGTGGTGCTGACTCCGGGACGGGAAGCGATTTGGGAAAAGGGAAGCGGGGCTATGCAGGTGGAAGCTGTCAATGCCGAGGATGCGATTGCCTGGAGATATGGGAATTTTATTTTTGAGGAAGAAGATATCGAAGTGGTTATGCGGATGTTGTCCCGCTGGTATGAAGTGGAATTTGTATTCGACGGAGGAAGGAAAGAAAAGCATACTTTCAGTGGACGGATGAGTAAAGACGAATCCCTGGATACCGTGCTCGAGACCATTGAATTAGCGGGAGGACCGGAATTCCGCCGGGAAGGAAATATCATACATCTGATTGAAAAATAAACCGGAGTTGTTTTGGCCAGCAACTCCGGAATAAAGACCTTGTCCCAAAACAAGGTATTGTCTAACTATTTTATGTACAAATTTATGAAAAAAAACGAAACTAAAAAATCGTTTGGAAAGCTTTTGTCCTGGCGGCAACTATGGTGTTGCTGTCTGATGCTGATCGGAGGACTACTACTAACAGACCGGCCGGCTTTTTCACAAGCCACAACCCAAGCCAATGTGTCTTTAAAATTAAAACAGGTGACGGTATTGGATGCGCTGCGGGAATTAAACCGGCAATACGACCGACAGCTGATGTTTAAGCGGGAGGAAGTGGAGCAGGTGAAGGAACCGGTCTCTGTCGATGTAAAAAAGGTAACTCTTTTGCAAGCCGTAGAGGCCTGTATCCGGGGAACCGGTTTGGTGGCAACCGACCGCAACGGGATTATTGTCATCGGTCCTGCGCGGCAAACCACACCTCCTGTTTCCCGGGTGATTCAGGGTATAGTGAGGGACGAGCAGGGAAATCCGTTGCCGGGGGCTACGATTAAAATCAAGGGTACCCGGATGGGTACTGCGACCGATTTCGAAGGCCGCTTTCAATTGGCTTTAGCCGGAGATGCACAGGTGCTGGAAGTATCTTTTATCGGTTATCGGACAGTTGAAGTAAACGTACAGGGGAAAAAGGAAATTGAAGTCAGGCTGCAGCCCGATCAGGCTGAAATGGAAGAAGTGGTGGTTACCGGTTATCAGACGATCCGGAAGGAACGAATGACCGGTACGACGGCGACGATTACCGCCAATCAGATTGCAGGCCGGGGATTACAGTCGATCGACGAAATTCTGAATAGTACGATCTCGGGGTTGAATATGATCAGTAGTGGCCGGCCCGGACAGGACGCACAGATCCAGATTCGTGGGGTAAATTCGTTGACGGGGAGTACCGAGCCGATGTGGATTGTCGACGGTATGCCGTTACAAGGAGAGATTCCCAACATCCAAAGCGGTTCTACCGATTTGCAGGCGACTATTTTTACGACCGGAATCGGTAATATTGCACCGGACGATATCAAATCGATCACCGTATTGAAAGATGCTGCCGCTACAGCGATTTACGGTGCCAGGGCTGCGAACGGGGTGATCGTCGTCGAAACGAAAAGCGGACTTTCCGGGAAAACCCGGTTTAATGCTTCGGTGAATGTGGGGATTACCGAACGACCCCGGAATAACATCGACATGATGAATACTGCGGAGAAAATCCAGTTCGAACGCGAGATCTTTTACGATCAGCAAGGATATATCTATACCCCCGGGCGGGTGACTAAATTATTGCAGCAAGCAGCCTATGGAGAAATTTCTTCTGATGAGGCCGAACGGCGAATCGGCGAATTAGCTAAAATCAATACCGATTGGTTTAAAGAAATTTATCGCACGGCGATCAGTCAGCAATACAATTTCAGCATGTCGGGAGGTAACGAGAAAACACAACATTACGTTTCCTTGAACTACCTGAAAGAGGTCGGTACCGAACCCAATAATAAGTACGATCGGTTGGGGATGAACATTAAATTAACCCATAATCCTTCCGAAAAAATCCGGATTACCGGCGGGTTGGGAGCCACTATGAAAAACGACAGAGTGACGGCCAGTAGCGTAAATTCCCTGGAATATGCAATGTATGCCAACCCTTATGAACGATTGAAAAATGAGGATGGTACAAAGGCTTACGATATCAGCTACAATGCAAAGGAAAGTAGTATCCGGGACGGGCTGGATTGGGATACCTTCAATATTCTCGACGATCTGAACCGAAATACCAATACCAACCGTTATCTGGATGCCGAGCTTTCATTGAAGGTGGAATGGGAAATCGTCAAAGGCCTGATGTTTACGACCCATGGGGTTTATAATGCCAATTCCAACCATAACCGGATTATCGAAGGAGCGGATACCTATACCAATTTTATCAATAACTGGTATTCCTACAAGGGAGAAATTCCGCATGACATGGTGAAGGGCTCTTTGCGGGAGGCTACAGGATATACCAATGCCTATACATTTCGGAATACACTTCAATATACGGGGGAATATGCCGGAAAACATTATATCTCTTTGTTTGCCGGGCAGGAAATACAGGAGCGGACCGCTTATAATTCCTTCAATTATTCTCCGGTATTCGACGAAGAACACCGGATCGTCGGATTCCCTGAAATGGACGGTATCGACGGATCGGAAATCAATTATAACGCCTTGGGAGGGACAGGAAAGTCGGTCAGCAAAATGTCTTCCTTTTTTGCCAATGCCTCATATTCCTACCTGGATAAATACATTTTGACCGGAGCATTGCGCTATGACGGTTCGGATATCATCGGAAACGACAACCAGTTTACTCCGCTATGGAATGTCGGTTTACGCTGGAATCTGCATCGGGAGGAATTTATGAAGCGGTGGATGTGGGTAGACCAGTTCGCTGTCCGGGGTGGTTTCGGATATACCGGGAGTATCGACAAGAATGCACTGCCTTTTGTGGTGATGACCCTCGGACAAAGTGTGATTTATGACGGGCAAACTGTACCGACTTCTTTCAGTTACCCCAACCCGAATGTAAAATGGCAGACCAAACAGGATATGAATGTCGGCCTGGACCTTTCGCTATTCGACTATCGGTTGGAATTGGGGGTGAATTACTACCACAATATCACCCGGGATGTGCTCGACCGGAAAGCTTTACCCTATTCTTCCGGACGGAGTGAGGTGACGGAGAATGTAGCCGATATTTATAATAGCGGATGGGAAATCGATCTGGGAGTAACGCTGTTGAAAAATAAATCTTTTCAATGGTATGCCAAAGCGAACATTGCGATCAACGATAATAAAGTGAAAAATACGTATTATAAGGACACGGAAGATCTACCGAGAGCAACCTTGAGTAATGCACATCAATTTGTAGAGAATCAGCCGGTGAACGGTTGGTATGGGTATAAGTTTGCAGGAATCAATCCCATCAACGGAGCGGTAATGACTTATACCGGCAATGGGGAGGCGACCTTGGATATGTCGGTTAGCGGAGCTACATGGCCTACCCCTTCGGTGTTTTATTTAGGAAATCTTACTCCTCCGGTCGTGGGCGGATTTTCAACTTCTGCCAATTGGAAACAATTGATTTTTTCTGCTAATTTTGAGTTTAAGACCGGACATAAAATCAAATCGTTCAATACCTTCCGAAGCCTGGATGCCCGTAATCGTCACACCTCCGAAGCGAATCGCTGGCGTGAACCGGGAGATATCACCAATGTACCTGCTATGTCGGAAGCCTTTACCACCTATTCTTCCTATATGTACGATATCTTATTGGAGAAAGGAAACTACCTCCGCTGTAGCTATATGACGCTGGGATATAACCTGAAACCCGAATGGCTGCATAAAATAGGTTTCAGCACTGCCCGGCTCAGTTTTACAGCGAAAAATCTGTTTACGATTTCCAGTTATAGCGGGATCGATCCGGCACTGATGGGTTCGTTCGGTTATCCGAATTCCCGGAAATATACGATTACTTTAAATGTTGGATTCTAAAATTGAAAGAGATGAAGAAATTATTCTTATATGTCACCCTGATTCTGAGTTTTACTTCGTGCGAGAAATATCTGGAAGTGAAACCTTCGAATATTCTGGCCTTGAAAACTTATGACGATGTGAAATCTTTATTGGGGTCGCATTTGAAATTATACACCGTGACTTTTTTCAGCTCCCATGAATTGGCAGGAACGAACGTTCCCTGGAGAACGGACGATTTGTATTTGTTTTTCGGTTTTTATAGTGACGATTTGAATACCGATACCTGGCTGAACGGAAATTGGATGGCTAATAATAAAAGAGCGTTGTATACAAACAGTTTGAACTGGCAAAATACCACAATGCCCGGGACGATCTGGGGAAACTATTTCAGTAATATCGGTTTTTATAATACGATTATCGACGAACTGGCGAATGTCAGTGCTTCACAGGAAGAAAAAGATATCGTCGAACAGGAAGCCCGTTTTCTGAGAGCCTGGTATTTGTTTAAAGTGTTGCAATATTTTTCTCCCTATCACAGCAATGAACTGGGGATACCGTTTAATACCGATTCGCAAGCAGTCGGAAGTTATAATAAACAGCGGAAAACGCAGGCTCAGGTATATCGGTTTTTGATCGATGAGTTGACTACGGTCATTGATTGTAAGACAGAACCCCGGGCGACTTATAATATTTTTTACGATAAGAATCTGGCCCATGCTTTGCTGGCTGAGATCTACCTTTTTAAAGGCGGTTCGGGAGCTGGCGAGAAAGAGGATTATGTTCAGGCAATTACGCATGCACAGGCGGTTATGAAAAATTATCCGTTGCAGGGGATAGATGAATTCAAACCTTTTGAAACCTATAAGACAAGTGAGGGGGGAGTATATAAAAATAAAGATCAGGCCTTATTGTCCTTTTTGTGGTATACCGGAGATGCGGGCATGTACGGGACGATGGAGGCTTATGGTTTACTCGAATTTGTCCGGGATGAACTGTTCGAATTGTTCGATGAAAACGATGTTCGCCGTTCCCTTTACTTTAATCCCGAAAACAAGGCTATCCGTAAATTCAAGGATCTGCCGAATTCCTATGGGGTGTTACACTTTTTCCCGGTTTCCGAAATGTATCTGATCGAGGCTGAAAGTTATGCCCGTAACGGACAGGAAGGAGAAGCCCGGCAAGCCTTGGAAGAGTTCCAACGCCATCGGATCAGAAATTATCAGGGATACAAAGGAGCGGATTTGTTACAAGAGATTATGAATGAACGGCGGAGAGAGTTTTGCCTCGAATACGATATGCGGTGGTGTGATCTGATCCGGATTCAGAAGGGATGGTCCAGAAATTCTTACCAAAATCCGGAAGAAGCCGTCTATATGCTGGAAGATAATGATTTCCGTTTCTGTTTCCCTATCCCTTTGCTGGAAGAAATGCAGGAAAATAATCAGATCGAACAAAATCCCGGATGGAATATGTTGTAATCCTAAAATGATGAATAAGATGAAAATAATAGGTTATATTTTGCTGATTGTTTTGCTTTTTTCGTGCGAAAAGAGTGAATATGAAACCTGGTTGTACGAACCCGGAATCGAAGCCGTCGATTCGGTGGCTATTTATCCCAATAGTCCCGTTTTGATCGCGAATGGTAAAGCTCAATTGAGTTTTCTTGTAAAAGCTTATTCGTTTGTGAAAGATAAACGGACGATCGAACAGGTGATCGATGGGGAACATATTGTCAAAGACTCTGTGTTTACGAAGATTTCTGCAATGAAAATGGATCGTTTCGAAGCATCTGAAATACAGATTAAGACCAGGGATGGCAAGTTGATCGAGGGACAGAAATTCTCGGCCACCGAAGGGGCTGGAACGGATGTTGAATTTGTATGTACTATTCATGGGATAGAAAGTGAACCTTGTAAAGTGCATTTGATCGCCGATCCGGTAATGGATTTTCCGACTATTACTGTTCCGGTTGTTTTCCATCTGTTGGTTACAGATAAAAATATCAATAGGTATGATGGCATAACGACCGGGTTGTTACAGGGATTTATCGATCGGGCCAACAAGGTGTTTGCGGGAACTTATGCCGACGATCCGGTAGCCGTCGACAGTAAAATTCGCTTTGAATTGGCTACGGTGGATGTACGAGGGAATAAACTCGCTACCCCGGGAATAAACAGAGTGGAAATGGGAACTCCTGCTTATGGCGAAGTTGCCGGTTATATTAACAAGAATTTACTATGGGACCCGAACCGGATATTGAATATCTGGGTAAACGATGAAATTTATGGGACCAATGCTTATGCTCCGGCTTATATTTTGGATAACGGAACCGCTGTACCCGGTTTGAAAATGAATTCGGTTGCTACAGCTGATGAAGTAAGTTTTACTTCGTATAGGGAAGTAGGCATTACTCTTACTGTGAGTTCGATATTCTCGATCAATAAAGGGGGCTATGAATATTATCTGGGTACACATTTCGGATTAATGCCTACGGTGTTCAGTACTTATTCGGGAATTCCCTTTGTTAACGGAGATGTAGATTTTTGTTCGGATACTTATACTTATGAATTAGGGCCTATTGCTTTGGAAAAGAATACTTATTCGGATGATAAACAGGCTCCGGTGATTTATTATAATTCCTGTAATATCATGGATGAAAGTTCGGCATCGACTTCCCTGACCTATGAACAGGTTTTGCGTATGAGGAAAGTGATTGCTAATTGTCCGGGACGGATGTTCGATTAATATAATAACCATGTGCTGATGTGCTCCCGGGAGTTACTCCATAATGAGCACATCAGCACATAAATTTTATCCCATAATCCAACGAGCCTTTCTACCCAATAACCGGTACATCAGGGCTGTGAATCCCCACGCACACAGGAAAATAAGAATTGCCATTACCGGCACCTGTAGCGGAATCGGCAGATTGAAATTACCGATCAGTAAAAAGGCCGGGCCGACTGGAAAGTAATGTACCATGTAAATGCCGAAACCACATTTCGTGATATTGGCGAGCGAACGGATGAGGGCGGGCGTAGAGACGACTACTTTTTGCAAAGCCAGAAAAACCGCCAGAGTCATACATAACACGTTAGGGCTGCAAAAAGTGAAGAATAATTCCATATCCGATTCGGTAGCTGCCGGATTATGGGCTGCTGCACTAAAACCGGTAAAAGTGACGGAATAGCCGGCTGCAAATAAGAGAGCGGATAGAAGCAGTGTTTTTCCGACGGACCAGGAATTTCCTTGTTTGACATAATGCCCGAGCAGGAGATAACCGTTGAAACCTGCAAAATAATATAGTGTCCCGAATTCGTTCCAGGTGGCGGTGCCATAGAGATAATGCGAAATATATTCGCCCATATACGGGAGAAATAAGCTGATCACCCAAATCCACAAGTAAGTTTGTTTCATTTTACGATCGGCCTTATCGATCCAGGCAGAGAAAAAGGGCATATACAGATAAAGTCAGATCAAAAGGTAAATGTACCACATATGATTCTCTTTAAAGGAGAAATTGAAAGGAATCATGGCGATGTCTTTCAGCGAATCGCTGAAAGACTGGGATTCATTTCCTTGTACATAACAGAAAAAATCGCCGATAATGGATTTCGGAAGCCCGACAACTCCTGTAAACCACGGGAATAAGTTGTAAAGCACCGACCATATCAAAAAAGGAAATAATACCCGGAAAATTCTTTTCTTGTAGAAAACGCCTAACGGTTGTTGACCAACTGGGAGTAAGAGTAATCCGGTCATCATGGCAAACAGGGGAACCGACGGACGAAATAATGAGCCGTATACAGAAGCCCAGAATTTATATTCGGGTAGGGTTCCCAGGGTCGGGGAGATGTAAAAGGGATCGATACAATGTACGCCGATTACCATAAGCATTGCTGTAAGCCGGACGATATCCAGCCATACGATGCGTGAAGGAGAGGGTAAATCGTGATTCATGTTATTCATTATTTGTTATTCGTCTGATTATTTAATGTCGCAAAAGAATGAAATATTTGTCTCAACTTCCGTGAAATATTGGCCAATAACTAATAAAAATTGGTCATACCGGAAAAAAATTCTGTATCACTTCAAAGTTAAAAATGTTAAATCTTGTCGAATAGAAAAGGAAATGAGCGATTATGCGTTTACTTTTGTATAAACATAAATCGGTGATGAAGAGGATTTTATTCATGATTATATTAGGGCTGGGAGGACTGATGCCGGTAAACCGGATATTAGCCCAGAGAGCTGTCGACTTGTTTCAGGATTATAGTTGGGAACAGGCTAGTTTACAGGCAGCCCGGGAAAATAAGCTGGTTCTGGTCGAAGTGGGACCGATCGACCTGAAAGTGGAGAGAGGAATACAGACGAAACCCGATCTGGTGAATTATTTGCAGCGGAATGTGATTGCAATCCGGCTGAATGCGAACGATACGAAAAACAGTGGATTTCAAACGCGCTTATTGATGTACGAGCCTCCCCTGTTTGCTTTTTTTATGCCTTATGGAGATTTGCTGGAAATGATAAAACCGGGGGAGGTACTTCAAGATCCTTCTGCTTTAAGAGAAACACTCGAAAAGGCGAAGGAACGGGCTGCAGTGAAAAAAAGAAATAGCCGCTCTGTTCGTTTCGAGGATTTGCCGTTCGAAGAAGCTTTGGCAAAAGCGGAGGAAGCGGAGCAGCCGGTATGTATTTATTTTACCGCCGACCGGTGTCAGGCTTGTTTGTTATTGGAGAAAAACGTGTTGAACCTGGACGAGGTGGCCGATTATTACAATGACCATTTTGTCAATCTGCGGGTGAATACCTCGCGGACACAAGAGTTGGCCCGGCGATATGGGATAAAACAGTGTCCTGCTTTTCTGTTTTTGAATGCCAAAGGGAAAGTGATTTACCAGGGTGAAGGGGCGGAAACAAAGGAGCAATTGCTGGACAATGCTGCTCTTGCTTTGAAAAAAGCCGGAGGAATTTCGTTTCAGGAATTATCGGATGAGGAGGCTCGGGCTAAAGCGCAACAGGAGAATAAACCGGTGTTTATCGATTATTATATTCCGGGTGGTGCACATAAAGAGATGTTGCGTACCGTATTTGCCGACCCGGAAGTGGCTGCCCTTTTCGAGCAGCAGTTTGTCAATGTAGCCCGCGAATCGGGTCAGGCGGTGTTGGTTTTTACGGATGCGGGGGGAAACGAATTGCACCGGGTGAGAAATATCATGAGTCCCGAAGATTTGCTGCAGGAGGCCCGGATGGTGTTGGAAGGAAAAGGATTGGCCGGAATGGAGAAGGAATTCCGTCAGGGAAGTCGCCGGCCCGAATTTCTGAAGAGTTATATGGCGATGTTGGGGCGGGCTGATAGATACAGGGAAGCCGGAGAGATTGCGGCGGTTTATTTTTCGGCTTTACCTTCGGATTGTCTCCGGGATGCTGAATATTGGGATATTTTCGACCGCTATTATATGCTTGCCGATACAGACCTTTTTCAATATGTATTGACTCACCGCAAAGAATTGTACGACCTTTACGGAGAAGATAAGGTTCGGAAAAAGATAGCGGCGGTCTGGATTGCCGGGGCTGAAAATTTTGTTCAGGACGGCGTTTTTGATGAGGTCGGTTTCAAAGCTTATACCAAACGACTGAAAAAAGAAAAAGTCGAAGAGTGGCGGCAAATTGTCCGGAATGCCCGGATGCATGCTGCCGAACGCACCGGGGACTGGCGTACATTCGTCGATTTGGCAGAGGAAAAATGGTACGAAGAAAAAATTCCCGATGCCGAATTGTACAGCTGGGGAGTGAAAATCAATGAAAATTGTCCTGACGAAGCTATTCGTTACAAAGCGGCACACTGGTTTGTACAAGCAGCTCAGGAAATGGAACGAAAAGAACGGGTCACCGGAAAAGTAAGCATGAGTTCATATAAAGGCTTTTTCGAAAAACTGGCGGACGACCTGGTGGGAAAAAAGTAATTGCGTTTGTGTTCTAATCGTTGAAGCTGAATTTGACACGATTGACAATGGAACGTCCCAAAGTCAGCTCGTCGGTATATTCCAGATCATTGCCGATAGAGATGCCTTTGGCAATGGTGCTGATGACGAGATCTTCTTTATTCTTCATTTTTTTGAAGATATAATAGCCGGTAGTATCTCCTTCGATGGTGGCACTGAGGGCAAAGATGATTTCCCGGATCGGTTCCTGCTCTACCCTTTCAACTAAAGAAGTAATGTGCAGATCGGCAGGACCGATACCGTCCATTGGAGAGATGATTCCTCCGAGCACATGGTATAAACCGTTGTATTGTGAGGTGGCCTCGATCGATAAGATGTCTTTGATGTTTTCTACGACGCAGAGCGTCGTGTTATCTCGTTTCGGGTCTGAACAGATCTCGCAGATTTCACCGTCGGAAATATTATGACATCGACGGCATTCCTTGATGTTTTTCTTCAGGTCACCGATACTTTTCAAAAAGTCGTCGACTTCCTGCACATCTTTCTTCAGAAGATGTAATACGAATTTCAGAGCTGTTTTACGCCCTACTCCCGGCAGGGAAGCAAACTGATCGACCGCTTTATCTAATAACCTTGAAGAATTCACCCTTTTTTCCTTTCTCCTTTTTTCTTTCTCCCCCTCACTCCTCCCTCAAACGAATATCTTTCACTATCATCTGAATATCGTTTTTCCCCATAAATTCATTTTCCTGGAGCGTATAACAGATATCGAAAAATCCGCCGGAGTTCACTTTATCATAGAGATGCCCCATGCCGAAACCGATGCCGCTCCGGTCGTTACAGGCCCTGGTATCGTCGACAATGACCAGTTTCAGGTGTTCGTTGTTACGTCCCACCCGTTTGGTGCCGATGAAGTTTGTTACTTTCTCGGTCATGAAGACCGGGATGGTATTGTTGGGACCGAACGGGGCGAATTTTTGCAGCATATGATACAGATCGGGAGTGATATCGGTCAGCTTGATTTTAGCGTCGATATTGATCTGAGGGGTCAACATTTCATCGTCGATCGTTTCCCGGACAATACGTTCGAATTTTTGTTTGAACGGTTCTATATTTTCGATTTTCAAGGTCAATCCGGCAGCATATTTATGCCCGCCATAATTCTCCAGAAATTCACTGCATTGCGAGATAGCGTAATACAGATCGAAACCTTCGACCGACCGGGCTGAGCCTGTCGCCAAGCCGTTCGATTCGGTAAGAATGATCGTCGGACGATAGAAAGATTCGGTCAGGCGTGAAGCTACGATCCCGATCACTCCTTTATGCCAGTTGGCATTGAACAATACGGTCGTTTTTTTCGACGGTTCGAGTTCCGATTGGTTGATGTGACGAATGGCTTCCTCAGTGATATCGTGATCCAGTTTTTTACGTTGGTCGTTGAAAGTATTGATATCCGAAGCGATACCGGCAGCAGAGCATTTCTCGTCGGCTGTCAGTAACTCCACCGATTTCCGGCCTGATTCGACCCGTCCGGCTGCATTGATCCGGGGACCGATTCTGAAAACGATGTCGTTGATCGTAATTTCTTTATCGATCCCGGAAATTTTTATAATCGTTTTTAATCCCAGACTGGGATTGGAGTTCAACTGCTGTAACCCGAAATAGGCCAGAATCCGGTTTTCTCCCGTGATCGGGACGATATCGCTGGCTATGCTGACGCATAACAGGTCCAAAAGCTTGTAAAGCTCCGACATCGGAAGATTGTGCTTCAGACTATGTGCTTGTACCAGCTTGAAACTGACCCCGCATCCGCTCAGCCATTTGTAAGGGTAGGGACAATCCGGACGTTGGGGATCGAGCACCGCAATGGCTTCCGGCAACGTATCTCCCGGAGTATGGTGGTCACAAATGATGATATCCACCTGTCTGGAATTGGCATATTTGACTTTTTCGACTGCTTTGATTCCACAATCGGTGATCAGCATCAATGAAAAACCGTTTTCTGCGGCATAGTCGATTCCTTTGATCGATACCCCATATCCTTCCGTATAGCGGTCGGGGATGTAGTATTCCAGATTATCGCTGTTACAGTGGTGTTTCAAATACTTGTATAGCAGGGATACTGCCGTCGTCCCATCGACATCGTAATCTCCGTATATCAGTATTTTTTCATCTTGGGCGATCGCCCGGTCTAAACGTTCTACTGCCTTGTCCATATCTTTCATTAAGAAAGGATCGTGCAGCATATTCAGGGATGGATAAAAAAAAGATTGTGCCTGTTCCGAACTAGTAATACCCCGTTGCAGCAGTAAGTTCGCTATAACGGGGTGACAATTTAGTTTTTTTGAAAGTTCCTCTATCTTAGTAGCCTCCGGCGGAGTATTGATGACCCATCTTTTTTTCATTATACTTTTTTCCAATTCTGCTACAAAGTAGCGGAAATTCCTTGTTATTTCAAAGTGTAATCTAGATTAATTTCATATAACAAAATCTGAAAATTGAAAATATAAAATTAAGAAGCTCTGTTACAAAAATTTGCACGATTCGTTTTTTTTATTCAGAATTGCATTCTCCGGATTATGAATGCCATGTATATTTGCTTTGTCTCCCCCTGTCCTATTCAGTGCGATAACTCTCACATCGGAGTATCCGGGAGGCAGTCTCAAGAGATGGGACATTTCCAGATGCATCGGCTAAGTTTCCTCCCATTTGTTTGCAGATGTCGAGAAATTTCACTTATATTGCATAGAAGTTGTGCATACGATACTTGTGAATCAGAGAATTATGTGTTATTAATTTGTTGGATATCAAGAATATGTGCAATTTTTTAAACATAGATATTTTAACTTTTTTATTCCGTTAACGAGTAGTGAATGTATTATTTTTTTTTACTTAAGAAATTACAATTTTACAAATTTGCCCAAATAAAGGTTCGTTTAATTTAGTCGAAAGTTTATAAAGTTTATAAAGTCCTTGGTCTCTGCGGGTGCTTGGTCTATTGACAAGGAATAATTGACAATCGACAAGGATGAATCACAGTCTTAAGTTTATTCTATCGAATTATAAATCAATGGATATACATTTAATTTTCCTTTCTGCTTTTCTTTATTAATCTGTTTTTTCATGGAAGCGAAGCTTCCGGTAATTCTCCATGATCAATTGTCATCTGTCGATTATTCTTGTTGCAGATTCCCGCAAAAAGAATCGAACGAGTATTGTTGTTCTCACAAAGAAGAAAAATTTTAGGGAATTGCAGGCTTTGGAATGGGCGGAAAATGCGCATTTTGGAAGCGAAAAAAGAGAAACGGAGAAAAACGAGCGAAGCGTTTTTTAGGGTGATTTTTCCGCGCGTTAAAATATGTAAATTTTCGTTTTCATACTATAAAGACCAAAGAAAATCGGGACGATTGCGCCATTTTACAAATGTAGGTTTATTTTTTCTTTCTATTCCGATTCCGGGTTTTGTGC
>ERZ779870.1412-NODE-1412-length-16219-cov-2.96851_pt1 | contig 16219 bp, 16 predicted proteins | sample MGYA00511247_ERZ779870 | MGnify/ENA primary metagenome ERZ779870 (study PRJEB29588, sample SAMEA2149068) | human gut metagenome | biome: human gut; feature: human-associated habitat; material: faeces | place: Denmark | collected 2008/2010 ...
ACACCTTGTCCTGACGCTTCCAGATGGCAAGCAATGATTCCTTACCTTTGAGCGTTTGCTTCATCCGGTAGGTTTCCCGCCATTCAAAGTATGATTTGTATTCCGGATCGTATGGGTTGGCGAAGTGACGGATTTTGGCGAATTTGACCGCTTTGATGTTCGACAACCGTTTAAGCGGGATAAAATCAGTCTTATCCCCGTCGCTCAAATCGGCCGCGAACGTCCAGTCCCTGCCGTTTATCGTCTTAAAATATCTTTCCTTAACCCAATCCTTCCTTTTGCCGGCGTGTCTGCGACGCGCCCACTGCCATACTTTGCGGAAGATTTCAAAGTCCATTCTCTTGAACGTCGCTGCGGAAACACCGTATTGATAGTAGTTTCCCCATCCCGTGATAATCGGGTTGAGCATCATGATGAGCGACTTCTGCCGGGTGGCCTTATTGGATTCCACAACCCGCCTGATCTTCTCCAAAAACTTCTTCTGCGCCTCTTTGGACGGTCTCGTGAGCAACGTGTTTCCGAATTTCCGGATGTTGAACCCAAGGAAGTCGAATCCCTCGCTGATATGCGTGATTTTTGTCTTTTCCTCGGAGAGCGTAAGCCCCCGTTCGGCCAAGAACTCGCGCACGAGTGGTAGGACCTCGTTTTCAAGAACCTGTTTGTCCTTTCCGGTTATGATGAAGTCGTCGGCATAACGCACAAGGTGTATCTTAGGAGGAATCTTTTTATAATTCTTCTGATACGTCTTGAATCGTTCTTTCAGCAGGCTTTGCAACCCGTCGAGTGCCATGTTTGCTAAAGTCGGAGAAATGATCCCGCCCTGCGGAGTACCCTCTTCGGTCGGCAGGAACTGCCTGTCGAAGATATAGCCGCATTTGAGCCATTTACGGAGTACCGATTTATCCATAGGGATATTGTTCAGTAACCAGTCGTGGCTGATGTGGTCGAAGCATCCTTTGATGTCAGCTTCGAGTACCCATTCCGGGGCAACCTTGCGTGAAAGGACGATGTAGCATTGCTCTATCGCATCCTGCGTGCACCGATGTTTGCGAAAACCGTAGGAGTGGCTGTCGCCGGTCGTTTCGGCTATCGGGTCTAATGCCATAAGATACAGGGCCTGCATTGCCCGGTCTTTCATCGTTGGTATTCCCAAAGGGCGGAGTTTCCCGTTCCTCTTTTTGATGTTTACCCGCCTTAACGGTTGCGGACGGTATCCGCGCCTGTTAAGGTCGAAAATGGCTTTGGCTTTCGCCAGCGGAGATGACCATACTGCACCGTCAACTCCGGGTGTGTCTTTACCTTTATTCAACGTAACACGTCTTACGGCCAACGCTTTGGCGTAAAACGAATGAGTGAGCATCCATTGCAAGGATTTAACCTTGTTATGTCTGCCTTCCTTGCGAGCCTTTACAATACGTGTTTGCAGCTTTCGAACGAACAGTTCGCACCTGTTCCAGTCGATCTCCGACCAGAGGGTGTGGATGTCGTTTCCGGGCGCACACGCCGATTTAATTGCGTTCATTTGCTTTCCTTTCTTTGAAAGTTCTACTAACTGTTTTGTAAAGAGTCACCTAACGCGGAAGTCTGCCCGGTTTCCCGTGGGGTAACGTCTAAACCCCTATCCACTCCATTACAGAGTGGCTCGCTTTTTCCGCAATCCTATACCCGCACCCCAATTCGGCTTGCCTTACGGCTTACTTACCTGTCCCGCAGGACAGGAGAGATACGGGCTTACCATGTTCTGCGTAAGTAACAAACAAGCGGGTTAGGTTCTGTCAATTCCACCGGCAGTGCTTAATGTCCGTGTAACCCCAAAATTCAAGAGGTTATCCGACTGCTTACCATTTTGGTCAGAGCCTGTCAGCATTTTTTGGCTCTTTATACCTTACGATGTTTAAGAACAGTTCACTTTCGTTAACCATACCGCTAAGCCTCGCTCCTCGCGCCGAATAATGCTATCGGCCGTTGACTTTCCCTCACGGTTCTGTCTCCTCCTTTCGGAAAGGCTACTTTGTCCGGGCAGCTTCGCACAAAACGGTTACCCGTGATGCACGTGTCCGTAGGCTACCGCCGACGGAACGGCGGGTGTAATCATTACTTAATTTGATTATTGTTACACAATTACTTACGCAACTTCATGTCGCACGAACTTCTGGTACACTTTTATGCCGCCGATCAGTCCCACGACGGCCCCTACGGCATAGATCAGCTTGGTCAGCGGATCGAAGTAGGACGACACCATCGAAGTGGCCTGCATGATGCCGGAAGTGCCGTTCCCCTGCGCCAGACACAGGCAGGCGTAGGACATGAAAAAACACAGTGCGGCGAGCCGCTTGAAAACAACTTGTTTTTGCATGGAGCAAAAATTTGAAGGTTTGACATACACCGTCCTCAGGCCGAAGGCCGGACGGATCGGATTGCTGTAATCGGATAAGGGAATGAATAGGAAAGTAAGAGAGAAGAAAAAGTGCAGGCTGAATAGGAAACAGTAGAGACAGCGACGTACAGAAAACCGGAAAAAGTTCAGCGGCGGGTGATGAATAAAGGGAAAACTATCAGCGTATAAGCTTATGCCATGCTTTCTTTCGGGGCGTTTGCAGAAACGGGGTCCGTATCGGGCGGTTCAGGCATGAACTCCTGTTCGAACAGAGCGTCCAGCGTCCGGGACACCTCCTCCTTTACGGACTGCGATCCCGCCAGCGAGATTTTTCGCTGTTCGATCTCTTCGCCCGTCTCGGGGTCGAACGTGCCGACGATCATCTCTTCCGTGCCTTCGGGGCGTTCCCTGCAAAGGCGCTGCTTGGACGGCATCTTCCACTCCGTACGCTCGTGGTACGGCGGCTCGGCCTCGACCGCATAGCTTACATGCGGAACCAGCGAGCCGAAATCGGGGAGAAGCTCGGGGCAATCTTGGCACGTTAACTGTGTCTGCTTCTCCCTTCTTCCGGCCGGAAGCCGTAACGCCCTGCTCAGGGCGTTCCATCCGTCACGAAACAGTCGCCGCCATCCCCGAACGAACAGCCGTCCGAGACTGCCCCGGAACAGGAAGCGTTCCAGAAACAGATAACCGAACAACAGGATCAGCATGGCTTTCATGACTCGTGTCGGATGGCGAAATCCGTTCTGTCCGTTCGTTCGGATAGACGGATCGCCGGCTCCGCTGACAAAGAAACAACCTTTCGGAGGATTTGGTACACCCCGGCCGGGGTAGGCCGTCTATGGCCGGAAAGTAATAAGCCTAATGGCAAATTAGAATCAGGAAATGGAATTTCGGGCAATCACAGGTTCCTATGTTACGAACGTTCTACTCCATAAACGATTCGGAGCCGGAAAGTTTTCCGGCTCCGAATCGAACGATCGAAACTATTTATTATTTGAAACTTTTACTCACTGAAACAAGAGCAATACAAATGGGGAAACATTCAAACCAATTCATAATGCGTACTCCTGCCACCATCGGCCTCTTTGCGGATAATCCCCTTGCCGATCAGATCATTGATGTCGCGAAGTGCGGTATCGGGCGACGTTTTCGTAATTTTTGCCCATTTCGACGAGGTGAGCTTGCCTTCGAATCCGTCGAGCAGTTTATTCAGCATCTTTCGCTGCCGTTCGTTCAGCGCCGTTTGTTTATGGGTTTCCCAAAATTCGGCTTTCGCCAATACCGATTTTAAGACTTCGGTACTGCCGATCAGCGCACGTTCGAGGCAAGACAGAAACCATTCGATCCATTCGGTGATGTCGCTGTCGCCGTGCTGGGTCTTCTCCAATATCTCGTAATATCGTTTGCGTTCGGCCAAGATCTGATTCGACATACTGTAAAACCGCTGCGAAGTCCCGTCCCCGCGAGAGAGCTGCATGTCGGTAATCGCCCGCGCAATACGGCCGTTCCCATCGTCGAACGGGTGTATGGTCACAAACCGAAAATGAGCGATCGCCGCTTTTATTACGGGATCGATATTCGATGTCGCATTGAACCAAGACAGGAAAGCCGTCATCTCGGCCTCCACACGCGACGCTTCCGGCGCTTCATAGTGCACGCGCTCCTTGCCCATCGCCCCTGAGACGACCTGCATCTCACCGCTGCGATATTTTGCGACCTCGATTTTGTACAATCCGCTGAATCCGGTCGGAAACAGCGCGTTGTGCCATCCGAAAAGACGTTCGCTCGTCAATGGCATATCGTATCGCTGTGTGGCGTCGAGCATCATCTCTACAACGCCGTCCACATGACGCGGGGAATGCACCAGCCCGGCAACCTCCAGCCCGAGTCGTCGGGCAATGGACGAGCGAACCTGTTCGGGATTGAGTAACTCCCCTTCGATCTCGGAAGATTTCAGTACATCGAGCGTCAAAGTGGTCAGCACGGCCTCTGCCTGCAAAGGGAAACCCAAGTGCTCCATCTGTCCGAGCAACCTGCCTTGCAGGTACCTGACACGTCCCATTAAAGGGAGTAGCTCGTCGTTATCCCAACGAAAATCCGTCCAGTCGGTGTGTTGATGGATATACATATTCTCCGCTAATTATGCGGTAAATATAATAATTATTCTCCGCAGAACCAGAAAAGCGCCGTAAATTAAATCTAACAAAAGAATATTCTGTATTTCTGAGTTTATTTATATTCGCAAAAGTCAGGTATCAAAATTACATCCACTAGTAACGACGTGCGTGTATTTTCTTGAAATTATGCAGAATGCATCGAGGCAATGTCAATTGCATGTCGCGTTTCTCATCATCGTCTAAATCTTGTTCCCTGCATTTGAAAAAAGATTCTCCCTGCTGATTTTTGTATCCTATCAAAGAGTACTCTTCCAATATGGAAAATACTCTTTCCGCTGAAAACGAAAATTTGGGCTGCTCTGCAATGACCTGTATGACATCTTCTCTTTTACAGTTATGGTTAGCGATATGCTCCAATACCATAAACAGTTCTGTTTTCTCTGCCTCATTAAAAAACAGACTTAATTCGCTTTCTATCTCTGTTCTCAGTTTATTTATGTATTTGAACAGGATTTTTTTCAGGCTCTCGAAGTTAATAGGTATCTCATAATTGTCTTCCGTAATGGCAGACAGAAACACGATAATATCCCGAGGCCGGTATAGGGTAAAGTCCAGAATATACTTGAACGACGGTTTGAAATCGGTATATTTATCGCCGTACGTCGGTGCGAACAATGTTTCCCACGGATTGTATTCATTGAACGGGATACCCGCATTCTTGAAATTGACAGTTAATCGCCGATTGGTCAGTCTTTTTAGCGGAATGTCGTTTTCATTACTCTTCAATAATTTATGGTTATACCACTGGAGCATAATTTCGTAGGAGAGAAAGATTTTTCCGGAATCGTTGTATTTCGAAGCGATAACGTTCCGCATATCGTCCCTAAGAAAGACCAGTATCCGGGCATGGTTGTGCTGGAATATTTCCGTATTATACTCCTTGGCTATTCGCAGCAGTTCCATGATTTTCAGATTATCGCTCTCACTATCCACGTTGTAACCCACATCGAGGTCATCGAATAAAAGCCAAAACTCCGTTTCTTTGTTGGTCGGATAATCGAGGATAATTTTCACGATCTCTTTTAAGGGAGCTATCAGTTTATAGTACGGAGCTTTCGTCTCTTTGATCCCGAATTGTTTCTTAAATACAGCACCGAACAGATGGGTAAGCATTCCGAATTTAATCTCCCCTCCATTGTTCAGAAATACCTCGCTCACTTCGAACTTGTCAATAGCAGACGATCCTGTATTCTTTTCTACAAATTTCCTCAGTTGATTGTACTCAGTCGTGTATTCTCCGCATTCGTTCTTGACAATCAATTTGACAATATTTACCAGAATCAGCCATTCGAAAAGCAGTGAATCTTTCCCCTCGCCGGAATTCCCGGAAACCTGAACCGCCCGTTCGAGGTCAAAGTCTTTTAACCGTAATAAGACCGCATGAGAATCCTTTGCCTGATCGGACTGATCTTTGATGTATTTGGCTATCGCCGTTTTCCCCGATCCTTTCCGCCCCGTGAAAATAAATTTTCCTTTTTTCAGTTCGGACAATATTTCAAGATAATCCTCAAAATAATCGCTCAGTTTATACTTATCTCTGTTTTCACCTTCAGCCTCTGGCATGCCAAAGTAAAAACTTTTAGTCGAATAATTTGCAGTGTTTTTCGTTATGTTATCCAGAATCCCCATGGCATCTAAATATTGTTAATTTAATTTGTTTCATAAAGATAACATATTTTGTTTATGCCTGCAAATTCGTTTTATATCACAGGTAAAATAGAGGATATGTGTTATCGTTTGTCTTATAAAAGATCTCTGCTATTTTGTTCCCTGTGCAGCCGGTTGATCTCCTCTTTGTAAAGTTCCAGATGGTTGCGGAGGATGTTTTCCACATATCCGATTACGGACACTCTGCCCGTGCCGATCTTCCGCGCCACTTCCGAGATCTTGCAGCGCGTCTCTTCGCTGACATACAGTGCCGTACGGACTTTCACCCGGACCGGTTTCAGAAATGTCGCCTCGTAATCGGGCAGGGTCATTCTCCGCCTGCGAATCGCAGGAAGCTCCGGCTGTTCCTCATTCCCGGCAGGTATTCGCTCCGCTATCTCCAGCATGGAGCCTTCGGCGCTCTGTCCGCCGACCGCTTCCCGCAGCATATCTTCGTCTATGACGGAAAAATTCCTATTTCTTTTCCTGCTTTCCATGTGCGCTATGTTCTGATAGTTCGACGATTTCACGGGTCAGGCTGTCGAGACAGCACTCCCGGATAAAGCTTTTCTCAGGAAGCAGGATCGTCGAACGGAAGACGGGTCCTTCCTCCGCCGAGAGCTCCTTGCTGAACCGACTTCTGTAGGGAATATGGGTCTCCATCCGGTGCAGTCCGAGTTTCTCCAACGCCTTGTCATAAAGGTCGTACAGCGGGGTCCGCTCTCTTCGGTCGATCATCGTCCAGAACAGGTGGACGCCTGCGGTCTGCACGTCCGGATTGCGGACCAGATGGTCATCGACCGATTTGGCGAACGCGAGCGTGCTTTCCATCACATAGCGGTCTGCTTTCATCGGAACAAATATCCGGTCGATGCCGGAGAGCGTCCGCAGGACGCCCGGGGTGCCGACCGTACCCGGAAGGTCGAACAGTACGAAATCGACCGGCTCTCTCAGCATACCGAGCTGCCTGTCCACGTCCGTAAGGGCCCTTTCCGGAGCGGAGGCGATCACCGGCCAGATTTCCCGGCGCGTGGCTCCGAACTGACGGACAAGCAACGATTTGTAACGGGCGCTCCGGTCGAGCAGGGCCAGTTCCCTTTTGCGCTGGTCGAAAATGCTTTTCTGAGGATAGTCGCAGTCGGCTACCAATACGCGGTATCCTTTCATGTAATGCAGGATGTCGGCGAGCAGTACCGTAAAGGTCGATTTGCCGATTCCGCCTTTCTGATTGCAGACGGAGATAAAAACAGGTTTCCGTTCCATAACTATGATCGGTTAAAAGAATGTCGTTTCCTTCTTTGGCAGTTCTGCCATCCGTACCGGAAACAGCAGATATGCCAATAATACCATCCATACCGGATACGTCGTTTATGCCGGAGGTGTTGTTTCTGCCATCCATAGCATCTATGCCACCAATACCATATTCGGCATAGACACCTTCGCTGCCACGCATACCATCTATACCGTGGCAGCCATGTATTCCATGACCGCACGCATACCATGACTGTCATGCATACCATGGATGTCATGAATACCGTGACTGGCAGTTTTGGCATTCATGCCATGCACACGAAGAAAACGGAAATCCCGAAAGGTTCTTCGCGGGGCCGTTGCAGGCCGTCTATGGCCGGATCGGAATCCTTGTTCGGCTCCGATAATCTGCCTAACATTGCACGGGTCGAACCTACTGCCGCTTTCGCGGAAGCGAGACTGTCGGTCTCGCGCGGGCAAATCCGCCGGATGGCGGATTTTATCGGCGCCTGCCGATAGCAAGGTGTGTTTCGGTATGCCGGAAAATCCGGCCTCCCGAAACCTCCGCCCTTTCTGCGAAGGCCGCAGTGGGTTCGACTCCGAAGTCGTCAAACCTCAAAATCCAAAATACGATGGCAAAGAAGATCAAAGGACGGCCCCACAGTGCCGATCCATGCAGGTATCACTACAATTTCAAGCTCAACGAGGCACAGAACAAACGATTTCTGGACATGCTGGAACAGTCGGGATGTACGGACAATAAATCCAGATTCATCCTCTCCCGGCTTTTCGGGTGAGAGCTTCGGGTCGTAAAGACCGATCCTGCAATGCAGGATTTCTGCGCCCGGCTGGGCGACCTGCATTTCCAAATCCGTAAGGTCGGGCTCAATTACAATCAGGTCGTGAAGGCCATCCATCACAACTACGACGCCGCTTCGGCGACTCGTATGCTATGGAGGCTGGAGCAGGAAACAAGGAAAATGACGGAGTTGCAGCAGCAAATTCTGACACTCGCCGAAGAGTTCGGGAAACGATGGTCGGACGAATAACATCCGGAAAATCGCTTTACGGCGTACTGGCGTACAACCGTCTCAAAGTGGACGGAAATCAGGCCCGCGTGATCTTCTGCAACCGGATGCTTCCGCCGGGAGGAGACCCCGCCCGGCTTACCGCCGCACATTGCAGACGGGTCATGCAAACCTGGCTCGACGCGAAAAAGAACAGCCGTTTCGTGGAGACGATCTTCCACGCTTCGCTGAATCCGCATCCCGAGGACCGGCTTTCGGAGCAGCAGTTGGCCGACATCGCCGAGGAGTACATGCAGCGGATGGGCTATGGCGATCAGCCCTATGTGGTTTACCTGCACCGGGACATTGCACGGGCCCATCTGCATATCGTATCGGTGCGCGTCGGGCCGAACGGACAGAAGATCGACGACGGCAACGAGCGGTATCGCTCGAAAGCGATTACCCGTTCCATCGAAAAGGAATACGGGCTGCGTCGTGCTACGAAGCGGCAGGAACGGGAAGGAACCGTACCGCTGAGAAAAGTGGAGTATCGGCGCAGTGACTTGAAAGCCTAGATCGCATCCGTCGTCCGCAACGTTACGGACCGCTATAAGTTTTGCTCTCTGAAAGAATACAACAATATATTGCAATTATTTCGAGTCGAGGCGGAGGAAGTGCGCGGCGAGATCAGCGGCCGGCCGTATGCCGGGATGCTTTACAGCGCGTTGGACGAGAACGGCGACAAAGTCGGAGTACCGATCAAATCGAGCGCGATCGGACGCGATACGGGAATCGGGGCGATCGAAAAACACTATGCGAAAAGCGCCGAATGGCTCAAAAAGAATACGGACGGGATGGAAGGACTGCGCAGGATCGTCCGGGACACCATGCGACGATCCCGGAGCCTGCCGGAATTTGCGGCGGCGCTATCGGCCGAGGGCGTACAGCTCATCGTCCGGCAAAATACGCAAGGGCGTATCTACGGGATTACGTTCATCGACCACGACGGAGGATTGATCGTTAACGGCTCCAAGCTGGGGCGGAACAAAGAGTTCGCTGCAAACCGTTTCCATGAACTGTTCGGGGCGCATACGACCGATGAACTGGAACGGGAAGTATCCGGACAAAACGACGAACGGCCCGTTGCAGACAGCGAATCTTCGGAGTCCTCTGCAACCGATTCGCCGACGGAAATACCGAAACCGAATCCGATGGATACGGAGGCCGAATCCCGGCTGATCGGGCAGGCTGTCGATACGTTGGATATTTTCTCTACGGCGTTGGAGGAAGGGCAATATCCGGAACCTTATGAGGAAGATTTCCGTCCGGAGAGAAAGCGCCGGAAAAAACGAAGACCTCTATGATCCTCGTTTTGTAGATTATAGACGCGGACCGATGCTATCGCTGGCTGCGCTCGGTCAGTGCCGCTTTGAGTTGATCGAGAAAACCGGTAAGACGAATTTTACGGTTGACGGCTGCGTTTTTGAAACGCTCATAATTCTTTATCCGGATATGCAGCACCTCTTCGAAGGTGTGGATAACGACCGAGAACTCGATCCGTGAACCGTCGCTTTTACGAAAAGCCCCGATCAGGTGTAAGGCGTACAGCAGTTCGACCAGATCCGTTACGGTCAGGTCTTTCGACAAATACAACGGGGACTCGATTTTCACTTCCGGCACGATGCCGGATTGAGGGTATCGCAGACGTAGATGAAGCAACCGGACTTCCATATCGATCAGAAACAAGATTCTTACCATATAGTCGGTTAGTAAAGATTCGGAAATTCTGTTTTTTCGTTTTTCGAGCAGGGAAACCTGCCCGAGTGTAAAACTCATGCAACGCAAACGCTCGATAATGCTTCTGCGGTCATCGGAAGAATAAGCTGTAAGTTCTTGGATAAATTCTTCGAACAGTTCCGACAGATGCGCTTCGGAAACGGTTCCGGTCGGCAGGTCACTTTCACGAAAGAACAGCAACAAGCCTGTCTTCAGTAATGTGTACATAGCAGTTGGTTTTAGATTAAATAAAAAGTCCGGAGCCAAAGCTCCGGATAGTTGCACTTCTATTAATCAAATTATGCGTTACTTAAGATATATCTGTTACAGACAAACGTATTCTCACTTTCCGTCGACGGCATATCGACGGACAATAGATCACCCCACGTAAATTTATAGAAAATAACTTCTCCAGTGTTATCTACTGGGACTAAATGGAAATAAGCTCCAGCGCCGATGACTATGGGATTAATCATCCAACGACTGAACGAACAGCTATTTGTGATTATTTTCTCGCAGGAAAATGCCTGTCGAAATCCGGATTCAATGCTACGACCCAATCATACCAGACCGTTGCGATTGCCCACACGAAATGCGAGAGTCCTGTGGTCTTGTTTGATCAGAAGCGCCGTATGATTTTCAACGATAAATTACGTGAAATAATTACTCCCGAGTAGCATAAAAGCTGCTCGGGAGCTAAAGAATACCCAATCGAAGAAAAAGGACTTGTATTACGTAACTGAATGAATTATCTGAATAAGTAATTTTACCGATAGTATCATTATTATCTTTCTTTTTAAACCATCTATACCAAATTAGCAATATAACTAATTTTCCCATTATTTTTATCCTTTGTTGGGGTTGCCAATTCTGAAAATTCCCATCCAAAATGTTTAGCTAACGAAGTTGCGAAAAAGGTTTAAGATATTGAGAATGGGCATAGGTTGTTTGCTCATTAAGGTAATAGGTTTACGATTTGGCAACTTATCTATTGCTATATACTTCTGTACGTTGCGTAACCTTAAATAACTCTTCAAGTACAAAATACATATAAAACGGGAGATTAAGACAAAATCATAACGATTTTTCATCTTAATTTAATGTTTTTTTCGTAAAAGCGATTTGATATTCATCGGTACACCATCGTCCAAACAAGTCTGAAGACAGTGTGCCGACTATCTGCATAAGCGAATAAAGGGGCTTTGCCTCAGGCCTAAACGATATTTAGACTGATAAAACAAGGTCCATTTCTTTTGTGCTTACGTCATAGAGGTGCTTTTACGGGTTTTATGTAGATTTATCAGCTTGACCAAACGGGATTTCTCTTTGAAGTCTTTTCTCAAACCAGCCTATTCTTTTGTTTACCTCCATCTTCGTGCCTTTCTGTACACCGCATCAGGTAGTTTTTTAGGTCTAGGTGCAAAGGCAATTCCGAGATTTGACGGGAATTCAAGGTAAAACCTCCGGTTTTCGGAAAAACTTCAGCACCATACCCAGTCATGTGTATGTTGTTGGCAACGTTTTTCGAACATCTGCACAAAACCATCAATCTTGCACTCCAATTCCTTGTTGGCTACCTTATGATTTCCTCCCGATAATCACACAAGGGTGGAACAGTTATCTCTAAGCTGCACTGACGACTCATCAGGCTTTACTGGAAACGCCTCTGTTGACAGACTCTTCTAAATTCTCATTGATAGCAGCTATGATGTGGACGTGGACATCGAAACTGCAATCTGTCTGTCGCCAACGGAATGGTATCGCTTCTCCTGTATGGCACGGAGCAACATCTGTTGGGTTTCCATAACGAGGTTGCCCACTTCGTCCAAAAGCAGTGCACCGCCATCTGCCTCTTGAAGGATATCCTTTTATAATGCAGTCCGCCCCCGTGAGCGTTCCTTTGATATACCCGAATAGGAGGGCAGTGCCAAGCTAACCAACCGCAGTTCACCGCTACAAAGGACTTGACAGAACGCCTGCTTTTATCGTGTAGATAGTGGGCAATGTGTTCCCTGCCCATACCGTTCTCGCCGAGTATCAGCACGACTAAATCGGTAAACGCAATCATCCTTGAACATTTGAGTTATTACCTATATTAACTTGTCCTTATGAATATTAATAGGTTTACCTTCAAACTTGATTTGATTTTCTGCACTCAGCGTAGGTACATTGATAAACAATCGTTTAATAGCGCGACTGGCAGCCACATAATAAACCCGATGCGCATTGTTACCATTCAAGTCTGGTGACAGCAGGAACTCTATGTCATCTTCCTCTTTCAAAATGACAAACACATTATCATACTCCTCTCCTTTTGACTTATGGATAGTCTTATGCTTGTCATTTGAATCACCATACTTCACCCCAAGTGCAGCATCGGCGTATGTATGGTTTACATAGAAATCCTTGATTGCCTTGCCTGTTATCTTGGTCATTTTGACATGTAAATCATTTAACAGAAAATTGTAAAAATCCATCAGACTTCCGTCTTTGTAGTTTTTATAGCCATTCAGCAAGTGCCGTAGCAACACGATGGTTAGTGACCTGTCACGATTAATAATGTCTAACTGATGCCAAGCACTTCGCAGGTCATTTATTCTTGTATATTCCACAGCCCTTATTAACGCCTTTATCATCATCTGACGCCCTGCATTACTGTCAAAATCCATCTCTAATATTTTCTCGACCTCCCGTACCCCGTTCTTTTTACGCATCGAGTTGGCAAGTACGTTTTGAAAGGCCAACGATTGTATTTCGTCAGTTCCACATTTTTCTATGCTCTGTTGATAACATTTAAGCATATCGCCTACGAGTAATTCTGGTACCATCCCTTCTGCCCCATTCAACCAGTCTTGCGAAAAATCAGTCCTGATGATATTCAGCAAGTCTATTATCTGCTTCGTGCTACGTCTATTTCCTCGTATCTCATACTCCTGCATCCCTGATACAGTAAAATTGTCAAATTGCTGCACCGTAGCGCCGAGAAAGTCATAGATTGATTGAGCTTTGTCGCCAACCACGCCCTCAATCACCCCCTCATTGCCTAATTGGGTCAGGAAGTCAATTACAAAAGGAATTGTGTCTTGAAATTCATCCACGAAAATATATGGATATCTGGCCTTTATCAATTTGTATATGTTGGGGTATCTCGAAAGCAGAATATAAGAGAAATACAAAATGTCATCAAAAGATATATACCCTCCACTCCATAGCCATCTTTTGAAACCCATATACCAGTCATTACCCACATACCGCTTACCGCTCTTTAGGTAATAAACCTGTGCGTAATCGGGTTTGTAATGTTTGTACTCATGGTTTTCATAACGCCACATGGCTCTCAGCAAACCTTTCAGATAGATTTTGGCATCTAACCATGATTTACTAATGCGGTTTAATACGAATGCTGCTGTTCCTTCTGATTTAAAATTAGAGTCGTCTATAACCACAAGCTCGTCCAACTTCAGTTCGAAATCATTAGCTACCAAATGAATATAGGGTTTTACCACATTAGCATACAAGAAACTGTGGATGGTACATACCTCAACCACATCATTCCCCATGTTCAAACGTGATGTTATTGTATCAATACCCACGTTGGTATAGGTGATACAAGCTACTTTCTTCACCACATCAAGTTTATGGCTGTTTGACACCACATTCTTGATATGACTTATCAGCCAATGCGTCTTTCCCGCACCAGGCCCAGCACTCACTTTAAACGGTTCGTCTATAGGTATGGCTTGTTCTGATGTTATGATAATAGCCATGTTAATGCGTCTGCAATATATTGGGGTACGTGGAACTCTATTCTATCTGCTTCAGGTTTCTCCAAATTAGCCATAAGCGCCACGTTTAGTTCCAGCGCATTGCTACCTTTTGAAACGGAGTTCAAATAGCGGGATGCGAGTACGGCTTTTCGTTTTTCTTCATCTGTCCAATCCGAAGCTTCTATCGATGTCTTGATACGTGTATTAGCATCACTTTTTCTCAACTTACCTATCATAGCATTAAAATCCCGCTCTGCCATCATTGCCTTTATTTCTGATGTATTGGACACAGATTCAGTCAACAGCAGTTCACAATTGGGGTTCTCACGCATCATGTCATACTCTAGCGTTTTTCCATACGTTACATCCTGCCTGTAGAACCTAATATTGGGATGTGTCACATATTGATCTACCTCTGTATCAGCATGATGTGTATATTTATAGTTGACTGTATCTACATTGTACTCATATGGGTAGCAGGTTTCATAGTCCTCATTAGGTACATTCTTTTTCCTGCAGGGATCAATATCAGTTAAGCAGACAATCTTCTTGTTGATAGTGTATGGATTTTTCGTATCAAACAACTTTAGAAAGTGGTTGTAATAGCGACCTCCCATATTCACCACCAGCACATGCTCATCTGTAAGGTTCTTATTCAAATATCTGGCAAAGACTGGGAGCAACAACTCCTCCGCAACGCCCTCGACGAATATCAATTTGTTGGCAAAGAACATATCCGCTTTGGTTGCATCCAAAAATCTCTGAACATATTGTTTGGATGCCACATCAGCAGCATTATCTTCTTTATAGATGACACGTGGATAGCCGACATCGATCTGCCCTAATACAGGTGAAGTTAAGCAAATCAAGTCATCCAGTTTCACGGCAGAGGCAATCTGGGTAGAATGTGAGGTCATAAATATCTGACGCACATGACCATTTGCATTGTTATCCTGCAAAAATTGCAGGAACTTGTACTGCATAGATGGATGCAGGTGTGCTTCACATTCTTCTACAGCAAGAAATGAGAGTACCTTGGCATTGCGTTTCATGTAGGTAATGCTGCTGTCAGCCTGCATTTTTGCAAGCAAAAGCGACATATAGATTAGATTGTTATAGCCTAACCCATTATATGTCGCTGGAACTTCTATACCCACAGCATACCTGATAATCATTCTCAATACTGCGAACATCTCATTCTCCGTCACCTCTCCATCGAAATCTGGCACGGCTCCATTGAATGTTGCACCTGTATCGAGTGCATATTTCAGAAATACGTTTTTGCCATCTTGTAACCTATCTTGTAAAGTTTGCATCAGTGGCCCTGACTGCCGGACAAAGTCATCTCTCAGGGATTTCAATTGTTCCTTTATCTCATCCTCTGTCTTTGCGCCATCATTCTTAACCGAGTAATCAATGAAGAAATTCAGAACATCCCTAAGGAGCGGGTTATAACCAGCATATAGGTCGTGACTGACATCACGAATGGCATCAAGGAACTGGAAGTCAATCTGTCCCAAAGCATCACTAACACTGATACCTGCTACCTGACTACCGCCAGAGCGATAACTCCTATAGAATCTGATGTAGTTATGATCTATGATTTTCCATATCTCCTTGGCTGTAGTTGCTCCAGCAACATCAGTTTTATAGTTATCCTCCTGTGTATCATCCAATTTAAACTCGTATCTCAATTGTGCCTCTTCACTTAATGTTGGATCTGTCATCATACTGGAGAACAGCCCCATTTCTGCAGAATTTAAGTCTTCACCATCACTTCTATGGAGGACAAGAATTATTTGGATACGTGGTGACTGCAGTTGAAGCGTTGCCACATCTGTTTCATAAAATAAATCACTTGTACCCAACCTACGACCATCACTATAGCCAAGCACTAACCCGATTGCACGGAGCAGGTTACTTTTACCTGTATTATTATGGCCTATTATGACATTCACTCCTTCATGGAAGGGCACCGAAGCATCCTTGAAGTTACGGAAGTTTGAAATTTTAATCTCCTTAATATACATATTGTATTTCCTTCCTTATTTATGATGTAGATAATTTTATTTTAGCATTAATTCTTATGCTTATTGCATTTTAAATGTAATAAAGTTGTTTTTCCAAAACGGTCAAAATCGTTAGTCGTTCATGAAAATCAATATTCTGAAATTGTTTCCAGTCACTTATTCGTAATGCTTTAAATTTCATACT
>ERZ779870.1427-NODE-1427-length-16068-cov-2.97639_pt1 | contig 16068 bp, 8 predicted proteins | sample MGYA00511247_ERZ779870 | MGnify/ENA primary metagenome ERZ779870 (study PRJEB29588, sample SAMEA2149068) | human gut metagenome | biome: human gut; feature: human-associated habitat; material: faeces | place: Denmark | collected 2008/2010 ...
GTAGTAACTATGTGGCTTTCAGCCACTTTCACGGCGAAGCCGTGAATAATATAGGTGTAGTTTTGTATTTTTGCTAAAACCTTTTATAGCTTTTGCTTCACCATCAAGTGAAAAAAACTTTAAATATGCCTCATCGTATTTACCTAAAAAAGTATTGCACTTTCTACAAAGTGTCCTTGCAGTGCGACCACACGGGTATAATGATTCTGCTAATTCGTTGTCAAATATTTCGCCCGAAATCCGTTCAATACTTTCACCATTAGAAAGTTTATTTATTATTCTTTCTCGCATTTCTTCAGATTGTAAAGAGTCAAGCATTTTGGTAATATTAAGTGCAACAATATCTTCATTACCAACACTCCGAGCAGGATAGTGTTCTTCGCTCATTTCTTTGTCATTAAAAAATTCTCCACACAATTTACACTTCAATTTTTTTTCCATATAATGTTTATTTCCTTTTATGAACGCTGATTTACGTAATAACAAATCCGCTATCAATTTTCAAAATTCCTAATTTCTATTAATTTTGCTTCAATTTCGGTTATTTCTTTTCGGAGAGCTGATTTTGTAATATCAATTGCTGGTTGAAATATATTCATATTACCCTCAAAGTGATTAAACTCATTAAGAAGAGTTTTCCTGCTTGTAAAAAATACTCGAAACTCTCTCATTCGTTCGTAGTTCGGGTCTGTTTTTGGGCACCTGAATGCTTGCTGAATTATTTGATTTAGCATTGTCATGTCGTTTGGGTGAAGATTGAAAATATCCACTAATTGTTTTTCAACTTTCATGCGGAGATGATAGTATACAAGTGTCTGCTCAAGTGTGTCTGCAAGTAACGGAAAACGCACTCTATCAAGCATATCCAAATTATTACAATCTATTCCAAGAACATCAGTTACGCCAATAATTTCTGAACCCTCAAACACATTTCCAAAAAGTTTATTATAGATTGGAATTATATCCAAACTTTCGGTGCTATATCCATGCATAATACCCGATAACTTTCCATAGTAATCTTCTGGATCTAAGCAGATATGAGCATATCCACGAATGAATGGGATCATAGCCATAAGAAATTGCCTTCTATTGTGAAGTGATTCTATCAATTCGTTATTATTATTCTGGAAAAGTGCTATCAAATAATGAAGATTAATTAGCAATTTCTTTTCTCGTTCAGACACGGGAATAAATCCGTTTTCTCCGTCATGTACATTGTTCAAAATATAAAGATTAAAACAATTATTAAGTTGGACATCTAATAAACGGATTAAATCTGTATTATGTGTAAGAATAATCTGTTTCTTATTCTCCAAGAACTTAATAATGCAGAAAGCAATTTTATTCTTATATACAGAATCAAAACTGGAAATGGGGTCATCCATGACAATATAGTCCTTGTTGGAATGTCTTGCCAGAAGTAGCTCAAATGCTAACGAAATAAAATTCTGTTCGCCTGTGCTAAGTTCCATTTCTTTGCGTTCTGTACCGAGTAAATCTTTATCTCCTATTTTTAATTTGTAGTTTCTATCGTTGTCTTCATCTCTAACAATCGTAATATTTTTTCCAATATTTTCATTTATAACATTCTCGATAAATAAAAGTTCTTCTGAGTCGAGTTGTGGCTGCGTCTCGACTAATTGAGCATATTCATCAAAATCATTAAATAAGCTCGTACCATCAAAGCAGTGAAATAGCTCGTCTATCATTTCGTTGCCTATACTGTTGACATATGCTGTTAATTCCCGTTGTAATTCGATTAGGTATGTAGAATCTTGACCTGCAATAAATGCACCAACGATTTTTTTGATATCAAAAGGATCTGAAACAATTAGAGAACTATCACGCACGATTTTATCAAGAATATCTTTTGTCTTTTTATCGAGATTATCGTAGATATATTTTCTGTTTCCTTTTTTCCTTTCAAGAAGTGCATCACCATTAAAAGAAGGATTATCACAAACTATACAGCTATCAAGAGAATGGTATTTATTCAATATTTCAATCGCATCATCATGTCGCTCAACTAAAATGACATTTGCATCAGTTATGACCTCATCCGGGTTAATAGAAAGAATTTTTTCTATGATTTTTGCCTTTGATAAGTCTGTAATAACAAATAACTTTTTTTCATCATTTAGTTCCGGTATGGTCGGTCTATTTTCATTATTACGAATAAATGTAACAAATGACGTTCTATCAATATCTTTTCCATGTTGTTTTGAATTTACAATACTGCGAATATATGGATAAGCTGTCTGATGAATTTGGTCTGTTAAGGACTGCATCTGAATTAAAAGATAATCCTTGACTTTTGACACGTTAAATTCTTTTTTATATTTTGAAGCAAGATTCTCATAAGCACTTTTAAATAATGAATTGATATGATCCCTCAATTCATATTCTCTGCGAATTTGTGCGCCAATTAAGTAATCAGTGGTTTCTCCACGAATAACATTTCTATTAAGTTGATCCTGTATCACATGGAAAGATTTTGTTTCTGGTGTAATTATGTTTCCATGATCGTCAGTAGCATTAAAAGAGCTTTTTTCTTCAGACACCTCCATAGAAAGGAGGTTAGCAAAACTGGTTTTTCCTGTCCCATTTGGAGCGTAAACAACTGCGATTCCTCCAGACGTTTGCATTCGTTTAAATTCTATTGTTCCATGCTGTTCTGAAAGGTGCATGAAATCATCCTCAAATATACCGGAATTTTTAAGTGATGAAAAAATAATTTTCATTGAATCCCTCCTTAATCTTGTCATATGTCATTAATCTACAAATTCCAGTGTGTCAATAAGTATAGTATACCTTTTCTCAATTCAGGCGTAAACAAATTTCATTACGAAAAATTATCAAACAGGTTAATTTTTGCCCCTTCAAACATGCGATTAGTGAAGGGGCACATTTCTTTTTATTCTAAATCAAATTCCCTTTCATTGTACCTTGACAATTTCATCGCCTGCCCGGATTGATACCTGGCACTTGAGTGTGCATTCTGCGCACCTTGCCGGAGAGAACGCTGCGGAATGGAAAACCAAAGCTGGAACGGGTTCGGGAAAGAGAACAGGCAAAACGCTCAAATTATGATTCCAGTAGATTACTGGATGACAGTAGATGCTGTGCAGGGAAGTCTTTTAGGGCTTTCCTGCATTCATGTGCTGTTGTTTGGGGACAGTGCAAAGTAAAAGAAAGGGGATGAACCATTATGAAAACTTAGTTATATGGGGGATAGAACCATCAAACAGCAGTTATCAGACTGCACAAATAACGAAAGTGAGGTATGCAAAGAATGAAAGGAAAAGTAAAAAGGATTCTTTCGGGGATGCTTTCGGTAATGACGATCATGACTTCCATTATACAGCCGATCACTATTTATGCGGCGGAAACAGAGCCTGCAGCATATGAGGCTGAATATCCGGCACTGGAAAAGGTAAAGGATAACCTGGCGGAGGAAGAAGTGGTTCAGGTACAGGATTATGAGGTAGAAGTGGGAAGCAGTTTTGATGTAAAGACGGACTTTTCTGGAATGAAGATTAATTCAGAAAAGGTCAAAGTGACTTTCCATGAGGCTAAAAATGAAAGTGGACAGGATTTTGATGTGAACCATGTGGATTCCTACAAAGCAGTCTATTTTGTGGAGCCGTTCAGCAAAAACCCGTCCTATCATGTAACCAGAAAGATCATTGTGAAAGAGCCGACTACCGAAGCACAGACAGAAAGATCTTCTGATTCCGGCGGTAATAGTGGACAGACAGGAGAATCCGAAAGTGAAGAAGATTCCGAAGCACATTCGGAGATTCAATCAGAAACAGAAGTAACAGAATCTGAAACTGTACAGGAAGAAAAGGAAACAGAATTGGATGCGGCTCTGGAAGCTGCGGAGGAGCAGGATACCGTGGATGAAGAAAGTGGTCTTTCCCTTGGAAATGTGATGCTGCAGGCTGTGGAGCAGGGCGTTGATCTTCTGGAGATGGAAGAAGGGGAGACAGTAACCTTTACAGCACAAGCTCCGGCTCTGTTTTCAGCAAGGGCTTCCCAGAATGTGACAGTAACCAGAGGTTCCTGGTATTATTATGCGGATTATGGTCTTGGCACTTATTTGACAGCTCCGTATACGGTTACATTTGGGAATGTCACAGCTACTGCCTATTGTGTGCAGCCATCGAAACCAGGTCCAGATGATGGAAACTATACCATCACAAAACTTGCGGATGGTAAAACATTGGCAAAGGTTTGTTACTACGGGACAAAGGCATCCGGTGATGAAGGATTTTTCGCAGAGAAACACCCGGATTTTTCAACAGGAAAGAGATTTATTATCACGCATCTTGCGGCATCATACGCAAATGGGAGCAGTGATGCTTTTTCCGGAACCAACAGCACAGGACAATCTTTGGCAATGGAATTGTATAATTATTGTGTAAATCAGCCGGAAATTCCGGATGTAGAAATGTCCTTTTCAAATGCTAAAGTAACCGCATATGTGGAAGGGAATGAGCAGAGGACAGAGGTAATCACCTTCAAGGCAGATACACTGCAGACCATTACCATGAAACTGCCGGCTGGTGTGAAATTCCATAATGTTACAACAGGAAATACCAGCAAAGCAGGTGCGGATGTGGAAGTATCCGGTGGTACAAAGTTTTATCTTTCTGCTCCGCTGACACAGACTGCTGATGTGTCCGGTTCCTGGTCAGCTACCATGAAAGGAAGTATCACAAAAGATTATTCTGCGTACAAGATTACAACCGGTAGTTCCACACAGGATCTGGCACTGGTATTTGGTGAAGGTGTTACAGATGAGAAATATGTAGATTTCTCTGTGAAATGGCTGGAACTGGCAAAAGTAGGAGTGGTCAAAGTAGATTCTAAGAATCAGGATGCGAAATTGTCCGGTGCGGTGTTTGGAATTTACAGTGACAAAAACTGTACACAGCTTATTACACAGATGCCTGCAACGGATAATAGCGGAGCATCCGTTGTTGAAATTGTCAAAACGCAGGATACTGTCTATTTAAAAGAGATTACAGCTCCGAAAGGATACCGTATCAATACCACTGCTTATAATGTAAAGCTGGTGGCAAATCAGACAGCAACAACAACCGTTCCCGATGAGGAACAGTTGGGAGAACTGACGGTTTATAAAGAGGGACAGGTTCTGACTGGAGCGGATGTGACAGACGCCGGAGTGACATTCCGGTATGAGAACCGTAGACAGGAAGGAGCTGTCTATGATGTTTATGCCGGAGAGGATATTTATACCGCATACGGTGCTCAGGTTTACGAGAAGGGTGATCTGGTAAACGGAAACCTGACTACAGATTCTAATGGTGCAGTGATTCTTAAAAACCTGCATCTTGGAACTTACCTTGTGCGTGAAACACAGGCACCGAAGAATTTTTATAATTCCGGAGAAGAAAAGAAAATTACACTGTCCTATGCCGGACAGAATGTAGAGGTGGTTTTCTCAGAAACAACTTTTACCAATGACAGACAGAAAGCAAAGGTAACTGTACAAAAGCTGGATCAGGATACACGGAATCCTTTGGATGGCGGTATCTTTGGAATGTATGCAGGCAGTGATATTACTGCATGGGATGGCACGGTCATCGTCAAAAAGGGTACATTGATCGAAAAGACGGTGACAGGAGAAGATGGAACTGCAGCATTTACTGCAGACCTTCCGATTGGATTCGGATATGAGGTAAAAGAAGAACAGGCTCCGGAAGGGTATTTGAGAAATACCACTGATGTGTATTCCTTCCGGTTTGATTATACCAACGACAAAGAGCCTGTGGTAGCTTTTTCCCATACGTTTACCAACAAACGTGTCAATGCGAAGATTTCATTGCAGAAGAAAGATAAGGAAACCAATACGAACACACCACAGGGAGATGCAACACTGGAAAAAGCGGTTTACGGTCTGTATGCCCGTAATGACATCGTACATCCGGATGGGGCTACTGGAGTGGTTTATAAAGCCGGAGAAAAAGTAGCAACACTGACTACAGATGAAAATGGTACAGCATTTGTGGAGAACCTTTATCTTGGCAATTATTATGTGAAAGAGATCACACCTCCTGTCGGGTATCTGGCAGATGAATCAGAGTATGACCTGGCCTGCAGTTATGAGGGGGACCTTGTGGCAACGGTGGAGAGAAGCTGTACTTCCCCGGAACAGGTGAAAAAGCAGCCGTTCCAGCTTATCAAAGCTGCTAATAACGGCAAGACAGACGCAGATCTTCTTGAAGGGGCGGGATTTACTGCATATCTGGTAAGCAGCCTCGATACAAAGGAAGATGGAAGTTATGATTTTGCTTCTGCAGTTCCTGTAGTGATCGGTGAAAACGGGGAAACTGAGATATTTACGGATGAAAAAGGTTATGCCTGCAGTATCCCATTGCCATATGGCACTTACCTTGTCCGTGAGACAACTACACCGCATAATTATACTCCGGTAGACGATTTTATCGTGCGTATCACAGAGCATAAGCCGAACACACCGCAGGTATGGAGAGTCCTTCTGGATGATGAGTTTGAAGCTAAGCTGAAAATCGTAAAGCAGGATGATGAGACGAAAAAGCCGGTTCTGGCAAAAAATACGGAATTTAAGATCTATGATCTGGATAATGCAAAATATGTGGAGCAGGTAACTACCTATCCGACTACAGTTGTACATAAATCTTATTTTACAGATGAACAGGGCTATCTGGTGCTGCCGCAGAACCTGAAGATTGGTCATTACCGTATCGAGGAAGTCCATGCACCATATGGATATACTTTGAATGAAAGTTATTATGAGGTGGCAGTAGATTCCAATACCCTGTACCAGATGGATGAGATTTCAGGGGATGCCATCATTGAAGTTATTTATGAGAACCATCCGGTTAAGGGAGAACTGCAGATTGTGAAGCAGGGCGAAGTGCTGGATGGATTTAAAAATGATTTCAGTTACAAAACAGAAAATCTGGAAGGTGCAGTTTTTGAAGTGTATGCTGCAGAAGATATTTATACGGCAGATTTCCAGAAAGACAGTGAAGGAAACAGGATTCTGGAATATGCAGAAGATGCTCTGGTGGAAACACTGACCACAGATCAGAACGGGGAAGCTATGTTAAAGAATCTGCCGCTTGGCTCCTATAAAATCGTGGAGAGCAAAGCTCCGGAAGGTTTTGTATTGAATGAAACCCCACAGATTGTGACTTTTGTTTATGCGGATCAGGAAACTCCTGTGGTGAAACAGACAGCAGTTTTTGAAAATGACCGCCAAAAGGTGGAAATTTCCGTGGTAAAAAAAGATGCGGAAACAGAAGTTACGGTAGAAGGCGCAGAGTTTGGTCTTTACGCAAAAGAAGATATTCAGGCACATGGCGAAATGATCGTAAAGGCAGATACGCTTCTTGGAGAGGCAGTGACAGGGAAAGGCGGAAAAGCGGTCTTTGCTCTGGATGTTCCGTTCGGGAAATATTATATCAGGGAGCAGAAAGCTCCGGCAGGCTATGTATCTTCTGATGAGACAGTTGAGGTAGTAGCAGCTTATCAGGGGCAGGATGTAAAAGTAGTTTCCCTTATGTCTGAGTATAAAAATGAACCGACAACGATTTCTGTGAAAAAGGCAGATATTACTACTGGAGTGGAACTTTCCGGTGCAACCCTGACTGTATTTGATAAAGATGGAAATGTAGTGGATACATGGAAATCTGTAAAAGGTGAGGAACACATCATCAAACGTTTGGCGGTAGGAGAGACTTATATTTTGCGTGAGGAACTGGCTCCGTATGGATACCTGCAGGCAGAGGAAATCACATTTACGGTGGAAGATACACCTAACGTCCAGAAAGTAGAAATGAAGGACGATGTTCCGACAGGATTTCTTATCATTAATAAGAAAGGAGAATTTTTGGACAAGGTATCTGTACTGGATTCTGTTGGAGGATGGATTTCACATCTGTTTGAATATGTTTCCGGTTCCCTGAAGGATGTGACCTTTGAGGTATATGCTCTGGAAGACATTCATGCTGCGGATGGTGAGAGCGCAGATTATTATAAAAAAGATGATCTGGTTGCTACGATTACTACGGACGATACAGGATATGCTACACTTGGCGAACTTCCTCTTGGAAAATACTATGTGAAAGAGAAAGAAACTGCCGAAGGTTATGTGCTGGATGGGGAAATCCGTGAGATTGACCTGACTTATCGTGACCAGGATACGGCAGAGGTTACTTATTCCACGGATTGGCAGAACAACCGTCAGAAAGCGGAAGTGTCTGTCCTGAAAAAAGAAAATGATTCTGACCGTGTACTGGAAGGGGCAGTATTTGCGCTCTGTGCAAAGGATGATATTACCAATAAAGACGGTAAGGTGATCATGGAAGCAGGAACAGTGATTGAGGAGAAAGCGACAGATAAAAATGGAAATCTGGTATTTGAAGCAGACCTTCCGATTGGTTTTTCCTATTTGGTAAAAGAAACGGCACCTGCACCGGGCTTTGCTACAACCGATGAGGTGCAGGAATTTACCTTCACCTATGAGGATGCAGAAAAAGAAACGGTTTCTTATGAATTTACCTTTGAAGATGAACCTACGGTGTTCGAGTTTACAAAGACTTCTTTGACAGATGGAAAAGAAGTGGAAGGTGCGAAGCTGCAGGTTACAGATGAAAATGGAAAGATCGTGGACGAGTGGGTTTCCGGTAAAGAGCCGCATATCATTAAAGAACTTGTGGCAGGCAAAAAATACACAATGACAGAGACTCTTCCAGCAGCCGGGTATGTGACAGCCGAAAGCATTGTATTCACAGTGGAAGATTCTGCAGAGGTTCAGAAGGTAGAAATGAAAGACGATGTGACCAAAGTCGAGATTTCCAAAACGGATATTTCCGGGAAAGAGCTGCCGGGTGCGAAACTGACAATTTTTGATAAAGATGGTAAGGTAGTGGAAAGCTGGACTTCCACAGATAAGCCGCATTATATTGAAATGCTTCCAATCGGGGAATATACGCTCCGTGAGGAATCCGCTCCGGAAGGGTATCTGATTGCAGAAGATGTAAAATTTGAAGTAAAAGATATCGGGGAAATTCAGAAGGTTGTGATGAAGGATGAAGCAAAGCCATCCGAGACTCCATCTACACCGACAACGGATACACCAAAAACAGGAGACGAAAGCCATATGATGCTGTGGCTTATTCTGGCTGGACTGGCACTTTGCAGTTTTGCCGGTTCTGCTGTACTGCTTCGCAAGAAGAAAAAATAGGAAAGAATTAGTGTAATCAAAATTGATCAAAAGGGTGTTTGTGGTCTGCAGTTGTATTCCATGAATGCCCTTTTTAGATGAAAGAGGTGGAACTGATGAAAATATTATTGATTGGGATAGGAATTTTTGCTGCCGTGCTGTCTTTTGGTTTGTATTGCTGTATCCTCTCAGGGGCACAGGAGGACAGGAGACTGGAGGAACTGTACCGGAAAGGTAAGGATGATGGAGAAAAGGCAGGCAGATAATCACAGGAAAGAAGGTGATGATCATGCAGGATGAAGTAAATGAGAAAATCGTATCCCTCTGTATCACAGGTGGGAAGATTTCCGCCAGAATATTAAAAAATGCAATGCTGAAGGCACTTGCAAAAATGGAACAGGAGACCAAGAGGGCACAGCAAAAGACAGCAGATAAAAGGCAAGAAAAGAATGAAGCTGTTTATCACGGAAAACAGAGCATGGAGAAGCTGATGAAGCAGAACTGCCAGCTTTCCAATATAGAGATTACGGATGGGAATATCAAATCCTTTGAAAAATATGCCCGGAAATACAGTATTGATTTTAGCCTGAAAAAAGATACATCTGTTTCTCCACCCCGGTATTTTGTGTTTTTTAAGGCGAAGGATGTGGATGTAATGACCGCAGCTTTTAGAGAATATACAGGGAAACAACTGCAAAAGAGCAAAAAGCCGTCTATCCGTAAGAGATTGGCACTGGCTAAGGAACGTGTGGCGAAACACAGAGAAAGGGAAAAGACCAAACAGAAAGAACGGGGGCCGGAGCATTGAGCGAAAAGAAGAAAAAAGAACGAGATGCCGTATTCCCGGATTTATTTAAGAAAGTGCTTTCTGAGATAAGAGGAAGGATGCCCCCGATAGATAAAAAGCGGCTGTTAATGGTAAATATCCCATATCTGATCGTATTTTATCTGGTGGATAGGGTAGCGTGGTTATACCGTCACTGTATGGGAGATTCGCTGGTTGAGAAAGTTGGAGTATTATTTTTGAATTTTCAACTGGCTTTTGCAAATCCTGTTCTCAGTCTTCATCTGTATGACCTTGGGGCGGGTGTTCTTGGAACTGTGCTGGTCAGGCTGTTGGTGTATTTTAAAGGCAAGAATGCAAAGAAATACCGGCAGGGGGAAGAGTATGGTTCTGCCCGGTGGGGCAATCCGAAGGATATTGCACCATTCATTGATCCTGTATTTGAAAATAATATCCTTCTGACACAGACGGAACGATTGACTATGAACAGCCGCCCGAAGCAGCCGAAGTATGCAAGAAATAAAAATGTCATTGTGATTGGCGGTTCTGGTTCTGGTAAAACGAGATTTTATGTGAAGCCGAACCTGATGCAGATGACACCGAATGTCAGTTATGTGGTCACTGATCCGAAGGGGACGATTCTGGTGGAATGCGGAAAGATGCTGCAGAGAGGTACCCCAAAGATGAAAGACGGGAAACCAGTACGGGATAAGGATGGAAAAATTGTGTATGAACCGTATAAAATTAAGGTTCTCAATACCATTAACTTCAAAAAAAGTATGCATTATAATCCGTTCATGTATATCCGTTCTGAAAAAGATATTTTGAAACTGGTCAATACCATTATTGCCAATACAAAAGGGGAAGGAGAAAAATCTTCCGAGGATTTCTGGGTGAAAGCCGAAAGGCTTCTGTATTGTGCACTAATCGGATATATCTACTATGAAGCTCCGGAGGAAGAACAGAATTTCTCTACCCTGCTTGAATTTATCAATGCTTCTGAAGCAAGAGAGGACGATGAAGAATTTAAAAATGCGGTGGATGAACTGTTTGAAGAGCTGGAAAAGGATAAGCCGGAACATTTTGCGGTGCGTCAGTATAAAAAATATAAGCTGGCGGCAGGAAAGACAGCAAAATCAATCCTGATCAGCTGCGGTGCAAGACTTGCTCCATTTGACATTGCGGAACTACGGGAGCTGACAAGCTATGATGAGATGGAGCTTGATATGCTGGGAGACCAGAGGACAGCCATGTTCGTCATTATCTCTGATACGGATGATACTTTCAATTTTATCGTGGCGATCATGTATAGTCAGTTATTCAACCTACTGTGTGACCGTGCGGATGATGTATATGGAGGAAGGCTTCCCTACCACGTCCGGATTCTGGCTGATGAGTTTGCCAACATTGGGCAGATACCTAAATTTGACAAGCTGATCGCAACTATACGAAGCAGGGAAATATCTGCTTCTATTATCCTTCAGTCTCAAAGCCAGTTAAAGACGATTTATAAGGATGCGGCAGAAACCATATTGGGGAATTGCGACACCATGCTGTTTCTTGGAGGAAAGGAAGGTTCTACCTTAAAGGAGATTTCAGAGACGCTTGGAAAGGAAACTATTGATTTATACAATACTTCTGATACCCGTGGGCAGAGTCGTTCTTATGGACTGAATTACCAGAAAACGGGAAAAGAACTGATGAGCAGGGATGAACTGGCGGTCATGGATGGAAATAAGTGTATCCTCCAGCTTCGAGGAGTGCGTCCGTTTTTTAGTGACAAATTTGATATTACCCGTCATAAACGATATAAACAACTATCGGATTATGACAAGAGAAATGCCTTTGATGTGGAGGCATACATGAAGCATCAGCTTCAACTCAGAATGAAAGAGGAGTTTGACCTGTTTGAAGTGGATGGAAGCGAAAATGAGGATATGGGCGAAAACAGTGAGGGCATGTAGCAATGCTCTTTTTTGGTGCCTGTAAAGTATAAGATCTTTGCGACACAATGTCGCAAAGTCGGAAAGGAGAGTGTATGGATTTTTTTACGGAGGCAGTACGGGTGTTAAGGACACTTACGAAAGCCATTTATGGAAAAAACTATTTTCACCAGACAGAAGGCTGGTCAAAAACTGCCATTCTGCCGCAAAATCAGGTAGAAAGATTCGGTCATATAGCTGGTCGGAAATATTTCCGGCCACCAATCCGGGCAGAACCGGTACAGACAGAGGAATCAGCCAATCGCACAGTTTAAATTTATAAAAAATCGGAAAGGAGAAAAACTACATACAGAAATGGCGGACCGTCGGAGCAATATCCGGCGGCTTTTTTTATTTGTGCGACAGAGGGATTTTCTTCTGTTTTCTGCTATGGGTTTTAACATTTAATATGGCGTTTTTTACTTCAGCAATCAACATTTTGCAGACGCTTGTAGTAGCAATCGGTGCCGGACTTGCTGTGTGGGGTGTAATCAACCTTTTGGAAGGATATGGTAATGACAATCGTGCGACACGTTCGTAAGTGAAAAGCTTACGCACAAAGTCGAAGGGCAATTGTAGCCCGAAACTTTGGAGAACTGATATTCCGATGGGTGAAATGAGGGGGTAACGTCCCGAAGCGCCACCCTAATACTCCGAATGGCGGGGAGCATGCAACGGCTCTCTCCAAAAGTTTATAGAGCTCGGTGAAGTCGGCAGAGAGCAATCGTAAGACTGGTTTTCAGACCAGACACGAAAGCTGTCCAGAGGTGGATGGTGTTGCCTATATGCCGGGGGTCGGATATCCATGGTGAGAATGTATGAAAATACTGACGAAATTCCGAATGTACGAGTCTAGACGTTGATGCTGTCGAAAGGCAGTACACCTTTCGTGGTGGTATCTGTGGACGAGTAAAATTGGTTGTTATGAAAGTCCATGCATCGTTACAGGCGGTGCGGTTATGCATGACCAGATACAGGCTTAGAGGAAGAACCTAAAGATATCCAATGATAGGAATATCGGAACGTGGAAAGCTGGGGACACGGAGGCGGTTGCAAGCCAGTGATGTGGTGGATGGGAATACCTTCGCAAGAGGGCAATAACCATTCTTTATTCCAGTGAGAGTAGTGGCACAGTACCTGTGAAGCCGTGAATAAGTAAGCGGTGGAGGGATAGCCACAAGTCGAATTCAGCAATAAAAATGAAAACACAACAAACACAGCTTCGAGTATGACAAAGAAAATCCAAACCGAAGGGAGAGGATGCCTGTGTTGACTTCGGGGCAGCAAGAAAGGAAAAGTAAACAGAGAAAAATCCGCAACTCAGAGTATTATGACATGGAAGGTACCTTTGACAGGCTGTATGCAGAAAGTAAGAAAAATAAAACCTTCAACCATCTGATGGAAATCATCGAGAGTGAAGAAAATATCAAGCTTGCATACAGAATGATAAAGAAGAATACAGGAAGTGATACTTCGGGGGTGGATAAAAGGACGATAGCTGACCTTGCAAAATTAAGTGAGGAAGAATACGTCCGTCTCATACGGAAACAATTCAGTAATTATCATCCACGACCCGTAAGGCGAGTGGAGATACCAAAGCCCAATGGAAAGACCAGACCGCTGGGAATTCCAACTATCGTGGATCGGATCGTACAGCAATGTATTTTGCAGGTCATGGAGCCGATATGTGAAGCAAAATTCAGTGAGAACTCCAACGGGTTCCGCCCGAACCGTTCCGCTGAGACTGCGATTGCGCAATGCATGAGGCTGATACAGGTACAGCATCTGTACCATGTGGTTGACCTCGATATTAAAGGCTTCTTTGATAATATCAGCCATACAAAGCTGATGCGTCAGATATGGGCATTGGGAATTCGGGACAAAAAGCTGTTATGCATTATAAAAGAGATGCTGAAAGCACCTGTTGTTTTGCCAAATGAGGAGAAAACATATCCCACACGGGGTACCCCGCAAGGCGGTATTTTGTCGCCATTGCTTGCTAACATTGTTTTGAATGAACTGGACTGGTGGATTGCTTCCCAATGGGAACAGATGCCAACAAAGACAAAATTCAAAACAAGGAGCAATGCGCAGGGAACAGAGATTAAGAGTCACGCCTACAGGGCTCTGCGCCGGAGCAGACTAAAAGAGATGCATGCAGTTCGGTACGCAGATGATTTTAAAATTTTCTGCGCAACACATGAGGATGCTGTCAGAGCATACAAGGCAACAGAGTTATGGCTAAAGGACAGGCTGGGGCTGGAAATCAGCCCTGACAAATCCAAAGTAGTAAATCTCAAAAGACAGTATTCTGATTTTCTCGGGTTCAAGCTGAAAATCCGTAAAAAGGGTAAGAAATATGTAGTTCGGTCTCATATGAGCGATAAAGCATACAAAAAGGCTCATGAAAAAGTCTCGGAAGAAGTAAAGAAACTGGCTCATTCGTCAGATGATAATGCTCAGTTCATGCAGCTTCAGAAATATAACTCTGTAGTTGCCGGACTTCATGAATACTATTGTATTTCTACAGAAGTATCCCATGACTTCAGCAGACTTGCCTTCAGTATCAACAAACAGCTCAGAAACAGACTGAAAGGCGACTTATCCAAAAAGGGACAGCTCAGAGATGGGTTCATTAAAGAAAAGTATGGAGCAAGCAGACAGATGAGGTTCCTTCATGGACGTCCGGTGGTTCCACTGGGATATATCCAGTCAAAGAATGCCCAGCATAAAAGAAAATCCATCAATAAATATACGGTCAAAGGTCGGGAGCAGATTCATAAGAATCTTGCAATCGACACAGCGACAATGTTATGGCTGATGAGAAATCCTGTAAAGGGCAGAACCATTGAATATGCGGATAACCGTATTTCTTTGTATGCGGCACAGTATGGTAAATGTGCAGTGACAGGAATTCCGATGGATTCCCACGATATTCACTGCCACCATAAAGTGCCAGTAAGCAATGGTGGTTCGGATGAATACGCAAACCTTATTCTTGTCAGCAAAGCGGTTCATATCCTTATCCATGCTTCTTCAGAACCTACGATTGAGAAGTACCTGAAATCCTTAAATCTTGACAATAAACAAATAGAAAAGCTTAACAAACTTCGTGCAATGGCAGAAATGCCACCTATTATTCTTTGAATTTGATGCTGTAACGAAGTGTGTAAGTTGTGTTTAAAACCCTGGACGGCTGAATTCGATGGAGCGCCGTGTGCGGTGAAAGTCGCATGCACGGTGTGGAGCGGGGGAAAATCCGGAGATAACTTCAAAGGATTACCTATCGCTATCCGGTGCTAAGTCACAGGGAATCAAGCAGCTTATGGCGGGCGGCGGTGTTGTTTTGATCGGAACACAGCTCATTCCCCTGCTCGGAGGACTATTCGGATAAAGATAGGGGGATTCGCTCATGTTCGATGGTATTTTTGAAGCAATCGAGGAGTGGATGAGGGAGCTTCTGACGGGGATGGTAACGTCCAATCTGACAACGATGTTCACGGATGTCAATGAAAAGACAGGAGAGATCGCAACACAGGTTGGACAAACCCCGCAGGGGTGGAACGGCAGTATATTCAGTCTGATACAGAATCTGTCGAATTCGGTCATTGTGCCAATCGCAGGTATGATTATCACGTTTGTCTTGTGTTATGAGCTGATTACCATGCTGACAGAAAAGAACAATATGCATGAGATTGATACATGGATGTTCTTCAAATATTTCTTTAAGATGTGGGTGGCGGTCTATCTTGTGACCAATACCTTTACCATAGCGATGGCGGTCTTTGATGTTGGGCAGCATGTAGTCAATGCGGCAGGTGGTGTCATTAACTCGCAGACAGCTATCAACGTGGATTCTATGGTGGATGCCATGAACACGGCGATGGAGTCCATGGAGATCGGGGAGCTGGTCATACTGGCACTGGAAACTTTGCTGGTCAGCCTTTGCATGAAAATCATGTCTGTGCTGATCACAGTCATTCTCTATGGACGTATGATTGAAATATACCGCGCGTCCAGAAGCGCCGCTTTTCATCCAAAGGCGGTGTGCGGGCATTTTGGGA
>ERZ779870.1428-NODE-1428-length-16061-cov-6.15725_pt1 | contig 16061 bp, 21 predicted proteins | sample MGYA00511247_ERZ779870 | MGnify/ENA primary metagenome ERZ779870 (study PRJEB29588, sample SAMEA2149068) | human gut metagenome | biome: human gut; feature: human-associated habitat; material: faeces | place: Denmark | collected 2008/2010 ...
TGTAGTGGTCAAGCATTTTTGTAACACTTGTGGCTAAAAAAATATCATAACTCCATTATGCTGCCGTCCTCGCTTCATATGGAGTTCGATAACCATTAAAGGTGTGGGGGCGCACATGATTATAATCAACATATGCGAATTCCTCTACAGTCTGATAAAGTGCTTCTTCCGTAGTGAATTCATACAAATTTGTGCACTCATTTTTCAATGTGTTGAAATAACGCTCCATCGGTGCGTTGTCATATGGGTAACCTGCCTTGCTCATGCTTTGCGTCACATTTACGGATTCACAGAATTCGACAAATGCTTTCGACGTATACTGTGTTCCCCGGTCAGAATGCAGGATTACCCCTTCTTTGATAGATGGCTGTGATTCTAACGCTTTTTTCAGCGTGCGGACAGCAAGGTCACTGGTGATATTCCGGTCAGTGATACTCGCGATCACGCTGCGGTCATAAAGATCCAGGATCGTGCAGTTATACCGCACCTCATGGTTCTTTAAAAACAGATATGTAAAATCCGTACACCATTTTTGATTCGGTTTTTCTGCAGTAAAATCCTGATGAAGCCTGTTATCAAACACTTTATGCGGTTTGGCATGTCTGCAAACCGGCTTTTTAGGACGTACAATGGAAAATAATTTCATCTCTGCATTCATGTATTTATGAATGGTTGTTGGGCTGTAGCGATATCCTTGGCGTGCCAGATAAACCGTCATGCTTCGGTATCCATCCACACCTCTGTGCTCATGGTAAATCTCCCGGATTTTTGCCTGTACCTCTGATTTTTGGGTATCATAATCCGCCTTCCGGTGTTTCCGGTAGTTATAATAAGCATTTGGGCAGATGTCAAGCCGCCTGAACAGCCAGCGCAAGCCAAAATAATCATGGTATTTTTCAATAAACCGATAAGCCTCTAATCGATTTCTTTTGCAAAGAATGCCGCCGCTTTTTTTAAGAAAAGATTCTCTTTTCGTGATTCTTCAAGTTCTTTCCGAAGACGGAGATTCTCTTTCATCAACTCAACTTCATTTGGGGATTCTGGATTTAAAATGGCTTTTGTCTGGCATTCTTCGCTAAATTCAGCACACCATTTAGAGATGCTGGCTTTTGATACGCCATACTCAGCGGTGATGCTTTTGTAAGTACGTCCTTCTTCCAGATGGAGACGGACAATTTTCTTTTTAAATTCAGGTGTGTAAGTTTGTGGCATAATAGTTCCTCTTTTCTTTCTGAGATGATTATATCTTATTAGCCACTACTGTTACAACTTTATTATAGCACTACAGGATTAGTTTCAGGTTAGTTTCTCTTTCACAAAGCCTTGTGCAAAAAATGTGTCTCAGATTGTGTGCCGAAAAGTCTCCAGATATTTTTAAAAGATTTCACAATTTACAAGAGCAACTTTATCAACCTTGTACACTGCTTTATCCTCTTTTGCCAATTTCTGAAATTTTGTCAATCCAATGCTGTAAAGTTGTGTACCTTCCTGATAACGGATAAATTTCTTGGCTATTTTCGTCAATAATTCTGTAATCAGTTGTGTGAACTTTAAATACCTTTAAATCTGTTTTGGACATTCTCCAAACTCTTCCGCTAAAACCTGCACCGTTCTCTTTCCTTTATGATTGTGGTCAACCTGGCCACATATTGTTTTCTTATTATCTCTTCGCAACACATCATATTTCATCTTATAAGCAAAGGCTTTTTCACTCGGTAAAATATATTCTCTCTGAAAGTTCGATTCCACCATTGCCACGACTGCTTCATCATCCTTCAACACTCGGATGATCACTGGAACCTTACGATATCCTAATTGCTTTGCTGCATATTTTCTTCGATGTCCAGATATAGTCGTGCTGTTTCCAATAGACTTAGTTAGAGCCGAATAGTTTTCCGGAGCTACCGGTGACTCATCCCATCCATTTGCAAATGAATGGATCACAAGTCCCATCTTACCAAGCTGCTTCATCAGGAAATCAGAATCCGTACATGCCAGATCACCGATGGTATGAATTCCATACTTCGACAAAGTCCTGTTGGTAGATCTTCCGACATAGAGAAGATCCGATACAGGCAGTTTCCAGATCAGACTCTTATAATTCTCACGATTGAATTCTGTAATCGCATCCGGCTTCTTGTAGTCACTGCCAAGCTTTGCATAAATCTTATTCCAGGAAATGCCCTCGCTGATCGTAATACCAAGTTCCTTTTTGACTCTGCCACTGATCTCATTTGCAATCTTACGGCCATCACCTTTCAAGGAACTACTGTCAGAAACGTCCAGCCATGCTTCATCACAGCCATACGGTTCAATCTTATCCGTATACTCGCCGTAGATTTCCCGAAGCATCGAAGAGAACTTCAGATACAAATCCATTCGAGGAGGCACAAAGATCACATCAGGACAAGCCTGCCTGCTGATCAAAAGCGGAATGTATGTCTGGAAAAAACCTGTCTACATCACGAACAGAACGCAAAGTATTTACAGAACCTGCTTCTGCCGGTACCGGCCTCTTTCTTGACTCTGATCAGTATGAAGAATTTGAAGTCGGTGATGATGTCCCCGCAGCCGCAGACTTCGGCATCCGCGTTTCCGACGTCAGCATGGAACCGGTCTATGTGAATAAACAGATCGTATGGGTTCATCAGCAGGATCAGCTGGAAAATGGCAATATCGGAATCTTCTATCTGAACGGTAACGCTTATATTAAAAAATATCAGAAGAACAAAGATAATGTTCAACTGATATCTCTCAACAAAAAATATGCTCCTATCCAGATCAAACCTGAAATGGAGCTTCGAACCTTCGGAAAAGTCGTAAAATAAACGTAAGGCTGGTGCCGGCACTGGAAATCACATCCATGACAGCATCAGCCTTCTCTTTTTTCTCTCACTCATACCAGAACACATCTTCCACAGGCTTATGGAAATATCTGGCGATACGAAACAGCACCTCATAAGATGCTGTCTTCTGCTTTCGCTCAATTCTTCCAATCGTGTCCGTACTGGTTTACACCAGCAAAGCCAGATGATCCTGTGTCAGTCCCTCCTCAGTACGAAGCTTTTTTTAATTCGTCTGGAACTCCATCACACTACATCACCATCCCGCTATTTTTTAGTCCGTCTGCTCCTAAAATGTAGCATAAAGCAATGTACAAAAATCCCGACAGCTACAGCATATTTTCCGGTTTTGGCATGCGTCCAGTCCATCCCAGACTCCTTGCCCATATTTTATAGCTTTTCTTCTCTTCCGGATCATCACCGTTAATCGTCTCAAGGAATTCGCAAAAACCTCCGACACCACCAACATCATCCACAAGACTCATTCCATCCCAGGCAATGCAGATTGGTTTTTCCTTACGCTGAATCTCTCTCAACTTGTCCAGGAACTCTCCGTCTATTTGCTGACCAAAGGCATCTACAAACAAAACTTTCTCGGGAACGAATCCATTTTTATCATGAAGCATATCGCCTTCTTCATCCCTGGCATAAACGGTTTTGTCGTACCAGGCATTGGTGCAGGTGATTTTAATCTCCCACCTGCCGCCATAGTCATATCGATAACACAATGCAGATAATGCCGGGATTGGTTCAGGATTATATTCAATACACAACATTTCCAATTCACGGTTCAGTTCCTCCATCTCCCGGAAATATGGAGCCATGTCGATCGTCGGATTTCCTTCTTTGTCAAAATGCGTTCCTGCCTCTTCAACGATCTGGTTCATACGGGCTGTCAGCTGTCTGTATTTTTTGATAATGTCCTTACGTTTTTTCTCAACTTGTTTCAGGGCGGCCTCTTTCTCCTGTTTCCATGAATCCCAATCTCCCTGTTCAGCCGGTGTTTTTAGTACAGTCCAAAGCATCGGGCGTTCCAGCATTTCCTCACACTGACCTTCCATGTAGACATTCCACGTTCTCTGATCTGTTGTTTTCTTCTGAATAGCAGGCCAAGCCTTTCGGAATCTGTCTACTTCAATCTGTGCAGGAATGTAATGCTCTCCCACGCCTTCATAGGAGTATGGTCCACAATACTTGGATTTCAGCCAGGTCTTAAAGCTTTCACCTTCCTCATAATCATCGTCCCAATATATATCTTCATAATTCTCACTTGGAAAACGAAAATACATACCAACCTGACGGGTCCACTCTTTTACCAATCCCCCATCTGTCATTTTTTTGAATTCATCCTCATATGGAACATAGCTATGAAGGTGGCTGTTTTGCCATCCAAAAGCTTTCATGATTGCATAATGAAGACCATGCAGTGTCATATTGCCCGGAACAATAAAATCTCTGGTAATTCCATCCTTCATTCTTCCGTATCTTCTAAGAACTTTCTTATGCTCCTCTGCGAAATATCCCAGATCCAATTCCAGATGAAGCTGCATTGCCATAGGAATCCGCTTCATCTCTGCTTCGATCATGTCCCAGAATTCTTTTTTCTCTTTCATTAATCGCTCTTTTTCTGCGTTTAATTCTTCAAGAAGGCGCCGCTGCTCCTGAATATCATCCTCTTTCTTTTTTGAACGTGCTTCTGTATTGGTAACCTGATTTTTAGCTGCCTGCTGCATCCGTTCTCTATATTCCTCGCTTCGAATCGCTTCGTTGCTTCTGTCTTCCCCGCCATACTGGCCACGGGAATAGGGCATATAAGACTGAACATTCTTCTCTGATATAACAAGCTCCTCTGCTATTTCACCTACACTTTTGCCCAGAGCAAACAACTCTGCAACCTGATTACTGGTTTTGCTGTGCCACAGTCCCTCAGTAATCAGAACTCTTCGTACTTTGATCGGATATGTCCCAAGCTCTTCTGCTGTCTTCTTTACAGAACCCGTCTCTTTATAACTATCAATAATCTGCTGATATAACTCATCCATATATCAGGACCTCCTTCATGTATCTTAGGTGGCCTACCTTTTATTTATGATATCAGTATACGCCAGATCAATTAATGTGTCAACCTTACCTTTTAGTCGTCAAACAAGAAATGCATTTTCAGGTTATATGAAGACCAGAAAATGCATATTTTACCACATTCACATTACCAGCGCTGCACCATGAATTTCACTCTCTCCTGCACGTCCTCACTAAAATCAGACAGATCCTCAAGACCAATCACCTCATCCTGAACCAACCGAACGAGATCGATCAGCATATCTGATTTGCTGACAGATAAAATAACGCCAGGCGCTTTGCGATCTTTTTTGATACGCTCTTCCAGTGCCCAGAATCGTTCAGAACCCTTCTTATCACAGGTCAGCAGCTCTACATATTCCTTGCATAAACGTTCCATATAACTTTCCTGCCAGCCAGGAAGTTTCTCACGGAACGATTTCCAATCACGTTTTGATACTTCAACCATAATCTCACCTATAACCGATCAATAATTCTCAAGCACATCCTGCAAATATGCCTTATATTCAGACTTCACATTATCCGGTCCCGTGATCTTCATTCCGGATCCAATACCAGTTACCCAACCAAAGAACTGCGGACTTACTGATACCAAAACTCTGGTTTTAAAGTGATCCTCTCCCTGCGGAATCAACCATACATCATGTCCAAAGCGATCGATGATAACACCGGCCAGTTCATTCTTGCATTCCAGTGTTACTTCTGCATCCACACCGCCGTACATTCCAAAGGTCTTCTTGGCAAATGCAGCCAGATCAAAGTTCTTAAAGGACTCTTCCCCTTTACGATCTGTCTCCAGAATCTCCGTATTCTGCATCTTATCTACACGATAATGCTTGATAATTCCAGCCGCTGCATCATAAGCTACCAGATAATAATTCTCATCATCCCAGGTCAGTGTCCACGGGCTGACAACATAGAATGCACCGTCTTTCTTCAGTTTCAGTTCTTTCTTAACAGTCCATTCTGCATAATGGAACTTAATTTCCTTATTCTCGTAAATTGCAGTATGAATGTAATCCACATTGTAATAAACAGTTTCATTCTCCGTCTTCGGACGGTTTACGATGAAAACATATTTGGAAAGCATTGCAGCATCCGTCCTGCAGCAGAGCTTCTCTAATTTTGTTATCAGTTCCCTGGATTTCTTCTCCGTGATAAACTTGGAGGACTGTACAGCATCCACCAGGAGCTTTAACTCCGGCAGTTCAAAATCTCTGGCACCGATATAATAGCCAGGATTTTTCCCCTTCTTCTGCTGAATATCCAGTCCGAATTTCTCAAGGATCTCCATCTCTGTATATATCGTTCTTCGATCCGTACGGATGCCATATTCCTGATCCAGAATCGTACACAACTCCGATGCATTTAACATGTGTTCATCATCGGTACGTTCCAGCAGGATTTCCATCAGATATAACGTACGGAGCTTCTGATCAAAAGAAGCCATAGCACATCACCTCATATATTCTATCGTTTTACTTATTCTCATAAATTCCAGATTTCATATCCCTGTCGTCTGGCCGAATCATAGACCGGCTGCATGTTTTTCTGCAGGATATGATAGAATTCTTCCTTTGAATTTCCCGGTCTGTACAATTCCTGTCCTGCCCAAATAGAGTGCAGATTATCCCGATAGCAGTCTTCAAACAGCTTATGAAGGCCTGCTCGCTCGTGGATCAGATTGTACATTCCGTACTGGTTTTCTGCGAACACCGCAAAGAACGGGTCCCATTTTGGAAGCTTGTTACTCTTCGACGAATTCAAAGAAGAATCCATCGGCATCAGATTCCAAAGCTCATCATTCATGACAAAAGACCATGGTATAAAATGATCAACATCATACTGCTTTGTGATAATCGGCTTACCCGTAAAGACATCGCATACTTCTCTTACTTCCAGAATGCCTTCCCAAAGTTTACGTACGTTATTCAGCTTTCGCATCTTCTCATCCATCGGAGCCAGCTTGTAGATCAGGCCCGGAACCTCCGGATTATTATTCTGCAGCCATTTTACTTTTTCGTATTGAATCCATCCCAAAATATTTACCATATTATCCTGAATCATGCGCATCCAATCCGGATTGAAATGAACTTCCTTTTTCAGTTTGCTGCTGTCTCCAAAGGTATACGGCAGTCGAATCATAGTGCTGTCGATTCTTCGGATATATTCAGTCAGTCTGCGGATACTTCCCCACGGCACTTCTTCTGAGCTTTTTGAGAAAAAACCTGCCAATGCCCGACCGGGAACCATATTGGTCAGCTGTCCCTTAGCAAGTTTCAGATCGGCATTGTGTTCTCTAATGGCATTCTTAATCTCTACTTTAGAAGCATTTGTCGGAAGGTCACTGAGTTCTGTCAGTTTAAGAACAGCACGTTCCAGACCATCTCTCACAAGGCCGTCCGCCTGGATGCCGCTAAGGTGAATATGAAATTCTCTTACGGAATACCAGGCATTGCAGATCATTTCATCAATGATTGCATCAAAGGTAGTATCCTGAATCCCCTTTGAAATAATATCCACGATTGCTTCCAGCCAGTAAAATTTATAACAGTAGGAAGGATCCTTCATCATCTGAGAAAAGCTCTCAATATCCAAGGTGTTATGGTATTCTCCATTGATATTTAACGTATATCCGATTTGCGGAGTATCAAATTGAGCCATTTCTCATCACCCCTTCCTGGTCTGACATCGTCAGTAATCCAGTAGTCTTCTATCGTAAGTTCCGGAATCTCTGCTATGAATTCCTTAAAGGAATCCTCAGTAAAATCTGTAAAATACCGGCCATTACACACACCTTCAAAATTACTGTATTTGAAGGAAGTGTAGATTACGCCGATACTTTTAAGCGCATCACTCATTTTTCGAATCACCAAAAGCAGCTCATTCTTTGGCAAATGCAAAATAGAGGAGCATGCCCATATGCCATCATAAGTGTCTATATCATCCAATTCCTGAAACAACATTTCTTGCACTTCAATGCCGGTAAGGTAAAAACACTGGCTCGTCTGCAAAGCTCAACTGAACCATCGGTCGCTGTAACCCGGCATCCTTTATCCAGGAAATATTTCGTGTCACGGCCGGAACCGCAACCGAAATCGAGGATAGCGGCTCCCTCATTCAACAAATGAAGGAATTTATCCTGAGCCAGATGCATATCAACATTCTGTGTATTCTCTATGAAACTTTCTGCATTAAGGTTGTAGTAATCAATTGTCTGGTCCATTTTCATACTTCCTTTCGCTCAGTGGTAACGATTCCCACGAAAGCCAACCAGGTCAGTCTTCTCTTATATTTTTTCTAATTTATTCTCTTCGTCAAAGTAGACCTTGTCACCTTCGTTGATATTGCGCTCATAGAGCATGGCATCTTCTGCTTTTACTGTCACCTCTTCACCTGAAGAAGTCATAAGTGTGACTACCGCCATGACAGGTGTATCTTCTGCTCGTTCTTCACATCCGAAGTCCAGGTCTTCGTCAATTCTTTTAACTGCATAAATCATAAAAAGTTATTCCTTTTTTCATATTTACGAAACCGCATTCTTCTTAGTTTCTACTGTCGCCTGCAGTCTCCGATATGTATCAGCAGGCCTTTTTGCAAAATCGTCAATTGATTTCTTCTCAACAATTTTTCCACCTTTAATTGCTAAAATATTTCCGTCACTGAATACATACTTTACATCGCCATATTCAAATCCGATATTAGCATTATTTTGATTTATCTCAGCAGAGTTAACACTTCTCTTCAACTCTGAATAGAATCGATACTTCTCTTCCGATTCAATCAAAAGTTCCGGAACGAATTCGCTATGCTGCAGCAAGAACATATTCGTATAATCGCATGGAAAACCATGCTCTTTCGGTTCAATAGTCTTATCAAGAGTTTCCCAATTTCGAACAGTAAATCGATAATATGGTTCTTCCCCATTTGCATGTGTTAAAGGTACTTCCCTGATATTCTTTCGGCGAACAATAGTTGTTCTGAAAACCTCACCATAGTAACGAATGCCTGCATCAGTACCAAACTTATTTTTAGTCTGATACAGTGCTATATTAAAGTTTTACATTAGATGCAGACTCTTTATTATCATCTCTCGCATCAATTAATATGATATCTTCGCATGACACCAATTCCAGTTCATTTAATATTGCACATATTTTTTCATATTCTTTTTCTGAGAAAAACATTATTACCTTAATTGCTCGCTCTGTTTCTGAGGCTGCTTTATAAACTTCCACTTGTTTAGCCAAGTTCTGTTTTAATTTCGAATTTGATGCCAGTTTAAACTCAACTAACGTAGAATTTTTCTTTCCGTATGAAATTTTATAATCAACAGGCCCCCGTCCATTATTAACTTCCCTATTAACGTCTAAAGCCGACCCATACCAAACCAATCGATATATCACTTGCAAATCGGCTTCGCGTTTAATTGGTTTCCCTTTAGCGTAAAATAATTTATATCCATCTTGTTCTTCAATCACATGCTTCAGATAACCGACTCTTAGCTTTGCTTCATCATGCGCATCAGGAATTCTATGATAAAACTCTGTTTTTTCATTCAATAATGAAACTAATTGAGATATTTGATCATTAAACAACATCTCTACTTCTTCTACTTTTTCTTTACTAATGGATGTAGCTTCGGCTTCATTATCTTCCTTATATTTCATGTAATAATCTATAAGTTCTGGATGTTGTTTAATCAACCTAGTAGCAGTATCATTTTTTTCTGTCTGGCTTAATTCTTTTTTCTTCTTATGCAAAACTTCTCGAAAATATGTCTCAAGTTCAAATCGTAATGCATCGTCAGAAATGGCCGGTGCAATTTCTTGCAAATTTCGAATCATATCAATTCTATTTATAAAAGTATCATCTCTTGTAAGCATTGTCTTTGGTGTCAGCAACACATAATCATCTGCATAGCATGGCAAATAATATTTCTATGCTTTCCAAGAAGTAGTTTCCCAATTAAAGCATACTCTGCCTACTGAAAATTCTTTGCACTGTTCCGGTCTCAAATACATTTTTGCGAAATTCTGTGTATATTCTAATAGATATTGTTTTGCAAAATTAGTTGTAAAGTCGCTAATTTTATCACGACCTACTCTTGGACTTATTAGACAAAGTTTCTCCATATGGTGACCTTTTGTTATTTTTTCTTTACCAAAATTTTTAAATATTGAATTCAAACCCTCATATAAGCTGTTCGCAAAATCATTCCCCATTCCACAACCATCATTGCCAGATAGGCTAAATCCAAGCCAAGTTTGTTTTACTTCAGAAAATGAAAACCATGCCTTTTTCATTCCAGATGTAAATTTCGATGCTTTTTCAGCCTGATCTTGCAAAAATAACAGATAATCAATCATTTCTTTGTGTATCTTTTGAAAATCCGGATTTTCACTATTAAATAACAAAAATGGATCTATAAATAATGGTAGGTCATTTATTAATGATATATTTATAGCACCATATTCCTCGATAATATCTTCATCGATTTCAAAAAAATCTGAAAAATAAACTTTTATATTTCCCAATTACTATTCCTTTCCTCAAAATAAAACTCGTACTTCCTCTGGCAAATATTTCGCTAGTTCCTCTACCAACTCATGCACCTTTGTTCCAGGTGCTATCTCTGCCGGTGTCTTTCCCTTCCCATTTTCTATAATCCGTCTTGCATATCGAATTGCCAGCTTTGGATTTCCATCATTCATCAGAATTTCAAATATGTTATCCATATTCTTCTCATACTTCCCAATTCCTAGCTCTTGAAATTTTTCATTTAAAAATTTTTTATACTCCGACCGATGGTTATTTGCTGTGTAATATGCAAAATGCAGCATGAACCAAAATTCGATACACTCGTTACTCCATGCTGCATAGTATTGAACATCCGGATTCTTTTGATTTAATACTTCTGCACGCTGGACTACTCCATTGACATCACTGGCCGGAAAGCTGTCTTTATCATAAACACACCATATCTGCCCTTTTGCAATCTTATTCTTACGCACATACTCTTCCGCTTTTCCGATTACTCGCATTGTCTCAGCCTGGCAACCTTCAATTTCTATTAAAACCATATCTCGATAAATAGGATTATCTTCGATATACCGTTTAAATCCTTCAAAATACTTAGGTTCCGTTGCTTGTCCCTCACAGAAAATGTAATAACGGAATTCTTTCTTTTCCAGATATTCCTGTCGACGTTTCTTTTTCCAATTGTCTTTCTCTTTTCTGCCTCTTTTAGCCATTCACCGTCCCCCAATCTATAATCTTTCTGAGATAAGGATCTGCGCCATATTTCCCTTCCAGATACTGTTTATCGTACTTGGCATCCTTGCGTACAGATTCACCTTTCTTATTTTTAAATTCTACAAGAGAATATAATTTTGAGTTCTGACGGTTTCCTTTTGCTACAAACCAGATTTCGTCTCTTCTGAACACTTCACTATTCATGGTTGACAGATCATGTGATGTAAAAATCAACTGTGCGCCCTTTTTATTCTTTTCCATATTACTGAACGTCATAATAAGGTATTTAAGTAATACCGGATGTATCTTTGCATCTAATTCGTCAATTACAAGCGTTGTTCCTCTCAATAAACTTTTTGCAATAAATGGAAGCAAGCCAAATAATTTCTTAGTTCCACTGGATTCATCAAACAAATTCAGCTCTGCTTCAAATTCATCTACTACATGTTTTGTAAATACTTCAATACTATCATTTTCCTTTTCTTCTACACGGAAATCTACGATATCTAAATCCATCTCCTGAATCATCTGAAGCATCAGTCTTTTTACGTCCTCTGACTTCGAAACGGCCATTCGCAATTCCTGCATAGGATTTCCATAATTCAAGAAATCAATTTCCTCAGCAAACCAATCAAGTACATCCTGCACCACTTCGTTTTTGCTATAGGTGATTCCAAGATACGATAACAGCGGTAATGTATCGGATAATTCATCACTGGTTTTCAATCTTGCAAATGCACCTTTCAAAATAATTTCATTTTCATCGCGTTCAAAAAGTGCCGATTTCCGCCCTGTTTCTAATTTTATACGATCTAATCTTTCGTATTCAACCACTTCTTTTTTAACAGTTAATTCATATCGATACTCTGCTAATTCTGTTCTGAAGAACAATTCAAATTCTGTTGGTTCATTCCTTATTCCTTCGTCAAAAGCAAACGGCTCTATCACAAGCTTTTTCATTTTCATTGCAGTCTCTTCGTTATTACTTGTAGCATATAATGGTCGCAACACTTTCATAACCAGGCTATGCAACGCTTCAAGAACGTTAGATTTTCCTCCACCATTCGGTCCGTATACCGCCGATACCGGTAAATATAATTCCTCGTCTTTATCTTTTATAATTCTGTCTTCGTGCTCAGAAATGGCGGCAGCCTGCATGTCAAATGTTACCTCATCCCGTATACTTTTAAAATTTTTCACTGTAAATTGGCATAACATCTTATTTACCTCCATTTTTCAAAATTTCTTGCCTATATCCTTATTATATTCTATTTTTTGTTTTTTGCAATGATTTTATGAGATATAATCTCATATTTCATATTGTAATTTCTTTTTCTGTTATGTCTGGTGAATTGAAAAATTGGAATTAGACAGAAATTTTCTGATTTACATTATCTTATCAGTCCCCTCATCATCGAGAATTAGTGATAATGGTAGCCAACTTGGCTACCATTTCACCACATATAACAATTAAACTCGTTCTCTCTATTTTTTCTCCAGGGATTTGGCCAGGGTAGATAAAAGTGCTGCCATTTCCGGATTTGAAAGGACCTTGGCTAATAATTCCGCATCAACATCCGTTGGAAGCTCAACAGTCTTGCCGGCAGCATGGGCATGCATACTCGGATCCAGATCTTTTTTCTCGTAAAAAGCTTCTTCAAAGAGCTCTGCATTCTTCCTGCGGTCGTCATCAATAATATGAGAATACACATCCGTAACCATATTAATCTGTGAATGACCGGAGTCTCCCTGCACGGCCTTGATATCTCCGCCATTTAGCTTCAGCTTATAAGTGACACTTGTATGACGAAGGCTGTGAAACACAACCGGTGGAAGATTATGCTCTTTGATCAGATCATTCAGGGCCTTACGAATAGAAGAAGTCCCTACTGGCAGACCAAACGGAGTTGCCATCACCAAGTTATAATCCATATATTCCTCTCCCAGTGTTTCCTTGATCTTATCCTGGCCTTTCTTCCATTCTACCAGCATTTCCGCTACTGATTTTGGAAGAAATACTTTACGGATACTGCTCTCTGTCTTCGGAAGTTTCAGTACACGTACAGTTTTGTTCTTTCTGCTCTCCTCCGGAAATACCAGAATCACATCTTTTCCATGCAGTTCCTGAATCGCTGCTTTATCTACCCTTTGTACTTCCTTATCGATATAGATGAATGCACGGCCTTCCTCAATCGCCTCATCAGAGATATCAACGCAATCCCAGGTGAGTCCGAGCATTTCTCCCATACGCATGGAACAGGAAAATGCCAAATTTAGTGCCAGCTTCAAGCGCTCATCCTCACAAACTTCCAGTGCATGCATCAGCGTTTCTGCTGTCCAGATCTCACGCTTTGCGCTCTTGTACTTTGGAACAGTTGCATAGATTGCCGGATTTTTCGGCATCAGTTCCCATTTTACCGCCTGTTGAAAACAGCTCCGAAGCAGTTTATGGATATCCCGGATCGTTGCCGGTGACACATACTCTGACTGCCGTTTTCCGGTGGCCGGATTGACCACAGCCGGAGTTCTGAGCAATCGCTGATAATACTTTTCGATAAACCTGGTATTGATATTTTCAAGCTTATCCCCGCCAATGATCGGAACGATATAATTATTGATCATGCTCACATTTGAAGAATATGTAGACAAGGCCCAGGCCTCTTTTCCGTATAAAGTAATATACTCCTCCATCAATTCCTTTACGGTCTTACAATGAGGCACAACCATTTGCCCCACATCTGCACGATATTCGATTTCTTTTTTACGCTTCTTCGCTTCCTGCATGGTCTTATAGGTTTCCCATTTCTGCCTGCGCTTTCCTGTTTTATCCTTATAGCTGTAAACAACACAATATCTTCCATTTCTTTCTACTAATGATGCCATGTTAAACCTCCACTTTCTCTCTGCCTTGCAGCCAACCCTCAAACTCCTGCCTTGGAATTCGAATCGTTTTGCTGCTTTGTACTGCTTCTACTTTTCCTTTTTTAATCCATTTGTGCACGGTTGCCGGATTCACTCCTGCCAGAACTGCTGCCTCATTTACTGTCAGATAAACATCATTTCCTATATTCTTGCTATGACCATCTCGTTCTAGAACCGCTCTTCTATAAGCTTCAATCCTGCGATTATCTTCACCATTCACTGTCTCTGGCATTTCGTCCGATACGATATGATAATCATCCTGGTTGCCATACCATTCATAAAAACTCTTCTTTGTCACTCGTCTTCGACCATCAAACTCAATGGTTTTCAGAATCTCTGACTGATTCAGAAGACCATATACGGTAGATCTGGGAACACCTAATAAGCCGGCCATCTCCGGCATAGCCATGGAGCTTTCTACAATGTCACGAACTTTCTCCCGGTCCTCGGCATTTCGGTACCGTTTCTGACTTCGATACCATTTATCAAATGCTTTTTTCGGATATCTCCTCCAATAGTCCACTAAGATAAATTCCACACCGGCCTTTTTCATAAACCAGGTTCTCAGATATCTGAAGCATCTCTGCAATATCCCGTGGTGAATAGGAACTTTTCTTCAGTTCCAGTCCTGGCTCTTCTCCTGTGACCTTATGGTATTTCACCTGATTGGCATACCACTTTTCAAAGCTTTCCAACTCTACACGCATTTTGCCAAGGATCACTTCTGTTTTGAAAAAGTTCTTGTGCACCAGCCAGTATCGGTCTGTTTTCTTCAGCCCCAGAAGTCGTCCCATCTCTGGCACGGACATATATTTCTTTTCCGGAGGAGGCTGCCTTTTATATGCGCTCTGGCTTTCTATCTCTTTCACCAGTTCATGGAATTCCTCTTCCTTTGTCAATGGATTGTAATACAACTGTGACACCTCCTACATTACTAACATAACGCATCTGCAGAAAAAGCGTTAGGATGTCATCGTTTAAACAAACAAATCATCCAAAACGCTCTTTCTATTGATGCTGATCCAGCCACTCATCAAAGCTTTTCTTGGAAATACGGTACTTGCCACCGACCATCACCCAACTGAATTTCTTTTTCTTGAGCAGCTCATAAATACACTGTCTGCTTACGCCCAAAATCTCCTGCAGTTCTGCTACTGAATAACATCTCTTGTCCATATCTGCCATCTCACTTTCTCTACTTGTTTATTCAGTTTCTAAATACAAAAAACACGGAGAAAGTTTAGGCAAGGAAACAAAAAATCATAAAAATGTTATTTATCCTTCCATGTACATGTTTCGCATCTTTCTGAGAATCGTATTAAGTCTCTGGCTCAGTGCACCTTTTGTGACACCAAGAATTTCTGCCACATCCTTCTGTTTCATATCATCAAAATAAATAGATTTAATGATGAACTGTTCCTGAAGGCTAAGCTTTCCAAGCTTCTCATGCAGCATTCTACTCTCTTCTTTCAGGATCACCATTTCTTCCATACTCATCTGTGTATCATCTGCCATATCGGCAATAGACAACCCATCGCTGTTTGCACTGAAAGCGCAATCCAGAATTTCACATCTCTTGGTTTTACGTTTCCATTTCTTATCTTTCTGATCCACAGGATTCTCTTTCTTTTGTTTATTTTCCAGATCCTGAAAATCTTCCATCTGATCATCTTCTTCTGACTCCGGTGCCCACTTACGGCTACGATAAATTTCATTTCGATACTCGGCAAACATTGCCATTGCTACTTCCTTGGAAATCTCATAGAATACTCCATCAATCTTTGCATAATATTTTCCTTCGTATTTGTATGGATGCTGTACGTACATCTTCTTTTCCTCCTGAATTTGAAATCTTGTTTTCTGTTTCAAATCCAGGGGCGGAGGTGCACGTGATCCGCTGATGCATCTGATCATGCCTGATTCCCTTCCCAATCACGCGGTCATAGACAGACCCGTGGCTTT
>ERZ779870.1437-NODE-1437-length-15982-cov-6.31487_pt1 | contig 15982 bp, 20 predicted proteins | sample MGYA00511247_ERZ779870 | MGnify/ENA primary metagenome ERZ779870 (study PRJEB29588, sample SAMEA2149068) | human gut metagenome | biome: human gut; feature: human-associated habitat; material: faeces | place: Denmark | collected 2008/2010 ...
CACCTCAAAGCCTGCTGATACCTGAAACTATTAACTTTGAAACTTATTATACGAGAGGACCGCTTCTGGCGGAAGCACCTGATCCGGGCCGCCGGCGAGATGCCCGCTTCTCCGGAGGATGATTTCCAGCAGCGGGCGGAGATCACCAGCATCCTCACGCCGGAGGAGTACGAGATCCTGCGGAAGCTCTATCTGGAGAAGTACACCTACGAGGAGCTGGCGCGGGAGATGGGGTTGAAGAAGTCCGCCCTGGCCATGCGGGTCAAGCGTTCAAAGGAGCGGTTCGTCAAACAGTGGAACCGGCACTAAAAGTTTTTTCGCCGCCCCTGTGAACAAGCGGGGCCGAAACGGTCATTATAGATACAGAGGAGGTTCCCGGAGATGCCATCAGATCGAAATACGGCGTATCCTTTCCTGGAACAAATGCGCACCGAAGAGCTGGAGGCTCTGCTCCAGCAGGAATTCACGGCTGCGGACGGCGGTGAGCCGGACGTGGACTACATCATGGCGATTATGGAGGTGATGAAGCAGCGGGATGCGAATCCCCCGGCGGCGGAGGTCGACGTGGACGCCGCATGGCGGGATTTCAAGGAAAATTATCAAGGACAGGCTTCTGCCTATGAGACTGAGGTCCTCCCGGAACGTGACTCATCCCATCTTGACCAAATCACCTCCCCTTCCCCCAAAAAGAAAAGCCGCCGGATTCTGCGGGCAGCCGTCATCACGGCCGCGTGCATTGTGATTCTGTGCGGCGCTGCCTCCGCCTTTGGGTTCGACATCCTCCAGGCGTTCGCGGACTGGACCGCGGAGACCTTTGGATTTGTGACGCCGGGGCAGGAGGAAGCAGAAGCGCCGCAGGATGATCCGTATAATACTCTGCGTTTAGCGGTTTCTGAAAGAACTGATCTCCCAGTTGTTCCCACATGGTTTCCAGAAGATACAGAACTAGTCGGAAGCATTAGTGTTGTTGAACAAATTGGTATGATCAGACTCCAAGGAACATTCGAAAACAGTCAAGAGCAATTTACAATTCGAATTCAAATTTATGACTCTGTACCAGAAAAATACGATGGTACATATCAAATTGATAGTAACTCATTCGAACTTTATGAGGTGGACGGGATTACTTATTATTTAATGAGTAATAATGATACAAACAGTGTAGCTTGGTTGAATGGGGTGGTCGAAGGGCACATTCAAGGCCACGTTTCTTTTGATGGATTGAAAAAGATGGTCGATTCTATACAATAGGGGTAGTCTTCACATGAAGCAGAAATTCATTCGTTTAATTATTTTTACTTTGACTTTTGTAATACTTCTGGGTACAGTATCTGCAAGTGCTCAATCTCAAAGAGCTAGCGATTATTTTTCATATACGAGAGTTGTGGCAACTCCTTTAGGAGATGGTGAATTTGCCGTAGAATTTGACATCAATGCCACTCATATTATGGATAGACTTGGTGCTACAGAGATTGTAATTTGGGAACGCCAAAGCAATGGTTCTTATGAAGATGTAAAAACATATACAAGTGGTCTAATTGATACGAATACTTCAGCCGCATATAGAAGAGTGGACTACCAGGGCACACCCGGCGTGCGTTACTATGCAACGGTTGCGCTCTATGCAAAAGACAGTTCCGGCAGCGAAACCCTTTACAGCAACACATCCGTCATCACCGCCTAAACCGAAAACAAATCGGGGGAAGCAATGCTTCCCCCGGTTCTTTTTTACACCGTCGGATATTCGCCGTCCCACAGCACCTTGCGGAACTTCATGGGATCCGTGTTGCCCTCCGTGGAGAACAGCAACACCTGGCTGAACCGGTCCAGGCCGATGGCCTCCCGCAGGTCCTGGTACTCGTCCGTCTCCATCAGGGCCGCGATCAGGCCCATGCCCACCGCGCCGGACTCGCCGGAGATCACCGTGGGGTCGCCCTTCACCGGCACGCCCAGCATCCGCATGCCCCGGGCGCTGACCCAGTCCGGGCAGGAGACGAAGGCGGAGACATGGTTGCGCAGAATGTCCCAGGAGAGGATGTTGGGCTCTCCGCAGGCCAGGCCCGCCATGATGGTCTTGAGATCGCCTTCCACGATCCTCGGCTGTCCATCCCCTGCCAGGGCGCCCTGGTACAGGCAGTCCGCCGCCCGGGCCTCCATCACCACGAAGGTGGGGGGATCGTTGGGGAACAGGTTGGTGAAATATCCGATCACTGCTCCGGCCAAACTACCCACACCGGCCTGCACGAACACGTGAGTGGGGCGGTTGATCCCCACCTGCCGCAGCTGCTCCGCCGCCTCATTGGCCATGGTGCCGTAGCCCTGCATGATCCAGGCGGGGATCTCCTCGTACCCTTCCCAGGCGGTGTCCTGCACCACCACGCCGTGCTTGGTCTCGGCGGCCTCCGCCGCAGCCATGCGGACGCAGTCGTCGTAGTTGACTTCCTCGATGGTGACCTGGGCGCCCTCCTTGGCGATATTCTCATACCGGGCCTGGCTGGAGCCCTTGGGCATGTGGACCACTGCCTTCTGGCCCAGCTTGTGAGCCGCCCAGGCCACGCCCCGGCCGTGGTTGCCGTCCGTGGCGGTGAAGAAGGTGGCGTGGCCGAACTCCTGGCGGAATGCCTCGCTGGTCAGGTAGTCGTAGGTCATCTCGCTGACGTCCCTGCCCATCTCCTTGGCGATGTACCGGGCCATGGCGAAGGAGCCGCCCAGCACCTTGAAGGCGTTGAGGCCGAAGCGGAAGGACTCATCCTTCACGAACAGGCCGCCCAGGCCCAGGTACTTGGCCATGCCGTCCAGCCGGGCCAGAGGCGTGATGGAATACTGGGGAAAGCTGCTGTGGAAGAATCGAGCCTTGGCCACGTTCCCCAGGGACATGATGGAAAGCTGCCGGTCGTCGCTCTTGGGCATCCGATTGGCGACCCATTTGATCGAATCTCTCATAATCCTCACCATACAAAATTTTTTAGTTTCACAAATTTTTTGTTAGATTTCATATTCATCATACCATAGTTCCCCCGGTTGTCAAGGGGTTTTCCGGATTCCACGGCATTTTTTCACAGCCGAAAATTCCCCTCTTGACAAATACCCCCCAGGGGTATATAGTAGGTCTCAGAAAGAATACCCCCGGAGGGTATCTCTCCGGCAGATTGGAGGTTCCTATGCGAGAAGAAAAATACGACATCTCCGGGATGCACTGCGCCGCGTGCAGCGCGTCCGTGGAGCGGGTCACCCGGAAGCTGCCCGGCGTGGAGCGCAGCGAGGTGAATCTCACCACCGGTATCATGACCATTGCATACGATGAAAGTCAATGCACCCAGGAGCAGATCGTGGCCAAGGTGGAGAAGGCAGGCTTCGGCGCCGCCCTGCACCTGGAGCACCCGGCCCCCGCCACGGTCCAGAATGCTGAGGATGCAGAGACCGCCGCCCTGAAGCGGCGGAAGATCGAGCTGATCGCGGCGGCGGTGTTCTCCGCGGTGCTGCTGTATGTGTCCATGGGGCAGATGCTGCCTTTCGGGCTGCCAGCTCTGCCCCTGCCGGACCTCTTCTCCATGCACACCCATCCCATGAATTTTGCGGTGCTGCAGCTGATCCTGGCCGTGCCGGTGCTGTACTGCGGCCGGAACTTCTTCCAAGGGGGCTTCAAGTCCCTCTTCCACGGCAACCCCAACATGGACTCCCTGGTGGCCATCGGCTCCGGCTGCTCCTTTGCGTACAGCCTGGTGATGACCTTTCTGATCTCCGACGATCCCAGCTACGTCCACAATCTCTATTATGAGTCCGCCGCCGTGGTGCTGACTCTGGTGTCCCTGGGCAAGTTCCTAGAGAGCCGGAATATGCAGAAGACCAAAGGCGCCATCACCGCCCTGATGCAGCTGTCCCCGGATACCGCCATCCTGGCGGACACGGGCCGGGAGGTGCCCACCAGCCAACTGAAGGTGGGCGACGTGGTGCTGGTGAAGCCCGGCGCCCGGGTCCCGGCGGACGGCACCGTCACCCAGGGCGAGAGCAGCGTCAATGAGGCCATGCTCACCGGCGAGAGCCTGCCGGTGGAGAAGGCCGTGGGCAGCGAGGTCATCGGCGGCAGCGTCAATGAGAACGGCGTGCTGTACGTCCAGGTGACCCGTACCGGCGACGACTCCACCCTCTCCCGCATCATCCGGTTCGTGGAGGACGCCCAGGGCCGGAAAGCCCCGATCTCCAAGACCGCCGACAAAGTGGCCGGTGTGTTCGTGCCGGTGGTCATGGGCATCGCGCTGCTGGCCGCCGTCATCTGGGCCATCGCCGGGCAGCCCTTCTCCTTTGTGCTGCGGGTGTTCACATCGGTGCTGGTCATCGCCTGCCCCTGTGCCCTGGGGTTGGCAACTCCCACCGCCATCATGGTAGGCACGGGCCTGGGGGCCAAGCATGGTATCCTGATCCGCTCCGGCGAGATTCTGGAGATCACCCACAGCGTGGACACGGTGGTGCTGGACAAGACCGGCACCGTCACCGAGGGCACCCCCGCCGTGACGGAGGTCCTCCCCCATCGGTGTGAGGCATCCGACCTGCTGTCCGCCGCGGCGGCGGTGGAGGCGGTGTCCGCCCATCCCCTGGCAAACGCCATCACCGCCTACGCCCAAGAGCATGGCTACGGCGGCACCGTCCGGCCGGAGAGCTTTGAGAACCTGTCTGGCCGGGGCCTGAAGGCCGTGCTGGGCGGCGAGACCGTCCTGGCCGGCAACCGCCGATTGCTGGAGGAGCACGGCGTGGACGTCTCCTCTCTGGCATCTGATGCGGAGCGCCTCTCCGCCCAGGGCCAGACCCCCATGTACTTCGCCAGGGGCGGCACCCTGCTGGGCCTGATCTCTGTGGCCGATCCGGTGAAAGAGACCAGCGCCGCCGCCATCCAGAAAATGCGCGGGCAGGGCATCCGGACCGTGCTGCTGACCGGCGACAACCGGGCGGCGGCGGAGCACATCGGTTCCCTGGTGGGTGTGGACGAAGTCATCGCCGAGGTGCTGCCAGAGGAGAAGGCCGGCGTGGTGGAGCGGCTCCAGTCTCAGGGCCGCAAGGTGATGATGGTGGGCGACGGCATCAACGACGCCCCAGCCCTCACCGCCGCCACCGTGGGCTGCGCCATCGGCAGCGGCAGCGACATCGCCATCGAGTCCGCGGACATTGTGCTGATGCGCTCGGACCTGCAGGATGTACCCCGGGCCATCCGGCTCTCCCGGCTGACCCTGCGGGACATCAAGCAGAATCTCTTCTGGGCCTTCTGCTACAACACCATCGGTATCCCCATCGCGGCGGGCCTGCTGTTCGCCTTCGGCGGCCCTCTGCTGTCCCCCATGTTCGCGGGGGCGGCCATGAGCCTCAGCTCCGTCTGCGTGGTAGGCAACGCATTGCGGCTGGGCCGGGCCAAACTGTGATTTGACGGGAAACGGGAAAAAGGAGTATTCTATATGGAAGATCAGACTTTGCAAGCAGTCCCCGCCGCCGAGGCACCGGCGGAGGAGACAGCGGCAGGCTGTCCCTGCCGCCACAAGCACCGGGAGGCCCCGGAGTACGACTCCCTGATCCGGCGGCTGAACCGGATCGAAGGCCAGGTCCGAGGCGTCCGGGGCATGGTGGAAAAAGAGTGCTACTGCACGGACATCCTCACCCAGGTCTCCGCCATCCAGTCGGCGCTGAACGCCTTTTCCCGGGAGCTGCTCAGCAACCATATTCACTCCTGCGTGGTGCAGGACATCCAAAACGGACATCTGGAGGTCGTGGACGACCTTCTGGTCACCATTCAAAAACTGATGAAATGAAAAGGAGCACTCAATATGACTACGATTTCTGTCCCTGATATGATGTGTGAGAACTGCGTCAAGCGCATCACCAACGCCCTCACCGCCGCGGAGCTGAAGTTCTCTGTCTCTCTGGACACCAAGACTGTCACCGTCGACGGCTGTGACAACTGCGTCAAGACAGCCGTCAGCGAGCTGGAGGATCTGGGCTTCACGCCGGAGGTCCGCTGAATCCCTTGAAAACAGAGGGGGTTCCCCAACAGGTCCCGCGTCTGAACAGACAGGCGCGGGGCCTGTTTTTTTGCGTCGGTTTTATGTCACCAATTTGTTACTTTTTTTATTTTTTCTCCAGACTTTTGCACAGCTCGACCGCGTTGTTTTTCTGCAAAGTGGGAGACATAACACCGTAACCCCCACAAAAACTTGACAAAAGTGGGAAGCCGGTGTATACTAGCCCCAGTTTTCCAATCGGTAACAAAAGTTACAAGTTGTTTTCATTCAGGAAAACACCGAGGTATAGACCTTCCAAAACCAGGGAAGACTGGCATGGAAGACCTTTTCTGAGGAGGTATCTGATTTTGAACACACATGCTTTTGAGAAAAAGCTGCACAGCCTCAAGGCCCGGTTCGGTCTGCAGCTCTTTGTGCTGGCCGCCGTTGTCTGCACCAGCTGGATCGTCACCGATCACGCAAACGCCGTGTATATTCTCACCGGTCCAGAGGACGCCGCCATCGTGCTGAACGAGGAGGAAGTCCGGGAGGGCGAGATGTCCTCTCAGCTGGTGTACCTCTCCAGCGGCCAGAGTGGCTATGACATGGCCCTGACCGCCGGACAGGAGGTCACGGTCACGCACGACGGCAGCACCGTCACCGCCAAGGCCCGCAGCGAGACTGTGGCAGAGCTGCTGGAACGGCTCCACATCACCCCCAGTCCCCTGGAGATGGTAGCCGTGGATCTGGACGAGGACAGCGCCGAGCTGACCATTGCCTCCGAGCTGACCTATTACGACCAGGTGGAGGAGCCCGCCACCTACGAGACAGTGCGGGTGGCCAATCCCTCCCTGCCCAAGGGCACGGAGAAGGTGGTCCAGGAGGGCGCCGACGGCGTCCGCACCTCCATCTATGAGGTGGTCTGGTCCGGCGGCGAGGAGATCTCCCGCCAGTTCGTGGAGGAGCTGGAGAGCACCGCCGTGAATGAAGTCGTGGAGTACGGCACCGCCGTCGCTTCCACCAGGGCGGGCGTCGCCAGCGTCTCTAAAAACGCCGACGGCAGCGGCATCCTGACCCTGACAGACGGCACCACTCTGAACTTCTCCGGCGTGAAGTCCATGACCGCCACCGCTTACACCGCGGGCCACGGCGGCGCTGACTACACCACCGCCACCGGCACTCTGGTCAAGGTGGGCACCGTGGCTGTGGACAAGAACGTTATCCCCCTGGGCACTAAGATGTATATCGTGGCGGCCGACGGCTCCGTGGTCTACGGCACCGCCGTGGCGGCGGATACTGGCGTGCGGGGAAATATCGTGGACCTGTACTACGACACCTATCAGCAGTGCATCAACTTCGGACGGCGGACGTGCAATGTCTATATCCTGGAGTGATGAAACTGCCCGCAGAGGCACATTCTGAAAAGAGGTCCCCCGCCAAAAGCGGGGGACCTCTTTTCAATCGCGCTCACAGCCGCTCCAGCAGGGGTGGAAGCTCCGGCAGGGCCCCGATGGTATAATCCGCCGGGATGTCCGGCCGGGGCGGCAGGTACTGGGGATTGTACCAGCAAGACCGCAGGCCGACGTTCCGGGCGCCCCGGATGTCGGAGGTCAGGCTGTCCCCCACCATCATGGCCTCCGCCGCATCAAAGTCCGGGATCGCCGCAAAGCAGGCGTGGAAGAAGGCCGGGCTGGGCTTATAGGCCCCCATCTGTTCGGAGATGAAGATGTTTTGGAAATAGCGGGCGATGCCTGCGCTCTCGATCCGGCTGTTCTGGACCTCGGGAGTGCCGTTGGTGGCCAGATACAGCTCATATCTTGTGTGCAGGGCCTCCAGCAGTTCCTGGGCGCCGGGCACGAAGAAGTGGCCCTGGGCCAGTTGTTCCTCATAAAGCTGGCAGACCTCCTGCGGAGCAGCACGGACCCCCAGCTCATCAAACAGCAGCTGGAACCGCCGGACCAACACCTGGGGCCGGGTCAGCTTCCCCTCTTCCAGCAACTCCCACTGTCGGCGGTTCAGGACGTGATAACGGTCCAGAACGGCGTCCGTGGGGTCTACATGAAAGTGCCGCAGGGTCTGGGAGAGCGCCTGCCGCTCCGCCCGGTGGAAGTCCAGAATGGTGTCGTCCAGGTCCAGAAAAATGAATCGCATCTGCATCCCTCCTGGGGATTTTTTGATGCCACCAGTTTACCGGATCAGGCGGTATTTTGCAAGGACCATTCCCTCGCCGGGATGGGGTTGGCAGACCCGCAAAAATTTGATATACTGCTGAAGAAAGGCGGGATCAGGTATGAATCTCTGTGACTACAACACCATCCGGGACCTGCTGGCCCGGCATGGGTTCCATTTCTCCAAATCCATGGGACAGAACTTTTTGATCGATCCGGAGGTGCCCCGCCGGATCGCGGAGGCTTCCGGCGCGGACGCAGGCTGCGGCGTGCTGGAGATCGGCCCGGGCATCGGCCCCCTGACGGCGGAGTTGGCCCAGCGGGCCGGGAAGGTGGTGGCCGTGGAGCTGGACCGGGCCCTGCTGCCGGTGCTGGCGGAGACCATGGCCCCCTATCCGAATGTGGAGGTCGTGCCGGGGGACGTGCTGAAACTGGACCTCACGGCCATCACGGCAGAGAAGTTCCAGGGCCTCACGCCTATAGTCTGCGCCAACCTGCCCTACAACGTCACCTCTCCCATTCTGGAAAAGCTGGTGGAGTCCCCCTGCTTTACTGCCTTCACGGTGATGATCCAGCGGGAGGTAGCCCGGCGGCTGTGCGCCCCACAGGGCTCCTCTGAGGGCGGCTCCTTCTCCCTGTTCCTCCAGTACTACATGAAGCCGGAGCTGCTGTTCGACGTGCCGCCGGAGAAGTTTCTCCCCGCTCCCAAGGTGACCTCCGCCGTGATCCGCTGCGTCCGGCGGGAGCGGCCCGCCGTGGATGTAGCGGACGAGAGCTTTTTCTTCAAAGTGATGCGGGGCGGCTTCCTGCTGCGGCGCAAGACCCTGGCCAACAGCCTCTCCGCCGCCCTGCCGGGGATTCCCAAGGAATCCATCCAACAGGCCATCGCCGATATGGGCCTGCCTGCCGCCGTCCGGGGGGAACAGCTGACGCTTGAGGACTTCGCGGCCCTCTCCGCCGCGCTGGGGCGGGAGGCGGATGGAGATTGACTTTATCTCCCGCACCGTGTATGATATTGATACGAAAAATGCCCCTCCGCCGCGCCGGCTGGAAGATTATTCAGAAACGAGGTCATTCAAATGGCAACCATTGATCTGAGTAAATATGGTATTACTGGTACCACGGAAATTATCCGCAATCCCTCCTATGAGTTCCTGTTTGAGGAGGAGACCAAGGCCGGCCTGGAGGGCTATGACAGGGGACAGGTCACCGACCTGGGGGCCGTCAACGTCATGACCGGCATCTACACCGGCCGCTCCCCCAAGGACAAGTTCATTGTGATGGACGACACCTCCAGGGATACCGTGTGGTGGACCTCCGACGAGTTCAAAAACGACAACAAGCCCGCCTCTCAGGAGGCTTGGGATGCCTGCAAGAAGCTGGCGCAGGAGCAGCTGTCCAACAAGCGTCTGTTTGTGATGGATGTGTTCTGCGGCGCCAACCACGACTCCCGCATGGCCATCCGCTTCATCATGGAGGTGGCATGGCAGGCCCACTTCGTCAAGAATATGTTCATCCAGCCCTCTGCTGAGGAACTGGAGAACTTCGAGCCTGACTTCATCTCCTACAACGCCGCCAAGGCCAAGGTGGAGAACTATCAGGAGCTGGGCCTGAATTCCGAGACCGCCGCCATCTTCAACCTCACCTCCCGGGAGCAGGTCATCCTGAACACCTGGTACGGCGGCGAGATGAAGAAGGGCATGTTCTCCATGATGAACTACTACCTGCCCCTGAAGGGTATGGCCTCCATGCACTGCTCCGCCAATACTGATATGAACGGCGAGAACACCGCCCTGTTCTTCGGCCTGTCCGGCACCGGCAAGACCACCCTGTCCACCGACCCCAAACGCCTGCTCATCGGCGACGACGAGCACGGCTGGGATGACAACGGCGTATTCAACTTTGAGGGCGGCTGCTACGCCAAGGTCATCAACCTGGACAAGGACGCCGAGCCCGACATCTACAACGCCATCAAGCGCAACGCCCTGCTGGAGAACGTGACTGTGGACGAGAACGGCCACTGCGACTTCGCCGACGACTCCGTCACTGAGAACACCCGCGTTTCCTATCCCATCGACCACATTGAGAAGATCGTGCGACCCGTGTCCGCCGGACCCGACGCCAAGAATGTGATCTTCCTGTCCGCCGACGCCTTTGGCGTGCTGCCCCCTGTTTCCATCCTGACCCCGGAGCAGACCCAGTACTACTTCCTGTCCGGCTTCACCTCCAAGCTGGCCGGCACCGAGCGGGGCATCACCGAGCCCACTCCCACCTTCTCCGCCTGCTTCGGCCAGGCCTTCCTGGAGCTGCATCCCACCAAGTATGGCGAGGAGCTGGTAAAGAAGATGCAGAAGTCCGGTGCCAAGGCCTACTTGGTGAACACCGGCTGGAACGGCACCGGCAGGCGCATCTCCATCAAGGATACCCGCGGCATTATCGACGCCATTCTGGACGGCTCTATTCTGACTGCTCCCACCAAGACCATCCCCTACTTCAACTTTGAGGTGCCCACCGCTCTTCCCGGTGTGGACCCCGCCATCCTGGACCCCCGGGACACCTACCCGGACGCCGGCGAGTGGGATACCAAAGCCAAGGATCTGGCCTCTCGCTTTGTGAAGAACTTCTCCAAGTATGCCGCCAACGAGGCGGGCAAGGCTCTGGTAGCTGCCGGCCCCAAGGCAGAGTAAGTAAAAAACGAAAAGCCAGATGAGGGCGCCGCGGAAGCAGCGCCCTCATCTGATGGAACACACTGCCGCTTGTTCCACACAGCCGCAAGGCCGCTCTGCAAATGCAGAGCGGCCTTGTTTTGCCAGTATAACAGGATTTTTACCGAATGTACTCCCCACACTCCGGGCAGTAGTGGGGAATGCCGCCCCGGGGATCCCAGTGTCCGCCGCAGTACGGACACCGGAAGAACAGCAGCGTCTGGAGAACATCCGCCATAACAACCACCGCTCCCGGCCACAGCAGCCATCCAATCTCCAGAAACACGCCGATGAGCATCAGGACGAATCCGGCAATCAGCCCCACCCACAGCAGCGTATAACTCTTCTTGTAGTCCATGGCCGCCCTCCGTTCAGTCCAGGGGCTTCTTGCAATAGGGGCAGGTTTTGGGCAGGGTCCGCTTGGGCAGATCCCGCTTGCAGTGGGGGCAGTGGTAGAAGAAATTCATCTGAAGCGTCCCAACCAGCACACAGATGATGCCCAGCACGCCGATGACGGTTCTGCCGGTGATCCCGCCGATCAGCATCACCAGAATGCCGCCGATGCCCAATATCCGCATCAGCCAATAGCTCGTCTTATAGTTCAAGCCTGTTCACCTTCTTTCCAACCGGGGCTCCGGGGTTTTTCAGGTCCGATCCGGGAATTTTTCGCAGAGCCGGTCCAGTTCGCCGATCAGCGCCTCCATCTCCTTCTGGTCCATGGTGCAGGTGATCTCAGCGGTGTCGTCCCCGTCCATGGTGTTGGGCAGATAGAAGGACACCACCACTTCAAAGGTCCCGTCTCCCAATGCCCGGGCGCCGACGGAGAAGTAAAAGTTCTCCTGAAAGTCACTGACGTACACATCCCGGATTCCAGCCTTCAGCACTTTCAGCCCGGCGCTCATGCTCTGGAGCTCGTGGGTCAGCAGGCAGCTGTTGGAATCCTTCACCACGTCTCCGTCCTCCTTGTTCCAAGTGGCCCGGAGCACCAGCCAGTTCCGGTCGTCACTGGTGGGGTCGCCGCCGTCCGGCGGAAATTCATAGTTCACGATATCCAGCCTCAGGCTGGACTCCTCATTGCGGAAGAGCATCTGGGGTTCTCCTTTTCAGTCGTTGTGATGGGCGGCGTAAAACGCGTCGTAGTCCGCCAGCTGCTTCTGCAGCAGGGCCGGGGTGTCCAGCCCATAGGGACAGCGGGACTTGCAGGCGTTGCAGTGGATGCAGTTTTTGATCTGGTGCATCTTCTCCCGCCACTCGTCGCTCAGATAGGGCTTGTAGGGTGCCCGCCGCAGCAGCTGGGCCATCCGGGCCGCCTGGGGGATGTCGATGCCGGCGGCGCAGGGCAGGCAGTAGCCGCAGGAGCGGCAGAAGTCCCCCGACAGCTCCGTCCGGTCGTGGTCGATCACCGCCTGGAGCTCCGGCGTCATGCGGGGATTCCGCTCCGTCAGCTCCAGCCACTGGTCCAGCTCCCACTCATGCTGGATGCCCCAGATGGGCACCACGTCTGGATGCTCCTGCATAAAGGCGTAGCAGGCCTCCGCATTGTTCAGCAGGCCGCCGGAGAGGCCCTTCATGGCGATGAAGCCCATGTCGTGCTCCCGGCACAGCTCCACCAGCTCCAGGTCCTTCTCCGTGGCCAGATAGCAGAAGGGGAACTGCAGCGTCTCAAAATTGCCGGACTCAATGGCCTCGTGGGCCACCTTCAGCCGATGGTTGGTGATGCCGATGTGGCGGATGTAGCCCTTCTGCTTGGCCTCCAGTGCGGCGGCAAAGGGCCCGTCCGGGTCATGGATATCCGGCAGCACCGCCGGATTGTGGAACTGGAACAGGTCGATGTAATCCGTCCGCAGGCTGCGGAGGCTCTGCTCAATGTGGGCCTGGACCGTCTTTTTGTCTCCTCCGCCGCTCTTGGTGGAAATCACCACGTTCTGCCGCACGTCGTGGAGGGCCTCTCCCAGTTTTTCCTCGCTGTCAGTGTACATATTCGCGGTGTCGAAATAGTTGATTCCCGCCTCACAGGCCCGGCGGACCAGCTTCACTGCATCCGCCTTGGAAATCCGCTGGATGGGCAGGGCACCGAACGCCGTCTTGGTCACCAGCAGGCCGGTACGGCCCAGTCTGATTTTCTCCATAATAGTTCCTCCTTCCCGCACAGAGCGGGTCACTCCCCTGCATTGGATTGTATCACATTTTTCCAGGTTTGCAAACCGCAAATCCTGTGATATGATAGAAGCAGAATATCGCTTCGGAGGGACATGATCTCCCGTCCGGGACCCCGGCACCCCTGTCCTCAGCCTATTGGGGTCTCGCCCGGCAGGTCGGGCCCCGGATGGGTGTCCGGACGGTCCCGGCGGGGGATTGGGACAGAAACAGAGGAGGCGCCCTATGGCACAGAATGAGCTCCATTTGAAAGTGACGCTGCGGATTTACAGCGACGATGACCAGCGCTGCTTCGGCCCCGGCATCGCCACCCTGCTGCAGCGGGTGCGGGAGCACCACTCCCTCCGGGCCGGAGCCGCCTCTATGGAAATGGCCTACTCCAAGGCGTGGCGTATCATCCGCACAGCTGAGACAGTGTTTGGGTGCAAGCTGCTCTCCTCCACCATCGGAGGTGCCCACGGCGGCGGCGCGGTGCTGACGCCGGAGGCGGAGCGCCTTCTGGCGGCCTATGAGGCCTACTGCGCCGATGTGGGCACCTACGCCCAGGGGAAATTCGAGGATGCCTTCCGCTTCTACCGGGATCTGGACCATCGGCCATGACCCGGTGCGGCGTGAGCCGCCGTGCCTGCCCAGGAGTTATCCTCTCTGAACAGGAAAACGGGACCGGAGCCTGTGCGGCTCCGGTCCCTCCGTGTTTTGCGGCGCTTACGTCCGGGGACGGGTGGGATCCTCCTCCGTGGGGCTGGGGATCGGATGCTCCTTGTGGGCCACCATGGCCTGGATCAGCTCCACGGTCCGGCCCAGGCCCAGATAGCTGGAATCGATGCAGAAGTGGTAACTGTCCACACTGCCCCACTTCTTGGAGGAATAGTACTCGTAATAGGACGCCCGGCGCTTGTCGGTCTTGAGGATCAGCTGGCGGGCCTTCTCCGGCGTGAGGTTCTGCCGCTGGGCCACGCGCTGGATACGGACCTCCAGAGGTGCGCTGATAAACAGGCTCAGGTGGTTGGGATAGTCCGCCAGGGCGTAGTCCGCGCACCGGCCGATGATAACGCAGGGCCCTTGGTCCGCGATGTGCCGGATGGTGTTGAAAGTCGCCAGATACACCTGTTGTTCCAGAGAGTCACCCACACCGCTGCCGGGCAGGGCAAACATATAGGAATCCATGGCGATGGAGTACAGGAGGCTCTTGGGCCGCTCGTCGAAGTTTTCAAAAATCTTCTCGCACAGGCCGCTCTTCTTGGCGGCCTCCTGCAGCAGCTCCTTGTCATAGAAGGGAATGCCCAGCTCCTTGGCCACGCGGATGCCGATCTCCTTGCCGCCGCTGCCAAACTGCCGGCCGATGGTGATGATGGTTTTCATAGAGAACCCTCCTCTCCTTGTTGGTTTTATTATACCGCAAGAAGAGGCCGCCGTCAAACAGTACCGGGCGGACCGTCGCCGGAATCGCCCTCATCCGGCGGAAGGGGATGCCAGGGCTCCCGTTTTCCGGAAAAAAAGCGGCGGGCAATAGCATCCTTCACCATCTCCACCAGTGCATACCAGAGGTGTCCCGCCACAAAGAGAATCACCAGGGCCAGCAGGACGGCACCGACCTGCTCCAGGGAAAGCGACATGGCACGCGCTCCTCACTTCGTGGCGTAACAGGTCTTGAAGAAAGTCTCAAAGGCCTGCTCTTCCGGTCCCTGGTCCACGTAGATGAACAGCTTCTCATCCTCCAGCCACTCGAAGGTGTTGATGGCCAGATAGTGACGCCCATCCGGGTAGATGATGAAGGCGTCCGTGGGGTACTTATTCTGATAGGCCTTTTTGACTGCGGAACGGGGGCAGATTTCCGGATCGCCGCAGCCGGAGAGGTCCGGAACTGTGGGCACGACCACCACCGTGGGGTCCGCCCCCTCCTTCCAGCCCACGATCAGGCTGCCGTAGGTAGTCTTGCTGCCGTGGACCAGGCCGTAGTTGAACCGCTTCGCATCCTCCGTATAGGCGGCCACCAGCTGGTACTGCCCGCCGTCGGGCACCACGCTGTCAAACAGGCGGCGCATCTTCTGCTTGCTGTCCGCGCTTTTGGCCTGGTCAATTTCAGGTCCCTTGAAGAGTTTTCCGAAAATTCCCATGACAATCCCTCTTTAATATCTCAATTTTATATTGACCATTTTATTTTATCTGGTCAATATATGAGATATCATACCAAAAGAAACCGGATTGCGCAACTGGGTAATTATCAGCGCACAAAAAAAGACCGCCCATCAGCGGTCTTTTTTTGCGTTGCGCAGGGAGCCCAGATAGTTCACCAAAAATTTCACGTGCAGCGCCGCCGTCTCCTCCAGGTGCGAAGGAAACAGAAATGGCATGGATTCCGGCGCGGAGTTATAGATCAGGAGGCAGGAGAACACCAGGTTCGCCAGCACCTCAGGGGCGCAGTCCTCCTGCCGGATGTCCAGCAGCGCCATCAGGCGCAGAAAGAAATCCCGCTGCCCGGGCCGGAAATCCTGGAATCGCTCCGGCGTCAGGCGGCTGTGCAGATCCGCCTCCTCCCCCTGGGTCATCACCAGGATGCCGTTTTCCCGGTGGCGGAGGATCGTCCGGAAAAAAGACTCCACGTGCTCCTCCCAGGTCCCCTCCGGCCGGGCCAGCTCCTGTTCCAGCAGCCGGAGCAGACGGCAGCGCTGCTCCTCCATCATCTGGAGGGAAAAATCCTCCAGCGAGTCAAAAAACGTGTAGAAATAGGGCTTGGAAATCCCCACCGCCGCGGCGAGCTCCGCCAAGTGCAGCCCCTTCAGACCCTTGCTTACGGCCATATTCAGCCCCGTGTCCAGCAGAGCCTGCCGCACCCGGGCCCGGTCCTCCTCCGTATAGGTCTTGCGGGCCATGGCATTCCCTCCCCTTTTTCATCTGGTGCCAGTATAACACAATTCCCGGGAAAAGAAAACCGTTCTGCCGCGCATCCCCCAAAAAGCAACCCGGC
>ERZ779870.1443-NODE-1443-length-15925-cov-3.95249_pt1 | contig 15925 bp, 9 predicted proteins | sample MGYA00511247_ERZ779870 | MGnify/ENA primary metagenome ERZ779870 (study PRJEB29588, sample SAMEA2149068) | human gut metagenome | biome: human gut; feature: human-associated habitat; material: faeces | place: Denmark | collected 2008/2010 ...
CGAGAGTCTTAGTCGCAGTTAGGGATTAGTTCAAAGTTCCCCTGCCCACGTTGCCAGGATTAGAAACGATCAGCCGATTGCGTCCGTTCTATGTTATCTCTCTCCTCCCCCAGAAGAGTAATTTTATCCCCTTAAAAATGCCCAACATCTGATAAATCATTCCCCGCCAACGCACAGCGGCCGGATGACCGTTTCCGGTCCAGGCAACACTTTGTGGGCGCTTAGGGGAAGCTTTGAAATCCGACGCTTACGTAGACTTTTGCTTGGGTCAGCTGACCCAAGCAAATTATAGTCGGAGTTAGCGGCTAGTTCAAAGTTCCCCTGCCCACGTTGCCGGGACCGGAAACGGTCATCCGGCCGCGTCCGTCCTACAACATATGATTTACTAAATAAAATTACTCTTCAATCGTAACCTTATCCAGATGCCAGATCTCATCCACATACTGCTGAATCGTTCTGTCAGAAGAGAATTTACCTGCACTGGCAGTATTCAGAAGAGCCATCTTCGCCCATCCTTCGCTGTCTCTGTAAGCAGCTTCCACCTTCTTCTGTGCTTCTGCATAAGACTTGAAGTCTGCCAGGATAAAGTAAGTATCTGCACGATCACTGCAGTTTGTGTTCAGCAGAGAATCGTAGATCTCATGGAACATGTTGAAATCTCCGTTGGAGTAAGTTCCATTAATCAGCTGCATCAGTACGTTACGGATATCCGGATCGTTGTTGAAGTACTGCATTGGATCGTATCCGCCGTTGTTTTCGTAGTTGATAACCTGATCAGCGGTCAGACCGAAGATGAATGCATTCTCTGCACCAACTTCTTCTACGATTTCCACGTTTGCACCATCCATGGTTCCCAGAGTCGGTGCACCGTTCAGCATGAACTTCATATTACCGGTACCGGATGCCTCTTTACTTGCAGTGGATATCTGTTCGGAAACATCTGCTGCTGCGAAGATCAGTTCTGCATTGGATACACGGTAGTTTTCGATAAATACAACTTTCAGTTTACCATTGATAGAAGCATCGTTATTGATCACATCTGCAACGGAATTAATCAGTTTAATGGTCAGTTTTGCACGGCGATATCCGGCAGCTGCCTTTGCACCGAAGATGAATGTTCTTGGATAGAAATCCATTTCCGGATGTGCCTTGATCTCGTTGTACAGATACATAACGTGCAGAATATTCATCAGCTGACGTTTGTACTCATGCAGTCTCTTAACCTGAACATCGAAGATGGAGTGCGGATTGACTTCAATTCCGTTATGCTCCTGGATGTATTTTGCCAGACGTACTTTGTTCTGATATTTGATATTCATGAACTCCTGCAAAGCTTTCTTGTCATCCGCGTAAACTTTCAGTTTTGCCAGTTCCGGCAGATTGGTGATCCAGCCGTCACCGATATGATCGGTGATCCAGTCAGCCAGCAGCGGGTTCGCATGCATCAGGAAACGTCTCTGTGTAATACCGTTTGTCTTGTTATTGAATTTCTCCGGATACATCTCGTAGAAATCTTTCAGCTCCTGTTTTTCCAGGATCTCGGTATGCAGTCTTGCAACACCGTTTACAGAATAACCGCCGGCGATTGCCAGGTGGGCCATCTTCACCTGTCCGTCGTAGATGATAGCCATCTTCCGGATCTTTTCCTGATTTCCCGGATATTTGTTCTGGATCTCCAGGATAAATCTGCGGTTGATCTCTTCGATGATCTGGTATACACGAGGAAGCAGTTTGGAGAACAGCTCGATCGGCCATTTTTCCAGAGCTTCTGCCATGATGGTATGGTTGGTGTATGCACAGGTATGTGTTGTGATATCCCATGCTTCTTCCCAGGTCATTCCTTCTTCGTCCAGCAGGATACGCATCAGTTCGGCAACCGTCATGGTCGGATGGGTATCATTCAACTGGAAGGTTACTTTCTTCGGCAGATCATGCAGATCGTCGTGGTTCTTTTTGAATTTTGCGATTGCTTCCTGGATACTTGCAGAAATGAAGAAATACTGCTGTTTCAGACGAAGCTCTTTACCTGCATAATGGTTATCATTCGGGTACAGAACCTCTACGATATTCTTAGCCAGGTTTTCCTGTTCAACAGCTTTATGATATTCTCCCTTGTCAAACAGATCCAGACGGAAATCAGTGATCGGTTCTGCATCCCAGATTCTCAGAGTGTTGACGATCTTGTTATTGTAACCAACGATCGGCATATCGTAAGGAATAGCCATTACAGACTGATAACCTTCCTGGATGAACTGATTTCTTCCGGTAGCTGCATCATATTCCACGCGTACATATCCGCCGAATTTTACTTCTTTTGCATATTCCGGACGACGCAGTTCGAATGGATAACCATCTTTCAGCCAGTTATCCGGTACTTCTATCTGATAGCCGTCTTCGATTTTCTGTTTGAACAGACCATAGTGATAACGGATACCACAGCCATATGCACAGTATCCCAGAGTTGCCAGGGAATCCAGGAAACATGCTGCCAGTCTTCCCAGACCACCGTTACCCAGTGCCGGATCCGGCTCCTGATCTTCGATCACGTTCAGATCAAATCCCAGCTCGTCCAGTGCTTCCTTTACTTCTTTATATGCAGTCAGATTGATCAGATTATTACCCAGGGCACGACCCATCAGAAACTCCATGGAAAGATAATATACGATCTTCGGATCATCTTTCTCATACTGTTTTTGAGTTGCCAGCCAGTTATCGATAATAACATCTTTTACAGCCAGAGAAACGGCCTGGAAGATCTGCTGTTGTGTTGCTTCATCGATTGTCTTACGGTAAAGCATCTTTACGTTTTCTTTGACCGCTTTTTTAAACTCTTCTTTTTTGAAATGACTGTCTAACATTGGAAACCTCCTCATTTGCAATGATTTTTTATAGTGATACAGAATGCAAATAGTCCTGTATCATTGAAAAAAGGGGCTGGTACGCTCGTACCCGCCCCCTGATCCACATACTTGGTTGAATAACTTATGTCCGAATACAGTCTTCAGACTGCCAAACCGTTATTATTCATTCACTTTTTCAACTCCAAGTGTTACTTCCTGAGAGTTGATATTCCAGGATTTTACATAACCCTGAGCAGTATCGGTAAGCAGCTTCTCTGCCAATACCTCTGCCTGAATCTCTTCCGCATGTGCCTTCATAATGTCTTCAATTACTTTGTTGTCTTTCACATACACCTGGATCTTATCCATTACTTCAAAGCCAGCTTCTTTTCGCATGGTCTGGATCTTGCTGATGATCTCTCTTACGAAACCTTCTTCGATCAGTTCCGGAGTCAGATTGGTATCCAGAACAACTGCGATATCGTTGTCAGACTCGGTTACATAACCTTCCATCTGTGCAGTTTCGATCAGCAAATCCTCTTCTGATAATACAACTTCATTACCGTCGATGTCAAGTTTTAACTCGCCGTTTGCACGAAGCTCAGCCATGGCTTTGTTTCCGTCAAGTTCGCTTAATGCTTTACGGATACCGTTTAAAAGTTTTCCGTATTTCGGTCCTACGGTCTTCAGCTGCGGTTTGAAGCTGTAAGAAATAAAGTTTTCGATGTTATCGGTGAATTTTACTTCTTTTACGTTCAGCTCGTCTGCGATGATCGCGGTAAAGTATTCGGACAATCCGTACGGAGCTTTTACATACATGGCTGCGATCGGCTGACGGTTCTTGATGTTTGCAGTATTTCTGCAGGCACGACCCATAACAACCACATTCAGCAGATGGTCCATATTTGCTTCCAGATCTTTGTCGATCCATTCTTTGTTGGCAACCGGGAAGTCACACAGATGAATGCTTTCCGGAGCATCTTTATCGATGCTTCTTACCAGGTTCTGGTAGATATCTTCGGTCATGAACGGAATCATCGGAGCAGCAACTTTGGAGATGGTTACCAGAGAAGTGTACAGTGTCATATAGGCATTGATCTTATCCTGTTCCATTCCTTTCGCCCAGAAACGTTCACGGCTTCGTCTTACATACCAGTTACTCATATCATCTACGAATTCCTGCAGTGCTCTTGCAGCTTCCGGGATCCGGTAGTTGTTCAGGTTGTCGTCTACGGTCTGGATCACGGTATTCAGTTTGGACAGCAGCCATTTGTCCATAACGGACAACTTATCATAATCCAGGGTGTATTTTGTTGCATCGAACTCATCGATATTTGCATAGAGTACAAAGAACGCATAGGTATTCCACAGAGTACTCATGAATTTTCTCTGACCTTCCTGTACCGCTTTTCCATGGAAACGGTTCGGCAGCCACGGTGCACTGTTGATATAGAAGTACCAGCGGATCGCATCTGCCCCGTATGTCTGCAGTGCATCGAACGGATCTACCGCATTTCCTTTGGACTTACTCATCTTCTGACCATTTTCATCCTGTACATGACCCAGTACGATAACATTCTGGTACGGAGCCTTATTGAATAACAGGGTGGATTCCGCCAGCAGAGAGTAGAACCATCCACGGGTCTGGTCTACTGCTTCTGAGATAAACTGTGCCGGGAACTGCTGTTCAAAAAGTTCTTTATTTTCAAATGGATAATGATGCTGTGCAAATGGCATTGCTCCTGAGTCGAACCAGCAGTCGATAACTTCCGGTACTCTGTGCATCGGTTTTCCACATTCCGGGCATTTGATGGTGATGTCATCGATGTACGGACGATGGAGTTCTACGGTTTTTGCACGCTCGTCACCGCTCATCTCATACAGTTCTTCTCTGCTTCCCACAGAATGCTGGCATCCGCACTCACATTCCCAGATATTCAGAGGAGTTCCCCAGTAACGGTTTCTGGAAATACCCCAGTCCTGCACATTCTCCAGCCAGTCGCCGAAACGACCTTTACCGATGCTTTCCGGGATCCAGTTGATGGTATTGTTGTTACGGATCAGATCATCTTTTACCGCTGTCATCTTGATAAACCAGGATTCTCTTGCATAATAGATCAGTGGTGTATCACAACGCCAGCAGTGTGGATATTCATGCTCGAATTTCGGAGCTTCGAAGAGTTTTCCTTCTTTGTCCAGATCCACCAGAACTTTCGGATCAGCATCTTTTACAAAGATATCTGCATACGGAGTTTCTTTGGTCAGATGACCTTTTCCATCTACAAACTGTACGAACGGCAGATTATAGTTGCGTCCGATACGGCTGTCATCTTCACCGAAAGCCGGTGCGATATGAACGATACCGGTACCATCGCTCATGGTTACGTAAGTATCACAGGTAACAAAATGTGCTTTCTTTTTCTGTTTTGCTGCTGCTTCGCCTGCGCATGCATACAGCGGTTCGTATTCTTTGTATTCCAGATCTTTTCCTGTATATTTCTCAAGAACTTCGTAAGCCGGTTTTTCTTCGTCTCCCAGTTTGCCAAGCACTTTGTCCAACAAGGCTTCTGCCATGTAATAGGTGTATCCGTCAGCTGCCTTTACTTTACAGTAAGTCTCATCCGGGTTCACACACAGTGCCACGTTGGAAGGCAGTGTCCACGGAGTTGTGGTCCATGCCAGGAAATAAGCATCTTCGCCGATCACTTTAAAGCGAACGATCGCGGAGCGTTCTTTTACGGTTTTGTATCCCTGAGATACTTCCTGTGCGGAAAGCGGTGTTCCACAGCGCGGACAGTAAGGTACGATCTTGAATCCTTTATATAACAGACCTTTGTCCCAGATCTGTTTCAGTGCCCACCACTCAGACTCGATAAAATTATCATCATAAGTTACATATGGATGCTCCATATCAGCCCAGAAACCTACTGTAGAAGAAAAATCTTCCCACATGCCTTTGTATTTCCAGACACTTTCTTTACACTGCTGGATAAATGGTTCCATACCATATTCTTCGATCTGTTCTTTTCCGTCCAGCCCCAGTTTCTTTTCTACTTCCAGCTCTACCGGAAGACCATGGGTATCCCAGCCTGCTTTTCTCGGTACCATGTATCCTTTCATGGTACGGTAACGTGGAATCATATCCTTGATGACACGGGTCAGTACGTGACCGATATGCGGTTTTCCGTTTGCTGTCGGCGGTCCGTCATAAAATGTGTAGGTTTCCCCCTGTTTTCTCTGTTCCATACTTTTTTCAAAAATATGATTTTCCTTCCAGAACTGTTCTGTCTTTTTCTCTCTGTCCACAAAGTTCAGATTGGTTGACACTTTCTGATACATCTCAGAATCCTCCTTTATTATTTTCAAAAGCGGTTTGTTATACTTCTTCCTGTAAATTCAAAAAGCCTTCGCCCCTGTAACAGGACGAAGGCTACATTACCATCGTTATACCACCTCTTACAATGTACGGGCTCTTCACCGATACACCTTCCCTTTAACGGCGGAACAACCGGCATCTCCTACTGCCCGCAGGTTTCAGAGTGCAACTCAGGAGTGATGTTCATCTGACCGACCGGCACCGGGCTTCCACCTCCCCCGGCTCGCTGAGGCTTTCAGGCACAGACTACTGTCTCCGTCTTCGTTTTTACTAACCCTCATTATATATACCTGCCAAAGCGGTTGTCAAGGAATTTTACTGTTTTTCAAGGGTAAATTTCGCTTTATTTGTTGTTGTACTGTCCGTACCGATAAAAATTTCGAAAATACCTGCTTCACTCTCAAAAATATTATTTTCACTCAGGAAACGAAGCTGTGGTTCCGTAATGGTAAATTCCACTCTTGCCTCTTCTTCCGGCTGCAGGGTAACTTTCCGGAAATCTTTCAGTTCTTTAACCGGTCGTACCACGCTTGCGGCAACGTCATGGAGATACAGCTGGATGGTTTCGGTTCCGGCACAGGTGCCTGTATTTTTTACGGTTACCGCTGCCCGGATGCTTTCTCCGTCTTTCATGCTGTCTTTGTCCAGAGAAACTTCCGAAACAGTAAAGGTCGTATAGCTCAGCCCGTAGCCGAACGGATACAGCGGTGCGTTCGGGATGTCCAGATATTTGGAACGGAAACGATCCTTGTCTTTGCCTTCCACATGGGGACGGCCGGTGGCATATTCGTTATAATGAACCGGAACCTGTCCCACACAGTACGGAAAGCTCATTGGCAGTTTTCCGGTCGGATTGTAACGACCATCCAGAACGTCTGTAATCGCTCCTGCACCTTCTGTACCTGGCATCCATACCTCTAAAATAGCTTTTGCCTTTATCTGAACGTCACGAAGATCCAACGGACGACCGGAAAACAGAACCACAGCGATATTTTCATTGATCTCTGCTACCCGCTCCAGAAGGTTCTGCTGACTCTGCGGGATCTGAATAGTGGCATTGCTGGTTGCCTCTCCGGACTGCAGACGGTCTTCTCCGATGAACAGAACCACCTGATCTGCCTTCTTCGCCGCTTCCAGAGCTTCTTCCAGCATCTTCGCTTCTTCCTCCGGTGTATATGTTGCCTGGTTCTCTTCTGTAAATCCTTCCAGTATCACCTCTGCTCCCAGCATCGGGGAACCCTGACAACATACCACATTGTTTCCTGCTTCTTCCACTGCCATGGTTTCTTCTACTGTCGTAATATCCTTTGCTTCCCCGATGATCGACCAGGACCCCATCAGATTTCTGCTGTTTACATAAGGTCCGATAAATGCCGTCTTTTTCGTTTTGTCCAGCGGCAGGATCTGTTCTTCGTTTTTCAGAAGAACAAATGACTTTCTTGCTGCCTCTCTGGCCAGTTCCCGGTGCTCTTTGCACAGGATCAGCTGCTGTTCTTTCTCCTCATCAGCATCTTTATATGGATTCTCAAATAGCCCCAACTTGTTTTTCAGTTCCAGGATACGCATACAGCATTCATCCACCAGAGATTCCGGGATCTTTCCTTCTCTCACCAGACGGCACAGGTTATCGCAGTAGATTCCTGTCATCATATCGATGTCCACGCCTGCTTCTACCGCCCTGATCGCAGCGTCTTCTTTATCTGCACAATAACCATGATAAATGGTTTCCTCAATCGCTGCCCAGTCTGAGATCAGCACTCCGTCAAATCCCATCTCATCGCGAAGAATACCCCGCATCAGTTTTTTATTACCAGTGGCCGGAATTCCGTTTACTGTATTAAAAGATGTCATAACCAGCGCTGCTCCGGCATCAATTCCGGCTTTGTAAGAAGGCAGATAAAATTCCCGGAAAGTATGTTCGGATAATTCTACTGTATTATAGTCTCTTCCTGCTGTCGGTGCTCCATACCCTGCAAAATGTTTCACACAGGCTGCGATCTTATACTCATCACTCAGGTTTTCCCCCTGAAAACCTTTTACCATACTCTCACAGAAGAGTCCGTTCAGATATGGATCCTCACCGGTGGATTCCATCACCCGTCCCCATCTGGCATCACGCACCAGATCAGTCATCGGGGCGAATGTCACATGCAGACCACTGACGGATGCCTCTTTCGCTGCGACCGCAGCGCATTTTTCTGAAAGCTCCGGCTCAAAGGTTGCTCCCTGTCCCAGCGGAATCGGAAATACGGTTTTGTAGCCATTGATGATGTCCAGCATGAATAACAGTGGGATATGATGCGGATGTTTTTCCATGTAGGATTTCTGGATTTTTTTGACTGTCTCCGCACCCATCGATCCGATCACTGAACCGGACAGTTCGATATTTTCTTCGGTAAATCCCATCTCTGCCATCGGTCCTGTGATCACCGTATCGTCTGCAAAGAATCCGCCGACCACCTGGCTCATCTGATTGACTTTTTCTTCCAGGGACATATCCTTTAATAAAGCGATTAACTGCTCTTTTGTCATCGTTCTTCTCCTTATTGCGTCTTTGTAGTATTGGTTTTATTCTCTATAAGTTTACATAATGTTATTCTTAAATATCTTACTGTTTCTGATCCAACCATATATTTTATATCCACTATATAACACTCTGCCACTGTTTTGCAAGTCCCGTTCAGATACATTTTCTGTCACTGTGTACTGTACCCATTTCTTACAATCCGACGGATTCCAGGTTTTTTGTCGTATTTTGTCAATGGCTGTGGTATAATAGTTGAAATCAGGGTCTGCAGACCCTGTATTTTATAATGCAAAAATGGAAATCAAAGGAGTTTTTTATGAACAATCGAAGATACCGTCATCGCCTTCTCGCGCTCTCGGCGTCTATTTTGCTGGGCCTGTCCAGTCTGTCTTCTTCTGCGGTTGATGCTGCAGAAGTTACTGTTGAGCAACCGGCGGCAGATACCACGGTTTCTCAGGACACGGGAAATCCATCCGCAGACACCAAAGAAGCGGCAGAAGGTCAGACCGAAGGCGAAACGACGGAACCGGAACGAATCGAACCGGATGCCTACTTTGAGCCAATCCAGTCCAACGACACCGCCAACTGGCCACAGGGGCCTGCCGTATGGGCAGAATCAGCCGTTGTCATGGATCTGGACAGCGGGACTTTCCTCTATTCCAAAAACATGGATGTCGCAAAGTATCCGGCCAGTATCACCAAGATTCTCACCACACTGATCGCGATCGAACATTCCCGTTTGTCCGAAAAAGTCACTTTTTCGGAAAATGCTGTCTACGGCATCGAACAGGGAAGTTCCAATATCGGGATCCGGCTTGGGGAAAACCTGACTATGGAAGACTGTCTGTACGGCATGATGCTCGAATCTGCCAATGAAGTCTGTGTCGCCGTGGCGGAACATATCAGCGGCAGTGTGGATGCATTCGTGGAACTGATGAACCAGAAAGCAGCTTCCCTGGGCTGCACGAACACGCATTTTACCAACCCGAACGGGCTTCCGGACGAGAATCATTATACGACGGCACATGATATGGCACTGATCGCACAGGCGGCATACAACAATGCAACGTTCCGCAAGGTCTGCCAGACGACTACCTACTGCATCGGAAAGACCAACAAGTGTGGGGAAGAGCGATGGCTGAGCAACCATCATAAGATGCTTCCGGACAGGGATTATACGTATGAGGGATGTACCGGCGGCAAGACCGGATTCACCCAGGCGGCGTTAAACACGCTGGTCACTTACGCCGAGCGGAATGGCAGACGGCTTGTATGTGTATCTCTCCGAACGAATGGACGACAGATCTATACAGATACGGCTTCGCTGTTAGATTATGGATTCAATAATTTCCAGAATTATTCCATCTTCAACCGGAAAACCTGGGCAGATGCAAAGATGCTGTACCCGTCGCTGTACTTCGGACAGCCCGAGACAGTTGCAAATCTCCGCCCGACCTGCACGGTAACGCTGCCGGCCGGCATGGATCTGTCCTCCGTAGAGACAACCTGCAACCCGGGAGACGGAACCCTCTGCCGCAGCTATACATACAACCAGTATCCGGTAGGCAGCGAATCCATCCCGGACACTGCGATCCAGGCACTGTTACACAGTGAACCCACAAACATCTGCAAAAAGTCCGGGAGCGCTGCTGCATCTGATCTTGGAAATTCTGCAAAAGAAACAGCTTCCGGTATTTTCCAGAAAGTACTCGCATTTGTCGCTCCTGTGGGCACGGTGATTACTTCTTTTGTCACCTCTGTCTTTACAGCTGTCCCCTGGTATTACTTTGCACTGGGCGGTGCGTTATTTCTGATCATCATTATGGAGATTGTGCTTGCGATGAAGAAAAAGAAGAAAAAAACAGCCAAAAAGAAAAACGTAAAATAAAGAAACAGGCAGATATGAATTCATAAAATCATATCTGCCTGTTTCTTTGCATCGTATATCAATAATTATTTCTTATTCACTTTTCTTCTGCAATCCATTTTTCAAACGTTACCTGATTTACGCCAAGGATCTTTGAAATCATTGCATTCGGTATGTTTTCCTTTATCTATCATAGAACGACAAATCTCTTTTTTCGTATTTTACGCTCCGATTAAATCTCTTTCCCTTTCGTTCCGATCGCATGTACCACAAACGGAATAAACAGTGTGATCAGTGCTGCATAACCAAGGTAAGCATATCCTTTCTTGACAACTGTCATCAGACCGAACTGTGCGATCGCGAAAGCCAGGAAGGTAAAGATTGCAGTGAAGACTGCATTTCTTGCCAGATGACCTTTTGCTTTTTTCTCTTTGCTGTCCATGCGGCGTTCCATCGCGTTAACGCAACGGGTTACAATACCGGAGATCATGTTTACGGCTGTGGAGATAGCGCCGAGGATGATCAGGATCGAGATGATCGGTGTCAGGATACCGGCACCTACACCATTCTGTACCAGAACCAACATAGGAACAGATGCGGTTGCCAGCTCTGCCACGTAGGCGATGGCCAGCAGACCGAAGATGGAAAGTTCCATGGCCAGGAAGTTGCAGATGAACATCCAGATGGCTGCTTTGTTGATCTGTTTTACATCGGTAACATCTTCCATATGCTGGTACATAACAGATACCGATGCCAGCTGGAAGAAGAAATACAGGACTGCGGACCACAGTGCCGGGCCGAATGCACCGGTCTCAGACGAGATCACCGGCATCTCTCCGGAAGTCATGCGCCCGATGGAGGCTGTGATATCACCCCACTGTGCGATGATATTCGGAACCAGTACCAGTACCAGACCGATGATGATCAGCACACTCAGGGTAGAAGCACATTTTCTTACTACATTGGTTCCATACAGAGCAATGAAGAAGATAAATGCTGCGATGATCAGTGTACATACCCAATATGGGATGCCAAACAGTGTCTGTAAGGTAGAACCTCCGGTTGCAAATGCTGCAGCGGATGCGGTACCGATCATGATCAGGTAACAGATCTCATACAGGTTGGACATCACGTGGCGAGTCTTACCATACATGCTGTCTGAAAAACTTCTGTAGTCGTATGTTTTGTGTTTGTATGCATAACGCATGCCATACCAGAAAAACAGTGCATATAAGCCCTGTGTGACCAGTGGCAGGATCAGACACCAGATACCGTAATTAATAAAGTACTGATAGATCTGTGCGCCGGATGCGAATCCTCCGCCAAACTGTGTGGTAAATGCCACGAACGCAAGTCCCATCGCCAGAGGCATCTTACTTTTATCGACCAGTAATGATTTTTTCTCACTCATATTTTCTTTCCCCCGATTTCCTTTATTGTCGGAATATTTCTGATTATTTATTAAACTCGATCACTTTACCCGGATTGAGGATCAGCTTATCGTCAAATGCCAGCTTGATGGATTTGTACAGCTGGATCATCCGCGGTCCCACGAACTCTTCCAGGAATTCCAGACGGCCGTTTCCGATACCATGCTCCCCGGATAACTGTCCGCCCAGTTCTTTGGACAGTGCATACAGCTCTGTCAGGCTGGCGTGGGTTGCTGCCTTCCACTCTTCATCACTCATCTCCGGTCCGCGAAGCATCTCGGTGTGGATGTTTCCGTCTCCACAGTGACCACATGGCTCTACACGGATGCCATGGGCACTTGCGATCTTTTTCGCTGCCTTTACATACTCTGCGATTCTTGCTCTCGGGACAACCACATCACACTCTTCCTGTGCCACAGAATCCGCTTTCATGCCTTCCAGGATACCGCCGCGCACACTCCATACCGCTCCGGCGCGTTCCGGTGTTCCGGCGATTGCACAGTCCAGAGCTCCGTTTGCCAGTGCTGCCTCTGCAGCGGCTTCCACGGCACTGTCAAGTTCCTGCTTACTCGAAGCATCGTACATTACGATCAGAACTGCCTCACCCTCTTTCACCGGAAACATTTTGTTCAGGTTCCGCTCTACAATGTCTATCAATTCTCGCTCAAGGAATTCTATCGCAGTCGGTACAAACGGCAGTTCCAGTACCTTCGGAACCATGTCCGCACACTCTTCAAGGCTCTTAAACGGCATAACCAGCGTACAGGTGCAGGTCGGTGCCGGAAGCAGTTTTAATGTCACTTCCGTCAGGATACAAAGGGTTCCCTCGGAACCGATGATCAGGTCTTTCACATCATATCCGGTCGTATTTTTCACAACATTGGATGAAAAATTCATGATCGATCCGTCCGGCATAACCGCCTCGATACAGCGGACAAAATCTCTCGTCAGTCCGTAACGGACCGCTTTCATACCGCCGGCATTTGTAATGACATTACCGCCAATGGATGCAGTCTTTTCCCCCGGATCCGGCGGGTAGAACAGTCCGCCTGCTGCGGCTGCCGCCTGAATATCAATCAACAGTGCACCCGGTTGAGCAGTGATCGTCTGATTCTTCCGGTCAATCGGGAAAATCTTGTTCATCCGCATGACAGATAACATGATACCGCCGTATTTGCAGGTAGCTCCTCCTGCCAGGCCGGTTCCCGCTCCACGGCAGACCACCGGGATATTTTCTTTATACGCATATGCCATAATGGCTGATACTTCTTCTTTGTTCACAACTTCCACGTACAGATCCGGCTGATACACGCCGTACTCCGGCATCTCATCCCGATAATATTCGCTGGCGATCTCCTCTCCCACCCATACACGGTCAGGAGCGATGACAGAACGGATATAGTCACAATCCTGGGAAGTCATTTTCTTATAAGGGTATGCCATGACTTAGTCCTCCTTCTGTTTTTTTGCCAATGCTGTCAGTTCCGGGACAACCTGGTATAAATCATCTACGATACAGTAATCTGCCACACTGAAAATCTGTGCGTTCGGATCTGTGTTGATGGCTACGATACATTCCGATCCGTTCATACAGGAGGTAAACTGGATCGCTCCGGACACCCCGCAGGTGATGATCAGTTTCGGCCGCACGGTACGGCCGGACAGACCGATCTGGTGCGCCGTATCGCCAAATCCGTTTTCCACCATCGGACGGGTAAAAGCCAGCTGACCGCCAAGTGCCTCTGCCAGTTCTCGGCACATTTCCACATCTTTGTCATTTCGTACGCCACGGCCTGCTACCACCAGCACATCCTCTTCTTCCAGGCTCTTGACTTTATCGATCACCTCAGAAGAAAGGATCTTGATTCTCGATTCTGCCATCTTTTCATTGACCGGACAGACAACCACTTCGCCGTGCGGGTTCGCTACCACTTCAGCTTTATCCATGACTTTATATCTCACTGTCGCAAACTGTGGTCTGGACTTTGTGATTCCGATCTGTGCCATGATATTGCCGCCAAATGCTGGACGTACCTGGATCATATCGGTATTCGGTTTGATATCCAGTGTCGTACAGTCTGCGGTCAGACCGGTATGGAAACGGGTCGAAAGCCGCGGTGCTAGGGAACGTCCCAGTGCGGTTGCCCCGATCAGCACAGAACTCGGTTTATTTGCCGCGATACAGTCTGCCACCGCATCTGCATAGCAGTCTGCGCGAAATCCTTCAAATCCCGGATCTTCATATACATACACATGATCCACACCGTAAGGAAGCAGCTTTTCGGCATTTTCCTTCGTTCCTTTGCCACCTACGATCACACAGTTGACTTCGTAACCGACTTTTCCTGCCATCTTTCTGGCTTCTCCCACAAGTTCGTAGGTCACTGGATGGATCTCTCCACGCTCCTGTTCCACATAGATCAGGAAGTTTTTCCAGTCATCTTTGTTAAATGCTTTTGCTTTCTGCTCAAACTGTATGGCCTTCTCCGGACAGTTTCTCACACAGAGACCACACATACGGCAGCTTTCGCTGACTACGATTCCCGCTCCCTCTATGGTCAGCGCACCAAAAGGACATTTTTCCACGCAGATTCCGCAGAGACTGCATTTGTCTGCATCAAATTTCATAAATTCCATATGTATCTGTTCCTCCTATATGATCTTCTTTCCGGTTAAGATGGAAAAAAGTTCCTCTGCTTTTTCTTTTGCACTGCCTTCCAGATAGACCTGTTTTTCTCCTTCCGGCGGTGCAAACATACGCTCTACAGAGGTAGGAGATCCTACCAGACCATATCGGCTCAGATCCTGATCCGGCATATTCTCAAAGCTCAGGATACGGATCGGACGGTCTGCGGTTGCTTTTTTTAGCAGATAGGACGGCAGACGCGGTACACAGGTATCTTTGTCGATTGTCAGAAGACACGGATACGGTATCTCGGATATCTGAGATACACTGACCAGATCCTGACGGACCTGAATGGCTTTCTCATTCACATCCACGATCTCTGCCACCCATGCAGCATGCGGAATCGTCAGATGTTCTGCGATCGCCGGTCCTACCTGTGCGGTATCGCCATCGGTTGTCTGTCTTCCGCAGATGATCAGGTCCGCGCCGCCGATCACCTGGATCCCCTGTGCGAGCGCATAAGAGGTGGCAAGCACATCGGCTCCTGCAAATTTTCTGTCAGAGAGTATCACCGCATCGTCAGCACCCATCGTATAAGCATCGCGCATCATTTCCTCTGCCTGCGGCGGTCCCATCGTCAGTACCGTTACGGTTCCTCCCACTTTTTCACGGATCTGAAGGGCTGTCTCCAGCGCAAACAGATCGTACGGATTCGTCCTGGTCTCCCCGGACATTCTTTTCATGGCACCGGTTTCCGGATCAATATCTACTTTGGAACTGGCCGGTACCTGTTTCATACATACTACGATTTTCATACTTTCTACTTCTTTCTTCACTTTCTCGCTTCAACGCTTTAAACGGTTGTATCATTATAACATTATACGGTTGAATTGTCGAGGCTTTTGTGGCAATTTGCACAGACTTCGCACAAATAGAATCTTATTTCACTTTTTTACTAGCCATAAATCACCCCGGCAGATATCCGCATCTGCCATGACGCATTTTTCTTTACATAGAAGTACTTTTCTGCAAAAAAATTCCCGGACAGATCTTCCTTTTTCAGGTTTCTCTTCTGTCCGAGAATTTTCATTCTTAATGTTATGTAAACTATTTTTATTATCTTTAATTGTATTATGTTTTATTTTTCCTGGAAGAATTCAATTTCTTCTCCCACCGGTCCGTTGCAGAAAGCCACACGAACCGGAAATTCCGGTTGGGACGGAATCACGATGTCTTTTGGCTCTACGGTGATCGGATAT